>JGI12109J20283_10172358_pt1 | contig 22576 bp, 21 predicted proteins | sample ElkSlonscriptome_12_FD_20283 | JGI IMG/M metagenome (IMG submission 20283)
GACCGTCTGTTGCAGACGCTCGGCCCGTCCGCTGGTGGGGTCCAGCCGCACCCCGTAAGGGAGCCAGTTCACGGTGTCCAGATCGTTGAAGTACAGGCTACGGTCGTCATCGCCCCATTGCAGCTGGGCGCCGAGCTGGGTGTCCCAGCCGCGGGTCTCGGCCACCACCCGCTGCTCGCCGCTTGCCAGATCCACCACGATGATCCGCGCCACCTCGCCGGGTGCAGGCAGTCGCGACTCGTCGGGCAACTGGGTCACCGCCAGATAGCGCCCCGAGGGACTCAGCGGCGAGGTGTCGTAGAAGCGGTGGATGGCGCCCGGCAGGTCCGGGGTGAGGCAATACACCGGCACCATGGGGTCGTGATCCCGGTAACGGGGAAAGCTGGCGGCGATCTGCATGGGGTACTCGGGGCGATGACTGGCGCGCTACAGCCTATCCCAATACCGCCGGGAATCGCCATGGCGAGGACACTCGATTCCGCGAATCATGGGATTCCCCGGCGGGCGGGCTATAGTGAAGCGAGACTCGACCATACCCCAGACTCTTCCGGAGATCCCCATGGAAATCAACCGTCCCGACGTGGTGGCCGAGGTCACCGCCGCCTTCCAGCGCTATGAGACCGCGCTGGTGAACAACGATCTCGACACTTTGGACGCGCTGTTCTGGGATAGCGCCCTGACCCTTCGCTACGGCATCGGCGAGAACCTCCACGGCATCGACGCCATCCGTGCCTTCCGCCAGACCCGCGCCAGCACCGATCTGGCCCGGGAACTGACCCGCACGGTGATCACCAGCTTCGGTGAGGACGCCGCCACCGCCAACACCCAGTACCGGCGGCTGAACTCCGGGCGGCTGGGGCGCCAGAGCCAGACCTGGATCCGGCTGCCCGAGGGCTGGCGCATCGTCGCCGCCCACGTGAGCTGGCTGGCCGGGGAATAACGCCGCACCCCTGGCCCGGACTTGGCTAATTGAATCGATGGGTTTATTCCTGGACAGGGGGGCTGTCCGGGAATAAACCCTTTGGCATACTCGTTGGGGTAGCCATCAAGCCAGGGAGACGGGCCACGATGCAGCCATCCTCCAGTGATCATCCCATCGGCCAGCAGTTGATGGCGGCCATGCGAGGAGACTCCGAAGCCGCCGATGCCCTCATTGAACGGGGTGAACCGGGTGTGCAGGCGATGCTCCAGACCCGCAACCGCGGCCCGTATCCGCCGGATCGCCACGTGATCGATGCCGCCCGGCATCTGACAGGGATCCTCATGCGCATCGCCCGCACCGATCCCACCCCGCTGTTTCGACTGGCCCATCATAGCGCGCTGCAACTGGAGGACGCCGAACTCAGCGACCTGGTGCGGATCACCCAGGCGGTGAGCCCGGCCCACGAGGACAGCGCGGTGGATCTGGCCAGTACCCTGCTGGAGCACCCCAACCCCTACGTGCGCTACCACTGCGTGCGGGTGCTGTTGCAGTTTCCCCGGGAGCGGACCCGGGATCTGCTCCTGGGCCGGCTGCGGGACAGCTCGTTGATGGTCCGCCGCCGGGTGATCCACGGCATGACCGCGAATGGGTTTTTTCGCACCCCGGCGGCGCTGCCGTATCTGGATCATCTGCTGGGCGAGCGCAACGGCAATCGCCGCGGCTCATTGCTGTGGGCGGAGATGAAGACCCTGCAACGCATCATCCAGGCCGAGCGGCCCGGGGCGCGGGTCTAGAACGGCTGGATGGTCCCCACCACCGAGAGGGCGCCGTCGGCGCCGCGTTCGGCCACCACCAGCTCCCCCGAGGACACCGACTCGCCCACCAGCGCGCCGATGTTGACGAAGTGGGTGACCAGCACCACGTTGCCTTCGTCCAGCGCTAGCTCCCTGATGAACGCCCGCGCCGCCTCGGTCTGCGGCCCGCGCCGCTCGCGGGCCTGGAAAAACGAGTTCAGCGCCGGCAGATCCTGCACCGGGGCCAGCTCCAGCAGCTCGGCGGTCTCCCGGCAACGGCACCACTGGCTGGTGTACACCGCCGCCACCGGGATGTCCCGCTCACGAAACGCCGCGCCGGTGGCGCGGGCCTGCTGACGGCCGGTGTCGTCGAGATTACGCTGGGTGCTGCAATCGTCGATCTGGAAATTCGCCGGATCCCCGGTGCCGGGGGCCAGGGCGTGGCGCATCAGCACCACATGACCTGCGTCGGCCAGCGTCTCCCAGACGGCATCACCGGCCAGCGCCGGGGTGGTGAACAGCACGCTGAGTAGCAGACAGCGGATGAACGGCATGACGGACTCCTGTTGACTGAAAACCGCCCCCTTGGAGTCAGGATTGCGCCAAGGGTTGCCCGTCCTCGTCCAGCGCTTGCAGGGCACAGGCCAGCGCCAGCACCTGGTGGTCGGCGCCGCGTTGCGGGTGTAGCGTGAGCCGCCAGCGACGCGGTGTGCCGTCGCGCTGGCGGAGGGTGAGCAGGGTCGGTCCGGGCGTGCCAGCGTCCTCCAGCAAGGCCGGCAGCAGTGGGCGCAGCGCCCCGCCCAGGGCTGGACAGACCCGCTCGCAGGACTCGCCCAGATAGGGTGCCCGGGGATCGTCCAGCAGTGCCGTGAAGGCCGCGTTGGCCCGCAGCAGTCGCTGCCGGCGATCCAGCAGACACAGCGCCAGCGGCGCGCTGTCCAGCATCAGGGCCAGTTCATCGCCACGCCGGCCGAGCCGGGCCTCCCGAGCCCGGGCGGCCTGCTCGGCGGCGTGGCGCTGCAGGAACTGGCCGACATCCCGCCCCACCCGCAGCAACATCCCCGGAAACGGTGCCATCCTGGGTAGCCGCTCCCGGGTGTAGAGGGCGATCACCCCGAGGGGGCGCTCGCCTGCCAGCACCGGCAAGGCCAGCGCCGTGCGCAGCCCCAGCTCGGTGGCCTCGACCAGCCGGCTGAAGCGTCGGTCGGTCTTCACATCGCCCAGCCAGACCGGCTCGCGGCGGCGCCACACCGCCCCCAGCAGACTGTCCTCGGTGGACAGCGGCACATCGTCGAAGTAGCGCTTGAGATCGCCCACCGCGCCCGGCAGTCGGCGCGGGTGAAAACACCGGCAGTGCAATTGCTCGCCCGCGCCGTCCGGCTCCCAGTACTCGCCGATGGCGATCTCGGTGAGGCGCGTCATCTCGGCGAGCAGTTCGGCAAGGGTATCGTCCACCTCGCGCCCGTCTCCCAACACCCGCGCCACCGCCTGTTCCACCGCCAGACAGCGCTGGGCGTACTGACTCCAGGTGATGTCCTGGACCATCACCCCGACCCCGCCCGGCGGTGCCGCCAGGCGATAGCCATGTACCTGCCAGTCCCGCAGCAGACCCGCCTCGGTGGGGCTCTCGCAGCGCTGAATGCGCGCCTCCAGCCCATCCTCCCCGGCCAGCACCCGGCGTAGCAGCGGCGCCAGTTGCCGGGCCAGCGGCGTGGACCAGGGCTGGGCCAGCGGCGGCCGGGAAGGTTCGGGACACTGCTGTTCCAGCAGCCCGGCCAGCACCGGATTCAGGCGCAGCGGGTGAAGCTCGTCGTCGAAATCGCCAAGGCCCAGGGGGAGGCGGTCCACCAGCGCCGTGAGGCGCCCCAGCAACTGCCGCTCGTGTCGGTCCCGGTGATGCCGATCGGTGACCTCGTGGAGTACCACCACCACCCCGTCGATGCGATCGTCCTGGCTGCGGTAGGGCAGGATCCGGCGCTGGAAACAGCGCCCCTGCGGCCCCGCCAGCTCCCGCGCCACGCTCTCCAGGTCCGCCAGCACCCGGGTGGCATCGCTCAGCAGATCCGGCGCCAGGAAGCCCAGATTGAGTTCCCCCAGGGGCCGCTGGATATCCCCGGGCAACAGCGGCAACACCCGGGCGCAGGCCGGGGTGTAGCGGCGGATCCGCAGTTCTCGGTCCAGGAACAGGATCGCCAGCTCGGTGCTGGCCAGCAGCGCCAGCAACTCGTCAGCGGTCTGCTCCAGGCGCTGGATACGCCCCTGGTACTGCTGGTTGACCGCGCTCAACTCGCTGTTCAGGGATTGCAGTTCCTCCCGGGAGGTCTCCAGCTCCTCGTTGACCGACTGCAACTCCTCGTTGGCCGACATGGCCTCCTGGTGGGCCAGTTGCAATTCCTGGTTGGCGCTTTCCATCTCCGCCACCCGACCCCGCAGATCCGCCCGGGTGGATTTCAATTCCCGCTCCAGATCGTGCATCAACGGTGCATCCAGGGGTGCCGGGGCGGCGGGGGTGGTGACGCTGAGCGGGGATTGCAGGAACGACACGATCAGCAACCCGTCGCCGCCGTCGTCGTTGCGCAGCGGGGTGATTCGCAGCCGCACCGGGAGTTTGCCCATGCCCCGGGGCAGGGATAGCTGGGACAGTTCCACCGGGCGCCGTTGGGCGAGGCTGCGTTGCAGTGCCTCGCGCACCTGGGGCAACAGGCCGGCGGGCAGCAACTCCAGCAGGTTCAGGGTGGGTCGGCCCTGGGGAAGGCTCAGGAAGCGCTCCACATCGCCGTGGAAATACAGCGACTCCAGCTCCGGGCTCACCAGGATGGTGGCGGGGGCGTACTCGTCCAGCAGCCAGCGCTGGGCCTGTTCCAGCAAACGGGTGCGTTGCCGGTGCTGCTCGCGCCCACCGGGTTCCGGGCGCGGGGTGTCGTTGCGGGCGCCGGACAGCAGCAGGCTGGTGGGCGCCGCCGGGGCGCTGTCCAGGCGCTGGTAGAGCCGGGCCTGGCGGTTGAGGACCCGGAACAGGCGCTGTTGATCGCCCACCGTCTCGGAGTTGCCCAGCAGCAGATAGCCCCCCGGGCGCAGCGCGAAGTGAAACAGCCGGATCAGCTTGTCCTGCACGGCGCTGCGCAGATAAATCATCAGATTCCGGCAACTGATCAGATCCATCTGGTAGAACGGCGGATCGGTGATCACGTTCTGCCGGGCGAAGATCATCAGCTCGCGCAGCGCCTCGCCCACCTCGTGGTGGCCGTTGCCCAGATCCCGGAAAAACCGCTGGCGGCGGGCCTCCGACAGCTCCGTCAGGCCGGCGCTGGGATACTGGCCGCGGCGCGCCCGATCCAGGGCGCCGTGGTGGATATCCGAGGCGAACACCTTCACCGGCAGGCTGCGGCCCTGCTGGTCCATCTGCTCCAGCAGCAGCATCGCCAGGCTGTAGGCCTCCTCGCCGCTGGCGCAGCCGGGCACCCAGATCCGCAGCGGGGTGTCGCCGCCGGTGCGCGACAGCAACTCGCCGAGCACCTGGCGGCGCAGTGCCTCGAACACCGCCGGATCCCGGAAAAACCGGGTCACCCCGATCATCAGATCCTGGCCCAGTTGCTCCGGCTCGTTGGCATCCTCGCGCAGCCGCTCGGCATAATCGGCCAGACTCGCCAGCCGCCACAGGTGCATGCGCCGCTCCACGCGGCGGCGCAGAGTGGCGTGCTTGTAGAGCTGGAAATCCACCCCGTGGTGGGCCTGGAGCAGTTGCAGGATGCGCTGCCAGGCGGCCTCCGCCGCCGCGTCCGCCGGGGGCGGCGTGTCGATACCCTGGGCCGTGGCATAGCGCTCCAGCACCGCCGGCATCTCCTCCACCGGCAGGGCGATATCCACCGCGTCGCTGTCCAGCGCCGCCCTGGGCAGGCCGTGGCGCTCGGCCTGCGCCAGGCTCTGGGCCAGCACCAGCCCATCCCGGGCCTTGACGGCGCGAAGCCCCACCATGCCCTCGCCGCCGCTGCCGCCCAGCACCAGCACCGCCGCCCGGCCGCGCTGGTGTTCGGCCAGCGCCTGCAGAAACTCATCCACCGCGCCACCGCCGGCCTCGCGCAGGCGCAGCCGATCCGCCTCCAAACCCGCCTGCCGGTCCGGTGGCGGGGTGTACAGGCGGTTGGCGCGCAGCGGCTCGCTGTCGACGATCTGGTCGCAATGCAGCCGCGAGCCGGGCGCCAGGCCATGGGCCAGCGCCGCCAGTTGCGCGGCATCCAGGTGGCGCATCACCACCAGCGCTATGCGCGGCTCCGCCGGGAGCTGGCGCAGCAGGGCTTGCAGGGTATCCAGGCCGGCGCTGTTGCCGAGTACCGCCACCACCAAGCGGGGCGCGGCGCCGGGCTCGTCCGGGGGCGTCATGATGCGGCCTGGCGGGTGGTGCTGGAGACCCTCGGTGTGCCGAGGGTGGTCGTGGACTGGCTACACTGGAGGAAACCCGGGTAATACACGGCGACGCTTTCCTGACTGTGGAGGGCGGATGGCGTGGAGGAGGACCGACCTTTTGAGTGTAGCGTACCCACGGGTGGGGTCATGAACGGCGCCACCACCGAGGCCTTTCTGCTGGGCCTGATCAGCGCCTGCTCGCTGCCGCTGGGCACCCTCACCGCCATGGCCTGGCGCCCCGGCGAGCGGGTGGTGGGGATGCTGATGGCGTTCGGCGGCGGCGCCCTGCTGGCGGCGCTGACCATCGATCTGGTGGGCTCGGCGCTGGATAGCGGCGAGGTGCTGGCGCTGTGCCTGGGCTGTCTGCTGGGGGGCCTGCTGTTTCTCGGTCTGAACCATCTGGTGAACAGTCAGGGAGGATTCCTTCGCAAGACTTCCACCACCTGGCAGCACCTGCACCGCCAGCGCCGCCGAAGGCTTCGCCAGTTGCTGGGCCATATCCGCCGGGTGCCGGTGTTCGAGGAGCTGCCCCGGGGAGAGCTGGCGCTGCTGGCGGCGGTCATGCAGCCGCGCCGGCTGGCCGCCGGGGAGGTGTTGTTTCGCCCCGGCGAGCCGGCCGGGCGGCTGTATCTGCTGACCCGCGGCCAGGTGATCCTGGACGAGGACGGCGAGTTGCGCCGGCTGGGGCCGGGCGATGGCTTCGGTGGGCTGGCCTTTCTCAGCGGCGCGAGCCACACCACCGAGGCCCGCGCCGCCACCCCGGTGATGCTGTGGCTGCTGTCCCGGGAGCGGCTGGCAGGGTTGCTGCCCGAGTTGCCGGTGCTGGGCGAGAGTCTGTGGGATTATCTCCAGACCCCCGGCACCCGCACCTACCTGCAAACCCGCCACGGTTTGTCCGCGGAGTCGGTGGATGCCTGGTTGGCCCGCGCCCTGGAAAGTCTCGCCACCGAGCGTCGGTTACCGGTACTGGAGCCCGACGCCCGCTCCGGTGGGGCATCGGTGGCGGAACTGTCGCGGATCGCCCGGCTGCCCCTGTTCCAGGGCCTGTCGGATAGCGATCTGCAACTGCTGTCCCGCCATCTCAGCCCCGCCCGCCATCGCCACGGCGAGGTGCTGTTCCAGCAGGGCGATCCGGCCGATGCCCTGTATCTGCTGGAATCCGGCGAGGTGACCCTGATCGGCGTCGGCGAGACCGGCGGGCCGGCGGAGACGGTGGGCGAGCACGCCGCCCTCGGCGGGCTGTCCTTCGTCACCAACGCCCCCCATACCCGCAGCGCCGTGGTCACCCGCGACGTGCAGCTCTGGCGATTGTCGCGGCGTGATTTCGAGGCCCTGCTGCCCGCGGTGCCGGCGCTGGAGCGGCGGGTGGAGGATTTTCTCCAGGATCCGGTGATCAACGAGTACCTGGCCGGGCGCCATCATCTGGCACCCAACCGGGCCGATGCCTGGGTGCGCCAGTCGCTCCAGGATCTGCACAGCGGCACCGCCCCCACCCTCACCGAGCTACTGGCCAGCGCCGGCCACGGCGGCGCGCCGCTGGCCATCTGGCTGGGGATCTTCCTGGACGGGGTGCCGGAGTCGCTGGTGATCGGCGCGAGCCTGATCCACGCCGAGGTGGGTCTGTCGCTGCTGGCCGGGCTGTTCCTGGCCAACTACCCGGAGGCCCTGTCCAGCTCCGTGGGGATGCGCGAGCGGGGCATGGGCTGGGGTGTGATCCTGCTCATGTGGACCTCGCTGATGCTGTTCACCGGGCTCGGCGCGGCCGCCGGCAACCGCCTGTTCGTGGAGGCGGCACCGGGCTGGCACGCGCTCATCGAGGGGCTGGCGGCGGGCGCCATGCTCACCATGATCGCCGAGACCATGCTGCCGGAGGCGTATCTGAAGAGCGGCGCGCTGGTGGGGCTGGCGACGCTGCTGGGATTTCTGGCGGCGATTCTATTCAGCACCCTTTAAAAAATACTGAATATATATACACTATCGGGATTCCCGAGCCTCGTCGCCCGGCGCGTGGCCCGCGCCGCAGGAGTGTCCGAATCCATGTTAGTGCTCGATCTGCCCCTGCCCGTGGAGGGTGGTTGCCTGCTGATGCCCGCCTGTGGGCGAATCAGCGTCGGCACCGGCCTCACCGGGTTCCGGTTGCTGGTGTTGACCGAGGGCTTCCTGCCCTACCGGGAACGGCGTTTCGCGGTGACGCCGTTTCTCGACGAGGCGCCGCCCGGGGCGCGCTGGGTGGGCTCGGCGCATTATCCGGACAGCGAGCGGCTGGGGCATGTGTTCGAGGTGCTGGATTGACTATAACGATAAAACTAGAAATACCGTTGCTCATCATCCCGCCTCGCGCTAGAGTGACGGCATGGACCTGAACATCACCGCCACCCGTCTGGAAGCCCTCGGCAACCCCACCCGGCTCACCGTCTACCGGGCGCTGGTGCGGGCCGGCCCCGCCGGGCTGGCGGTGGGCACCCTGCACGAGCGCACCGGCGTGCCCCGGTCCACCCTGTCCCACCATCTGCACCGGCTGATCCGGGTGGGACTGGTGAACCAGGAACGCCAGGGCACCACGCTGCTGTGCCGCGCCGACACCGCGCTGATGCGCGAGACCCTGGGATTTCTGCTGGCCGAGTGTTGCGCCGACGCCGATGTGTTGCTGGCCGAGGAGTCCCCGGGCTGAGGCGAATTTTTTTCAAGCATTATTTCTATATTTCTAGAAATTAAGTCACAAGGAGCCGGAACCATGTCCATCCAGACCCTCACTCCCACCCTCGGTGGTGCCCTGCGCGGCATCGACCGGATACTGCTGGCGGGACTTGCCGTGCTGGCGGGGCTTGCCCTGCTGGACCCCGCGCAGGTGCCGGCGAGCCTCGCCTTCACCGGCCAGAGCCTGCTGGGGGTGGCGCCGTTTCTGCTGCTGTCGGTGGCGGTGGCGGCCTACGCCCGGGCCAGCGGCGCCGATAACCTCATCGCCCGGGCCTTCAGCGGCCGGCCGGCGCTGATGATCGTCTCGGCGGCGCTGATGGGGGCGCTGTCGCCGTTCTGCTCCTGCGGGGTGATTCCGCTGATCGCCGCGCTGCTGGCCATGGGCGTGCCGTTGCCGCCGGTGATGGCCTTCTGGCTGGCCTCGCCGCTCATGGACCCTTCCATGTTCCTGCTCACGGTGGGCACCCTGGGCACCACCTTCGCTCTCTACAAGACCGCGGCGGCGGTGGCGCTGGGCCTGCTAGGCGGCTTCGGTACGGCGGCGTCGATGGGCGCCGGTTATTTCAGCGAGCCGCTGCGCGAGGGGGTGGGCAACGGCGGTTGCGGGGGGAGCAAGGTGCGAAAGCCCGGTAAGCCGGTGTGGCGCTTCTGGGCCGAGCCGGCGCGGCGCGAGAGCTTCGCCCGCAACGCCCTGTCCACCACCGTGTTCCTGGGCAAGTGGCTGGCCCTGGCCTATCTGCTGGAGAGCCTGATGCTGGCCTACATCCCCGCCGAGGCGGTGGCGCGGGTGCTGGGCGGCACGGGCTGGTGGCCGGTATTGCTGGCCACCCTGGTGGGGGTGCCCGCCTATCTGAACGGCTATGCGGCGCTGCCGCTGGTGGCGGGGCTCATGGAGCAGGGCATGCAGCCCGGCGCCGGCATGGCCTTCCTGCTGGCCGGGGGCGTGACCTCCATACCGGCGGCCATCGCGGTGTACGCGCTGGCGCGGCTGCCGGTATTTCTGGCTTACCTGGGGTTTGCCCTGCTGGGGGCCTTGCTACTGGGCCTGGGCTTCGGGCTGCTGGCCTGAAGCCCAGGGCCATGCCGCGGCCTCAGGTGCCGATCACGCCGCCGTCGTCCTTGGTGATCACCATGGTGGCCGAGCGGGGCCGGGCAGTGCCGCCGTCGGGCCAGTGGCCCTCGGGGTGTTGGATATTGGCGAACAGGGTGCGCTGATCCGGGGTGGCATGCACCCCGGTGACCTCACAGCCCACCGGACCCACCAGGAAGCGCTTGAGATCCATGGCCTCCGGGTCGGCGGCCAGCATCATGTTGTTGCCGAAGGGCTCGTCGTCGCTGCCGTCGGTCTCGATCCACAGCCGCCCGTCGGGGTCGAACCACAGGCCGTCGGGGCTGTTGTGGATCTGCTCGTCGGTGAGCGGCTGGCCGTTGAACGAGGACTCCTCGGTGGTGCCGGAGAGCAGGAACAGATCCCAGGTGAAGCTGGTGGCGGTGTGATCGCCCCCGGCCTCGGCCCAGCGGACGATATGCCCGTAGCGGTTGGGCGCCCGGGGGTTGGCGGCGTCGGCCTCCTCGCGCCGGGAGTTGTTGGTGAGGTTGAAGTACACATCCCCATTGTTGGGGTTCACCGCGCCCCACTCGGGACGGTCCATGGGGGTGGCGCCCACCAGATCCGCGGCGAGCCTGGCGTGTACCAGCACCGTGGCCTGATCCGGGAAGCCGGCCTCGGCGGTGAGGCCGTTCTGACCCTGCACCAGCGCGATCCACTCGCCGCTGCCGTCGTCGTTGAAGCGCGCCACGTACAGGGTGCCCTCGTCCAGGATATCTCCATTGGTGGTGCCAGCTTGGTAGGGCCGGGCGGTGACGAACTTGTAGATATACTCGAAGCGGGCATCGTCGCCGGAGTAGGCCACCAGGGGTCGGCCCTCCTGGATGGGCGCGAACACCACCCCCTCGTGGCGGAAGCGGCCCATGGCGGTGCGCTTCACCGGGGTGCTGTCGGGGTCGAAGGGGTCGATCTCCACGATCCAGCCGAAGTTGTTCACCTCGTTGCGGTAGTCCTCGGTGGCGCTGTCCGCGGTGGGGTTGGCGTCGAAGCGCTTGTAGACGGGATCGTCCGACTCGGCGAAGCTCCACAGATAGCCGAAGCCCGAATCGGTGATGCCGTAGCGATCCTGTTCGGCGGGCACCTCGCCGGTGTTGATGAAATAGCCCTGGAAGTTCTCCTCGCAGGTGAGGTAGGTGTTCCACGGGGTGAAGCCGTGGGAGCAGTTGTTCACGGTGCCGCGCGTCGCGGTGCCCGTCGGGCTGTAGGCGGTCTTGAGGAGATCCGAGCCGGCCGCCGGGCCGCTGATGTCCATGGGGGTGAACAGGGTGATCCGGCGGTTCAGCATATCGGGGATATGGGTCCAGGTGCCGTCGGCCTGCTTCTGGATCCGTACGATGGCGATGCCGTGGGCGGTCATCTCCTTGGCCACCTGCTCGGTGGGACGGACGTTGTCGTCGCTGATCTCCGGGCCATTGGGGTGGAGCTGATCGGCATTGATGTATTCATGGTTGAGGGCCAGCACGCCGTCCTCGGAACTACCATTGATGGGGAAGTAGTGCATGCCATCATGGTTCTGGCCGATCTGCTGGGCCTGCTCCTCGGCGGTGTTGCTGCCATCGCCCCGGTAGGCGGGGTAGCTACCGGTGATGGGGGTGCCCCAGGGAATCAGCACCCGCACGGTGTAGCCCTCGGGCACCAGCACGGTATCGGCGGTGCTGGTGGGCACGGACTTGAAGCCCAGCAGGGACTCGTTCTGGACCACGAAGTTGTCGTCGTCATCGTCATCGTCGCCGCCGCCGCAGCCCACCAGACCGACGCCGAACACGCCCACGGCGGCGGTGGCGATGCTGCCGCGCAGCACCTGGCGGCGGTTCAGCCGGGTCAGCAGGATTTCCTCGAAGGTGGGCACCTTCGGCACGTTGACCACGGGTTCCTCGTGGCTGACCACGAGTCTGGATCGTTTTTTGATCACGATAGGCTCCGGGAGAGTGGGGAAGACTTATGGGAACAGGCGACCCCGGAGGGTGGCAGATGGAGATGACGGGGGCATGACGGCAGGATGAAGAAGCGCGAAAACCCGCCCTTCGACTGCGTGCTGGCCAGCTGGCGGCTACACGAGGCGGCGCTGCGGGCCTATCTGGCGAGCCGGCTGGGGGATACCGCCACCGCCGAGGATCTGCTCCAGGAGGTGTTCCTGCGAGCCCTGCGGGCGGGCGAGGGGCTGCGCCGGATCGATAACCCCAGGGCCTGGCTGTTCCGGGTGGCCCGCAACGCGCTGGTGGACCACGTTCGTCGTCGCCGTCCCCACACGATTCTGCCCGATGAGTTGCCCGCCCCGGAAACCGCCCGGGCGCCGGTGGACGAGCTGGACGCCTGCCTGCGGCGCAACCTCGCCGAGCTGGCCGACACCGACCGGGACATCATCCAGCAGTGCGATCTGGAAGGGCTGCGCCAGCAGGACTACGCCGCCCGCCACGGCCTGAGTCTGCCGGCCACCAAGGCGCGGTTGTTGCGGGCGCGGCGACGCTTGCGGGAGGCGCTGGTGCGAAACTGCCAGGTGCGCTTCGACGAGCGCGGGCGGGTGTGCTGCCACGTGCCGCGGGAGTGACGCCGGGCGGTATCCTTTGCATACCTCGTGCGTCTTCAGGGTAGGCGAGGCATTTTCCCTGGAGACACCCATGCACGATCTGCCCATCCACTGGCCGCAGCGCAGCCCCCGGCTATTTCTCGGGCTGGCGGCGCTTTGCTGGGCGGGGCTGTATGCCCTGCTGATTCCCGTATCCGAGGCGCTGGTGGCGCTGTTGCCGGTGGCCCGGGACAGCCATGCCGGCGCGGCCCTGCAATTCTTCCTCTACGACACCCCCAAGGTATTGCTGCTGCTCACCGGGGTGGTGTTCGTGATGGGCATGGTGAATTCCTATTTCACCCCGGAGCGCACCCGGGCGCTGCTGGCCGGGCGCCGCGAGGGCGCGGCCAACGCCATGGCCGCCGGGCTCGGGGTGGTGACACCCTTCTGTTCCTGCTCGGCGGTGCCGCTGTTCATCGGCTTCGTGCAGGCCGGGGTGCCGCTGGGGGTGACCCTGTCGTTCCTGATCGCCGCGCCCATGGTCAACGAGGTGGCGCTGACGCTGCTGTTCGGGCTGTTCGGCTGGCGGGTGGCGCTCCTTTACCTGGGCCTCGGGCTGGGTGTCGCCATGGTCGCCGGCTGGCTGATCGGGCGGCTCGGCATGGAGCGCTATCTGGAGGACTGGGTGCGGGAGATGCCCCGGGTGCGGGCCACGCTGGAGGCCGGCTCCCCGGCGCTGGCCGATCGGGTGGATGCCGGCTGTCACGCGGTGCGCGAGATCGTCGGCCGGGTCTGGCCCTATATCCTCGCCGGCATCGGCATCGGCGCGCTGATCCACGGCTATGTGCCGGAGGATTTCATGGCCGCCATCATGGGCCGCGAGGCCTGGTGGTCGGTGCCGCTGGCGGTGATCATCGGCGTGCCCATGTACAGCAACGCCGCCGGTGTGATCCCCATCGTCCAGGCGCTGCTGGCCAAGGGCGCGGCGCTCGGCACCGTGCTGGCGTTCATGATGAGCGTCATCGCGTTGTCCCTGCCGGAGCTGGTGATCCTGCGCAAAGTCCTGAAGATCCGCCTGATCGTCACCTTCGTGGCGGTGGTGGCCAGCGGCATCCTGCTGGTGGGTTATGTGTTCAACAGCGTGTTGTAGAACGGGAGACGTATCATGAAAAACGTCAAGGTAATGGGCACCGGTTGCGCCAACTGCCGCAGGACCGCCGCCCTCATCGAGCAGGTGGCGGCGGTTGCGGGCGTCGAGATCCGTCTGGAAAAAGTCGAGGAACCCCGCGACATCATGGCCTATGGTGTGATGTCCACCCCCGGGGTGGTGGTGGACGGGGAAGTCGTCCACGCCGGCGGGGTGCCGGCGCGGGAGAAAGTCGAGCGGTGGTTCGGCGCCTGATCCACCGCCATCGACGCCACCGCGCCCGTCAGGCTCGCGCCGGCTCCCCGAACCAGCCCCGGGTGCGGTTCACCACCGCCACCAGCCCCAGCATCACCGGCACCTCCACCAGCACCCCCACCACGGTGGCCAGCGCCGCCCCGGACTGCAATCCGAACAGGCTGATGGCCACCGCCACGGCGAGTTCAAAGAAGTTCGAGGTGCCGATCAGCGCCGCCGGCCCGGCGATGGCGATGGGCAGGCCCCAGCCCCTGGCCCAGCCGTAGGCGATCACGAAGATCAGCCCGGTCTGGATAATCAGCGGGATGGCGATCAGCACGATCACCAGCGGCTGGCTCACCAGTACCTCCCCCTGGAAGCCGAACAGCAGCACCACGGTGGCCAGCAAGCCGATCACCGTCCAGGGTTTGCAAGCCCCGGTGAAGCGCTCCAGGCGCGCCGCACCGCCGCTTCTCAGCAGGCTCGCCCGGGTGAGGGCGCCTGCGGCCAGCGGAATCACCACATAGAGCGCCACCGACAGCAGCAGCGTCTGCCAGGGCACGATCACCTCGGCGACGCCCAGCAGGAAGGCGACAATGGGGGCAAAGGCGAAGATCATGATGATGTCGTTCACCGCCACCTGCACCAGCGTGTAGGTGGCATCGCCCCGGGTAAGCTGGCTCCAGACGAACACCATGGCGGTGCAGGGGGCCGCGCCCAGCAGAATCATCCCGGCGATGTACTCCCGGGCGCTGGCCGCATCCACCAGTCCGGCGAATAGGTACTCGAAGAACAATACCGCGATGCCCGCCATGGTGAAGGGCTTGATCAGCCAGTTCACCACCACGGTGATGGTGAGCCCCTTGGGCTTCTCGCCGATGTGGGAGAGCGAGGCGAAATCCACGTTCACCATCATGGGGTAGATCATCACCCAGATGAGCAGCGCCACCACGAGGTTCACGCTGGCCACCTCCAGCCGGGCCAGCAGCCCGAACAGACCGGGCGCGAGGTTGCCCAGCGCCACGCCCGCGATGATGCAAAGGGCCACCCAGACACTGAGATAGCGCTCGAACAGGCCCATGGGCGAGCCGCCCTCGCGGGCCGGCGCGGTGTCGGTGTGGCTGCTCATGAATCCACCTCCGGGGTGGTGGTGTCGGGCTGGACCTTGCCGATCTGCGCCAGCCGGCGCTGGAGCTTCATGCGATCCAGCGAGCGTAGCGGCAGGCTGGTGAAGATCTTGATGCGGTTGTCGAGGATCCGGAAGGCATCGCGAAACGCCTGGATGCGCTCATATTCGGTGCCTTCCACCGCCGCCGGATCCGGCAGCCCCCAGTGGGCGGTCATGGGCTGACCCGGCCAGAGGGGGCAGACCTCGTTGGCGGCGTTGTCGCAGACCGTGAACACAAAATCCAGATCCGGCGCGCTGGGTGCGGTGAACTCGTACCAGGACTTGCTGCGCAGCCCCGCGGTGGGCAGGTTGTGACGGCGCAGGATCTCCAGCGCCAGCGGGTGGGGCTCCCCCTTCGGCTGGCTGCCGGCGCTGTAACCATGGAAGTGGCCGCGCCCGTGGAAGTTGATGAGTGCCTCGCCGAGGATACTGCGGGCGGAGTTACCGGTGCAGAGGATCAGCACGTTATACACATCGGCCATGGGAAGACTCCGGTGTCAGGAAGGATCGATCATGTCGAGAAAGGCCCGCAACGGCGCCAGCGCCCCGGGGTTCAGCGAGTAACACACCCGGGGCCGCTCGATCTCGCCAACGATTATTCCGGCGGCCTTGAGGATGCGCAGGTGTTCGGAGGTGGTGGATTGGGCCAGCCCGATCTCCTCGACGATGTCGCAGCCGATGCAGCGGTTGCGGCGGTGTAGCACGCGTACGATGTTGAGCCGCGCCGGGTGGGCCAGCGCCCGAGCCAGTTCGGCGAGGCGGGCATCGTCGTCGGGGACAGCGGGGAGATCACCGGGGAGATGGGATTGCTCGGGCATGGGCAACACTCTATTCGCTTATCGTCGATTGACGATATAAGACCATCAACTTGACGTCAAGCGCCGCCCGTGTTTGCCTCAACCCGGAGCCCAGCCTGGAACACCCGCCATGGATTTCACCGATCAGGACTTCAAGACCCGCCTCTGGGACACCATCGCCGATATCGAATCCCGCTCCGGGGTGGAGGTGGTGGTGATTGTCAAGCCCTCTTCCGCCGACTACAACGACGCTGCCCTCCTCGGCGGCGCGCTGCTGGCGTTTTTGACCCTCAGCGTGTTCATGTTCGCGCCCCTCGTGTTCGGCGATTATCTGGTCTACACCGGTGTGCCGACGGCCTTTGCCCTGGGGGTGCTGCTGGTGTCCTACGTGCCGGCATTGCGGCGCCTGTTCAGCAGCGCTAAGCGGCGCCGCCGGCAGGTGGAGATCATGGCCCGGGCGCTGTTCCAGAAGGGCGGACTGCACCGCACCGCCGAGGGCGTGGGGGTGCTGGTGTACTGCTCTGAACTGGAGCGGGAGGTGTTCCTGCTGGCCGACCACGGCGCCATGGGCGCCATTCCGCCGGAGGACTGGGCGGATCTGCGGGCGAGTTTCCAGGGCGTGTTCGAGGCGGGCGATCCGCCGGCGCGGCTGCTGGAGGTGCTGGCCGGGAGCGGCACGCTGTTCGCCGAGTACCTGCCCATCGAACCCGACGATATCAACGAGATCCCGGACGATCTGGAGGTGAGCCTGTGAAGCGCCGACGCCTGTTGCAGTCGATACTTGCCGTGGCGCTGACCGGCGCAGTGGGCGGCAGCGCCCACGCCCGGCTCGGCGGCGGTTCCAGTTTTCGCTCCTCGCGCAGCAGCAGCCGGCGCTCCTCGAGTGGCGGTATTCGCTTCAGCAGCGGCTCGCGCTCGCGGGGCGGTGGCGGTGGCACCCTGTCCCTCACCGGGGCGATCATCATGATCGTGGTCTGGGTGATCTTCCAGATCATCCGCAATCGCTTCAACGCGGCCATCAAGAGCATTCGCTCGTCCCCCACCCCGGTGAACCTGAACCACCAGGCCCTCACCCTGGACCAGCAACTGGACGCCCTGAAAGAGCGCGATGGCCGCTTCTCGACGATCCTGTTGCTGGATTTCGTGCATTCCCTGTATCACAAGTTCTACAGCTTCCAGGGCACCCCCGAGCGGGTGCAACTGACGCCGTTCCTGTCGCCTCAACTCATGCAGCAGGCGGCCCGGGCGGGTCTCGGCCAGCAGCGGGTGACCCAGATCGTGGTGGGTCAGCTCGCCGTGGAGCGGGTGGACGATGCCCCCGACCATGACGCCATCACGGTGATCCTGGAGGCCAACTACACCGCCGATCACGGCAGCCGCAAGGTGCGCCACGCGGTGCGCGAGCGCTGGCGGCTACGCCGTGACAAGGGCGTGCAGTCCACCGAACCGGAGAAGCTCCAGAGCGTGTCCTGCCCCCGCTGCGGGGCGCCCGCGCACTTCACCGACGTGGGGGTCTGCACTTACTGCGAGACCCTGGTGGAGGCGGGCAAGATGCAGTGGATGGTGCAGACCCGGGCGGTGCTCCAGAACCAGACCCAGGGGGCACCGGATCTCACCGCCTACGCCCCGGAGGCGGGCACCAACCTGCCCACCCTGACCCATCCGCGCCTCAATGCCGAGCAGCAGCACTTTGCCGCCGATCATCAGGTGCAGTGGGACAGTTACTGGCAGCATTTTCGCGAACACACGGTACAGCCCACCTTCCTGAACCTGTACCGGGCCTGGTCCACCCGGGAATGGCAACAGGCCCGGCCCTGGATGTCCGACCGGCTGTATGAGACCAACGCCTTCTGGATCGAGCAGTACCGGGAGCAGGGGCTCACCAACAAGCTGGAGTCCATCGCCGTGCAGCGGGTGGAGGCGGCCAAACTCGAACGGGATCACTTCTACGAGGCGCTCACCGTGCGCATCTTCGCCTCCTGCTACGATTACGTGGAGGACGAATCGGGCAAGGTGGTGGGCGGCTCCAAGCGCTCGCGCCGGGAGTTCTCCGAGTACTGGACCTTCGCCCGCCGTCGCGGCGTGGAGAAGGACGCCGACGCCGACGCCGCTGCCTGCCCCAGTTGCGGCGCCCCGGTGGATAAAATGAACATGAGCGCCGAGTGCGGCTACTGCGGCGCCAAGGTGAACACCGGGGCCTTCGGCTGGGTGCTGTTCCTGATCACCCAGGACGAGGTGTACCGGGGTTAGCCCAGCCGGTACACCCGCCGGGCGTTGTCCCGGTAGAAACCCCGCTGCTCGGCCTCGCTCCAGTCCTGGATGGCCCGGTCGAGGATCTCCACCCAGCGCGGATACTGGATCGCCAGGCGCATCACCGGCCAGTCGCTGCCGAACATGAGCCTGTCGGGGCCGAACACCGCCATCACCCGCGCCAGATAGGGCCGGAGTTGTTCCTCGGTCCAGTGCTCGTGATCGGCCTCGGTGGCCACCCCGGAGAGCTTGCAGATCACGTTATCGAAACCGGCGAGCCGTTCGATCTCGCTCCACCAGGGCTCGCGCAGGTCGTCCTTGATGCCGGGCTTGGCGATATGGTCCAGTACGAAGCGCACCTGCGGGCACTGTTCCACCAGCGTCAACACCGGGGCCAGTTGATGGTGCAGGATGCAGAGCTCGAAATGCATATCGAATTCCGCCACCGCCCGCACCCCCGCCACGAAGTCGGGGTTGCCACAGAGCGCCACCGCGTCCGAACCCTGGATCAGCCGGCGGATACCCCGCACCAGCGGGCTGCTGGCGAGCTTCTCCAGATCCGCCTTCACCGCCGGCCCGCGCTCCAGCGGCGCGTGGGCGACGATGGCCAGGATGCGCGGATCGTCGGCGGCCAAGGTGCCCACCCAGTCCACCTCCGCCAGATGCTGGCCAGGCTCCACATTGGCCTCCACGAACACCAGTCCCTCCAGTGCCACTTTACCCCGGTCGGCGTCCAGATCCCCGGGCAGGAAGCGCCGGTCGATGGCCGGCATGGGGGTCATCCAGCTGATGGGTACGGCGTCCCGGTCCCAGAAATGCACATGGGTGTCGATGATGGGAAAGGTGGGCATGGCGAATCTCCTCCGGTGGTGTGTTCGGTAATTGTGATTATGCCTGGGGCACCGGGGCGTCCTCGCGGATCAAGCCCTCGGCTCTGAGATCATCCCACAACGCCGCCGGGATGGGAGCGCTCAGATGTTGCAGATTCTCGCCGGATTCCAGGGCGTTGCGCGCCCCCGGGATCACACAGGCCACCGTGGGGTGGGCCAGTGGGAACTGGAGCGCGGCGGCCGGCAGCGCCACCCCGTGAGCCTTGCAGACCCGGGCGAGATGATCCCGCCGCTGGATCAACTCGGGCGGCGCGGCGGCGTAGTTCCAGGTGTCGCCCCCGGCCAGCAGCCCCGAGTTGTAGGGTCCGCCGCAGATGATGGAGGTGCCCCGCGCCTGGCAGGCCGGCAGCAGGTTGTCCAGCGCCTGCTGCTCCAGCAGGGTGTAGCGCCCGGCCAGCAGGAAACAATCCCAGTCGCCGTGGTTCAGCGCCTCCATGAGTACGGCGGTCTCGTTCACGCCGATGCCCATGGCGCCGATCAGGCCCTCGTGCTGGAGCTCCTGGAGCGCCCGCAGGCCGCCTGCCATGGCCTCGTCCACATGGCCCTGGTAGTTGGATCCGTGGGTGAACTCGCCGATGTCGTGGATCAGCAGGATATCGATGCGGTGCAGCCCCAGCCGTTGCAGGCTGTCCTCGAAGCTGCGCCGCACGCCGTCGTGGCCGTAGTCGTAGACCGGACGGAAGGGCAGGGGATTTTCCCAACCGCTGTCCCGGCCCGGGGGCGTGGGGTCGGGGGCCAGCAGCCGCCCCACCTTGGTGGAGAGCACGTAGCTGTCGCGGTCGTGGAGTCTCAGGGCATCGCCGGTGCGCCGCTCCGACAGGCCGAAGCCGTAGAAGGGGGCGGTGTCGAAGTAGCGCACGCCGCCGTTCCAGGCGGTGGTGAGGGCGGCCATGGCGTCGGCCTCGTCGACGCTGCCGAGCAGGCCGCCCAGCGGCGCGGCGCCGAGGCCGAGGATGGTGACCTCCAGATCGGTGTGGCCGATACGGCGGGTGGGTAAGGTGGTGGTCATGGATCTCCTCCGGTGGACTTTCGGGTTTTTCTACACTATCAAGTCTGTACCAAAAAGGCTGTCAAGCCCGCACAACACACAACGATACCGACCACACCGGAGGAGCATCACCCATGGGATCCCGTCTCACCACTTCCCTGTGCCTGGCCCTGCTGGCCACGAACCCGCTGCATGCCGCTGACGACACCCGCGCCGCGCTGGTGCCGGGCGGTCCGCACCCGTACTTTGCCGCCTGGGAGGATGCCGCCAGCGCCGCCTCGGCGGATTTCGGCGTCAGCGCCGAGTATAAGGTGCCGGCGGCCTGGGAACTCAGCCAGCAGAACGAGATGATCGAGAGCCTCGTCGCCCAGGGCTTCAACGCCTTCCTGGTGTTCCCGGGGGATGCGGTGGGCACCAACGCCACCCTCGGCGAACTGGCCGATTTCGGGATTCCCTCGGTGGCCCTGGCCGGCTGCACCCAGGATCCGACGCCGGTGCTGTTCTGCCTGGGCACCGACGTCTACAACTCCGCCTACCTCGGCACCAGGGAACTCATCGAGTCCATGGGTGGGGCGGGCAAGATCGCCCACTTCACGGGCTTTCTGGTGGACCCCAACACCACGCTTCGCATCGACGCGGTGGAGAAGGCCGTGGCCGAGACCGACGGCGCGGTGGAACTCATCCAGGTGATCGCCGATATCGACGCCCCGGAACCGGCCGACGAGAAGATCAACGCCTTCCTGGCCGCCCAGGGCGATAACGTGGACGGTATCGTCACCACCGCCTGGGTGCCGGCGGTGGTGGCGGCCACGGCGCTTCGCAATCTCGGCGACCAGCGCATAAAAATGGTGGGGATCGACCACGACCAGGTGGTGCTGGAGGCCATCAAGGACGGCTACGTGCACGGCACCATGCTGCAAAACCCCTACGGCCAGGGCTATATCGGCGTCTACGCCGCCGACCTGGTGCGCGAGGGCTGCACGTTGAAGGACGACGCCCCCTGGCAACAGACCGCCCAGACCGCGCGCTTCGTGGACAGCGGCACGGCCTTTGTGGGCGCCGAGCGGGTGGACGATTACCAGGCGGCCATGGTGGCGGTGACCGACGAGATCATGGCCACCTTCAAGGACCGGTATCTGGATTGTCCGGAGTGAGGAAGCCGGCTCCCCGGTGGGCGACGGCGGTGGTTCCTCCCCCTTTTTCCAAGATGCTGTTGGCGAACTCGATCACCCTCTTTACTCCCCCCTTTGTTAAAGGGGGGCTGGGGGGGATTTCAGACGTTGGCATCCCGGTCGGGAAGAAAATCCCCCCGGACCCCCCTTTGAAAAAAGGGGGGGAAAGGGGGGAGGAAGAAAGCGAGTGAATTCGCCAACAGCATCTTCTCAAAGAGGGGGGAATAAGGGGGGAGTGATGGGTGCATCCACCACATCGCGGCTGAACCTTGCCTGGCTCGCCTCCAACGAGCTGGGCCTTTTGATCGTCACCGCCGGCTTCGCCGGATTGTTCCTGGCCCTCACCCCCGGTTTCGGCTCGCCCTTCAACCTCTACGCGCTGACCCGGGTGCTGGCCATCGACGCCATGATCGGACTGGCCATGATGGTGGTGCTGGTCACCGGTGGGCTGAATCTGGCGGTGGGCGCCATCGGCGTGGCGGCGGTGATGGTGGGGGGCTGGGGGATGCAGGTGGCGGGGCTGCCGATCCTTGTCGCCGTGGCCCTGACGCTTGCCTTCGGCGCTGGGCTCGGCGCCGTCAATGGGCTGGCCACGGTATGGCTGCGGGTGCATAGCTTCGTGGTGACCCTGGCCACCATGAGCGTGTTCTTCGGGGCGATGATCGTGTTGACCGAGGCCGAGGCCTTCAACCGGCTGCCGGCGGGGTTCGTGGCCCTCGGCAAGTTGCGGGTGTTCGGCTTTGTCTCGGGGATGATCTTCCTCACCCTGGCGGTGGGGCTCATGCTCATGTGGTTGTTCCAGCACAGCCTGTTCGGCCGCCAGGTGCTGGCCGCCGGGGCCAATCCCCTGGCGGCGGGGCTGTCCGGGGTGCCGGTGGCGCGCATGATCATCATCTCCCATGCCCTGTCCGGGGCGCTGGCGGCGCTGGCCGGCCTGATGCTGGCCGCCAGGAATGGCGCGGCGCTGCCGTCCATGGCCGGGCAACTGGGCATGGACTGGCTGCTGCCGGCGTTCCTCGCCCCGGTGCTGGGGGGGACGCTGCTCACCGGTGGCATGGTGTCGGTCACCGGGACGTTGCTCGGCGCAACGCTGGTCACGGTGCTCTCCAACGGGCTGTTGCAACTGCGGGTGGGGGAGTTCTGGGTGCAGGCGTTCCTGGGATTGATCCTGCTCATTGCGGTGGGCCTCGACCGGCTACGGGCGAGCTATCTGGAGCGGCGCCGGTGACGCTGACGGGTCTGCTGCGCACCGACTGGTTCAGCCTGCTGGTGGCGCTCGCGGTGGGGGTGCTGGCGCTGTCCCTCAGCCAGCCGAATTTCCTCAGCGAGTTCAACCTCTACGTGTTGCTCACCGGCTTTTCCCTGTCGGTGCTGGTGGCACTGTCGCAGATGGTGATCCTCGCCATCGGTCAGTTGAATCTGTCGGTGGGGGCCATCGGCGGGCTGGTGGCGATCAGTTTTGCCGGGGTGATGGAGGTGTGGGGGCTGCCGATCCCGCT
>JGI12109J20283_10345131_pt1 | contig 22540 bp, 18 predicted proteins | sample ElkSlonscriptome_12_FD_20283 | JGI IMG/M metagenome (IMG submission 20283)
GCTTCATGGACTGGGGGCACACGAACAACTCCACGCTCGAGCACTGGGCCGAGCGCCCGCGCCTCGACGACGTCACGTGGACTCCGCAGGGCGTGCCCTACGAACTCTGGGCCGACGTGTGCAACATGCTCGAGAAGGACGCGTGGGTCTGCGTCCCGCACCGCGCCGACGACGACTACGTGCGGCAGATGGCCCGGTTGTTCCACGATCGCCTCGACGCCGAGCGCACGATCTACGTCGAGTACAGCAACGAGATCTGGAACTGGATGTTCGACCAGACACACTACGCCAACGACGAGGGCGACCAGGGCGTCCCGTGGCCGGAACGCACCGCGCCCTTCGTGCAGAACGTCTTCGACATCTGGACCGAGGTCTTCGCCGACGACATGGACCGCCTGGTGCGCGTCGTCGGTGTGCAGGGCTCGTGGCAGGACGTGAGCAACCGTATCGTCGGCCAGCTCCGACCGGGAAGCTTCGACGCCTTCGCTCCGGCGGCCTACTTCCATTTTCCGTCGGGTGGCATCTCCGAACTCGAGAATCTCGGTTCCGACGCCACGGCGTCCGACGTTCTCGACCTCGCGTGGGAGTCGGTCCGCGGCGAGGCCTTTGCGTCGATGCGTTCACAGAAGCAGTCGATCGCCGATCACTACGACATTCCCATGCTCTACTACGAGGGCGGTCAGCACCTGACACCCGAACCTTTCGGCAGCGTCCAGGACTACGGACCTTCCCTGGTCGCCGCGAACCGGGACCCGGGCATGTACGATCTCTACACGGCGTGGCTCGATTCGCTCGAGACCCTGGCGAGCCCGGCGCGCCCGGGTCTGTTCATGAACTTCTCGTACGTCGCTCCGGTCAGCGCACGCTACGGCTCGTGGGGCGCCGCCGAGCAGCAATTCGACATGGACACCTCACGGCAGGCTTCGCCGAAATACGCCGCCCTGGTCGACCGTGACTGCGACGACGTGGTGTCGATCGACGATCCGGGCGAACCCGACGACACGGACCCGACCTGGCCGGGGCTGCGCCTGGCGTCGGCGGCCCCGAACCCCTTCAACCCGCGCACGTTGCTACAGTTCGAGCTTCCCCACGACGCCGACGTGGCCCTGCGGATCTATGACCTCCGCGGCCGTATCGTCGAGCGAATCGTCGAGCGAAGTCTTCCGGGCGGGGCCTACGAGCGCACCTGGACACCGCCCCCGGACCTGCCCTCCGGCGTGTACCTGGTTCGCCTCGAGGCGAATGGTCACCTGCGCGTGCGCAAGGCGATGCTCGTCCGCTGATCCTGCGAGCGAGCGAAAAAGAGCTCAAGTCGAGGCCCATGGTTCCCGATCGTTCCCCATGACGACGAGCGACTCCGTCCACGGGGACGGGGAGACTCTCCCGGCTTGAGGAGCGAAGAGCGATGCGCACGACGATCGTAGCGCTGAGCTTCGTCTTCACCATGGTGTTCGCGGCGACGTCCACCTCCGAAGGAGGGCGGACCGCGTACTCCGGAGCATACTACTTGCACGAGCTCAAGGCGTCGATGCTGACCGTCCTGGAGCAGAACCAGACGCTGATCAACGACGGCGGCCGGAGGCCGAAGTCCTCGCGACTTCTTCCGGACACCGTCTTCGCCCGTTGCTACGACCTCTTCATGGAGATCGTCGGCGACGGATTCTCGATCCACGAACTCGGTCGCGACTCCGAAGCGATCGGGTCGGCCCTGGCGATCATGCTTCAAGCCGGCCGGGTCACCATCACCCGGCTGAAGCGCGAGATCGAAATCGATCCGGGCGGAGCCCGCGTTCGCAACCGCTTCACGGCGGATGCGTTCGGCCGTCAGGTGGTCGCGGAATTCGAACGACGGACCGGTGTCTGCATCGAGCAGACGAAAGAACTCGGCGAGGCGTCCAGCGCGCCCGCGCACGACACGCCACTGGATCCGTGGCGTGCCGAGGATCCCGCGTTCATTCGCGTGTCGATTCCGCACGGACGCTGACCGCGCCCGGCCGAGCCATCGAAGAGGACGGGATCAGCGAGCCCACTGATCCCTGGGTTCCTCGAACTCCATCACCATCCGACGGTCGCCGACCCGTAGCGTGACACGCATGGGTCCTTTCTCGTCCCGTGCACGCCAGTAGGCCCAGTAGGGCACATGGTGTTTCGGCGTCACGCGGATCGACTTCGGAAGGTCGAAGTCCCGCTCCACGACACGGATCTCCCGGTCGAAACCGGGCGTGCCGCTTCCCAGGTCCATCGGAGCGCTTTCCACCTGACCCTTGCCCGAAGGCGTCGACACGGGCGCGAGTTGCGTCCCGGTGTCTCGGCCGAGCATTTCGTAGGCGGTCACCGTGGTCTGTTCGGCCCGAAGACCGTATCCCGCACCGTCGGCCCATTCGGGCACGATCTCGAGCGGAATGCCGCTGGCGTCGTACAGCTTGATGTTCGAGCGGTCGAGCACCACCGGCCCGTCCCCGTGGTTGCAGAGGACGAGATCGAGCGTGTACATGCCGTCGCTGTAGAACAGCGAGGCAGCGGCGGTCAGGCTGGCGTCGCCTGCGATCACGGCATTGCGGAGAGACTTGTAGTCCGGCTTGCGATCCTCCGGTAGTTCCTCGGCACAAACCGCGAAGCGCGTCGTCACCCCGTCGAAGTAGACGGGTTTTCCCGAGGCGGGATCCGACGTCACGTCCACGGTTCCCGTGGTCGAACACGCGGCCAGCACGGGCAGAAGCACGACGAAGGTGGGGAATCGTCGAGCCATGTCCGGCCTCCTTGGTTCGGCGGCCGGGGCGGCGAGGCCCACGGCCGCTCCATGTCCACCGTACGGGTTCAGGAGACGGCCGGGCGTTGTGGATTTGTGCGGTCAGTCCGAACCGCGCTTCCACCCCTCGATCCAGGCCTTCGTGGTGTCGTCCGGTGCCTCGGCCAGGGCCCGCTGGATCACCGCGTCCGCCTGGGCATCGTTCCCCACGGCGAGATTCGCTTCGACCAGGAGTGGATACACGGCGAAACGCGCTGTGGCGTCCGGTGCGCGATCGAGAGCACGGTAGAGGTCCTGGATCGCGAGCATCGGCTCGTCGCGCTCGAGACGGACGCGCCCCGCGAGCAGATCCCATGCGGAGCGACCACGGTCCGTCGTCAATCCATGGTCGTCGGAAAGGATGCCGACGATCGCTTCGTTGTCGCCGTTCTCCTCGAGGACTTCCATGCGCTCGCGCAGAGCGTCGACCCGGCTCTGCTCGACGACCTCGGCCGGTGTCCCCTCGTAGCCGTAGACCTTGGCGACCAAGCGCGCGGCGACCGTGTCGGTGGCGTCCTGGGCGAGCGCACGGTCCAGCCACACGACCGCTTCTCCCGGTTCACCGCGCTCCAGTTCCTCGAGGAAACGGTTCACGGAGAAACTGTGCACCGGGCCCGGTGCGGGGTCGGCAGCGAGCGCGACCACCACGTTGGCAAGGCTACTACGGTCGGACTGTCCATCGGGACGAACCGCGCTGGCGATGCTGAGGACTCCCGTCTCTCCGCGCCCCCAGGGAATCACCGCCGAGACTTCGCGGGCGCGCCGCTCGGAGAAGAGCCGCTGCGAGTCGAAGTCGCGCGTGACCGAGACCTCGATCTCGACCTCGGAATCGATCCGCAGGTGGAAACGACGCACGTCGAGTCCGTCGGGGCCCAGCCGTAGCTGCATGCCCTCGCGCGGGATGAGCGTATAGATCTCCTGGAAGGAGACCGGCCACGTCTCGGGACTCGCCTCGGGGCTCGTCGTTTCGTCGTCGGCCATGGCGACCGACACGATGGCCATCAGGAACAACAAGACTCTCGATCGATGCATGGACCCTCCTCGGCCGACAGTCTCCACGAAGGCCTGTCCCACGTCTACTCCACGACGAACTCGACGTCGCTCCGCCGTGCACGTACGATGCCGAACGCTTTCCCCCTTCGCAGAGGTCACACCATGTCGCTGCCGACTCCACGTCGCCTGGTGCGCTTGCACCTGACACTGGGACTCCTGGTCGTCTTTGCGCTGGCGGGCTGCGGAGACGACGACGACCCGATCGCTCCGACCGACACGAAGTTCGTGCTGCGCGTCCAGCAAGGCTACCAGCCGACGAGCGCCTACGACGGCTGTCGCTACGTCCAGATCAGCCCGTCTTCGCAGGACGGTGGAAACTCCACGGCCTACGTCGGCGTCCTCAACGGCGAGGAATCACGCGTCCTCACGGCCTTCTACGGGCTGCAGAATCTTCTCCCGCCCGACGTCGCGATCGAACGCGCGTTCGTCCAGTGGACCTTGAACGGTCAGGCGGGCTCCGAGGTACGCGTACAGGCCTTCGCGCTCAGCGAGAACTGGAATGGAAACGCGACCTGGTCTCAGCGCTTCCAGAGCCAGACCGACAACCCCTGGGCAACCCCTGGGGGAGCCTACGATCCCACGGTCCTCGACGAAGTCGAGGTCGAGGACGGTGACAGTCAGTTCGTCATCGAGCTCCCGCCAGCTCTGGTCGAGAACTGGATTCGGGAATGGCGCACGAACCGGGGCATCATCCTGATCGCACCGGAGGTCACACCGGGAAGCGTCTCTTCCCAGGCCGTACCGCTCCGCTCACCCCTCTCCGGAGGATTGGCACCCGTGCTGACGCTCGTGTACTCGCTCTGAAGCGGATCCGGCGTCGGAGGAAACAGGAAGGCCGCGCCCGGGTTCACCGAGCGCGGCCTCGGCATGTCGGAGACGGGAGTCAGTCCCGGAGATCGGCCTCGATCGCGGCCTGCTGTTCGCCGGTGAGCTCTTCGCGGATCGACAGAGCCGGCAGGTCACTGCCGAGGGCGACGGGCACGCGCCCGCCCGTTTCGAAGATCATGTACTGCACGCTCGACACACGCGTCTCGCCGACTTGACGCTCGTCGTAGACGGGACGAACCTTCGTGCCGTCATCGAGTTCGGCGTAGAGGTGCTTCGGCAGGTCGAGCCACTCGACCAGCTTCACCGCGCGTTCCTCTGCCGTCTCGACCTCGATCAACAGGACGCATCCGATCTGACCAGCGCCGCCGATCAGTTCGTTGTAGGTGTCGATCTCGTGCTGGATCGCGCTCTCCTTCACGATCTCCTCGGTGCGCATCATCTCCTGGATCTGGTAGCGCACCGTTTCGGTGTTCTCGAAGAGAAAGGTCAGGTGCTCGCCCACGTGGATGCGGCGTGGCTTCTTGACCTCCATCATCTTCGCGCGCTCGCCGTCGCGACGCTCGCTCCAGGTCTGGTAGTCGACGATGTCGGTGCGCTCGACCTTGCGGGCCATCACTTCGCCTCCTCGGCCGGGGGTTCGATCTTCGTGGGGAAGCCGTCCTCACGGTATGCGGCCGCGAGAATGCTCATCGGGTGCATGGGCTTGCGCCCGGCGTGCTGCTGGAACTGCAAAGCCGCGAGCGGACAGTCCGTACTCCAGACCTCGGCGTCCTTCGCGCTCTTCACACCGTCGAAGGCGCGCTTGCCGATCCGCTGGCTGGGCTCGAAACCTTCCACGCTCATGGCGTAGGTCCCGTCGTGACCACAGCACTCCATGGTGGTGTGGGGCTTCGTTCCGGGGATCTTGCGCAAGAGATCGCGTCCCTTGAAGCCGATTCCCTGCGCGCGCAGATGACACGGTGCGTGGTAGGCGACCTGCGGTCCGGGCGAACTCTTGAAGTCCTCGTTGAAGCGTTCTTCCTTGCGGATCGCCCAGAGGAACTCGCTCGGATCCATGACCGCTTCTGCCAGCTTCTCGGCGCGTTCTCGGTCCTTGCCCTCGAGCAGTTCGGGGTACTCACGACGCATCATCATCGAGCAAGTGGGATTGATCGCGAGGATCTTCGCACCCTTCTCGACGAATGGCATCAACACGTCGAGATTGTTCGCGGCCTGCTTGCGCACGCTCTCGAGGTCGCCCTTCTCCCACGCCGGCATGCCGCAGCACTGGAGTCCCTTGGCGCAGCGCATGTCGACCTGGTTCTTGTCGAAGACCTCGCAGGTGTCCTTGCCGACGTGGGGCTCGTTGTTCTGCACGTAGCAGGTCTGGAACAGAACGGCCTCGCCACCGACCTCGAAGTTGCGGCCGCTCTTCTCGGCCCAGCCCTCGAAGGTGACCGGCGCGAAGTCGGGCAACAGCTTGTCGCGGTGGATGCCGAGTGTCTTCTCCATGAACACTCGATGCAGCTTCACGCGGTTCATCGTGTTGGCCAATCCACCACTCGCGCGTGCGGCGGCCGCGCTCTTGTCGGGTTGACTGAGAACCTTGTCCTTGAACGCGATACCCCGTGACTTCGCTCGCTGCGCCTTGTACCGGTGCACGAGCTTGGGGAAGTCGAGCTGGTACTCGTGCTGGTCGCGCACCGTGTAGGGACACTGGACCTCGCAGAGCTTGCACTGGAAACAGTCGTCCATGATCTGCTCGGTGTCCTGCGCGTTCACCTTGCGCACGTCGCCGTCGTAGTCCTTGTCGAGCAGATCGAAGAGGCGGGGGAAACTGTCGCAGAACTTGAAGCACATGCGGCAGCCGTGGCAGATCTCGAAGGTGCGCGTGATCTCGGCTTGGAGTCCGTCCGCGTCCCAGTACTTCGGATCGCTGGGATCGTAGGTGAGCCCTTCGGTCGGCGTGTAGCTGATCGGCTTGTCGGACACGGAGAACCTCGATTCGAGCGCATGAAGACGCACGGACGTCGGCGACGACGTCCTCCACGGGATCGCGAGGAAGGATGATGGCGTCGGGGCGGGAATCCGCGTGTGATCCCGCCCCGACGATGGGCGACGGGCGTCGCGAAGGGACGAGCTAGCTGATGCTGTCGAGCATCTGCTGGAAACGACCAGCGTGGCTCTTCTCGGCCTTGGCCAGCGTCTCGAACCAGTCGGCGATCTCGTCGAAGCCCTCGTCGCGCGCGGTCTTCGCCATGCCCGGGTACATGTCGGTGTACTCGTGGGTCTCACCCGCGATGGCGCTCTTGAGGTTGTCTTCGGTGTCCCCGATGGGCTCGTCCGTGGCCGGGTCGCCGACGGGCTTCAGGTAGTCGAGGTGACCGTGCGCGTGGCCGGTCTCGCCTTCGGCCGTCTCGCGGAAGTTGCCCGCGACCTCGGGATACCCCTCGACGTCGGCCATCTTGGCCATCCAGAGGTAACGACGGTTCGCCTGCGACTCGCCCGCAAAGGCGTCCTTCAGGTTCTGATGGGTCTTGCTTCCCTTCAGCTCAGCCATGAATCGGTTTCTCCTAGGAAGGGCCGGGTTCGGCCGCTTGGAAATTCTGACCGTTGCCGACGGACCCGTCGGCGGCGGTCAACGCGTGCTCTCCGCACTCGGAACACAGGACCTCGTACTCGATCTTCACGCCCAGGAACCGTAGCCCCGAAGGAAGCTCGGGCGACACCTCGGGACGCATCCCCAGGCGCGCGACGTCGTAGACCGAACCGCACTGCTGGCAGATCGCGTGATCGTGATCGGCAATCGTTCCGTCGACGCGCAACAACCCATCGGGCGTGTGCACCCGTCGAAGGAGCCCTCGGTCGATGAAGTTCTCGAGCGTCGAGTAGACCGTCGACAACGATAGGCTCGGATGGTGCGAGTGCAACGAGGCATACACCATCTCGGCCGTCGGATGACGGCGATCGGTCTGCAGATGATCCAGGATCGCCACCCGTGACGACGTGGCGCGAAGGCCGACATCGCGAAGTCGATCGATCAGGGAGCTGCGTGCGTCCTCGTTCATCATAACCGCTCCTAACTAGGAATCATTACTAGAACAAGCGGGGGCAGGTCGCAAGTCCGGTCGCATAACCCGACCGGCAGCGCGACGATCCTAGACCGATTCCGAACGGCTGACAGTGATCAGTTCGGATCAACGTGGATCCGAACCGTTCACGAGTACGAGGCCGAGCGAGCCCTTCAGACTCGCGGGCGGGAGGCCTCTTCGATCAGGAACAGGAAGGAGTCGAACGGAATGCCGCTCTGCGCCCCCATCCCCGTCTCGCAGGTCAGATTGGAGCAAACGCCGCGAGATGCCCCCGAATCGTTCATCTCGGCGAGTTCGCGACGCAGCGCGGATGCCGAGAGTTCGGGGAAGATCAGCCCGCGGTCTCCGGCCGTGGCACAGCAGGACAGGTTCTGCGGAACGATGGCTTTCGTCACCGCGTCGACGCACGCCACCAGATCCGCGTCGACGCCCAGGCGGCGCGCGGCGCAATTCGGGTGGACAAAGACGGGCTCCTCGGCCCGCTCGATCGACAGGCCGGGCAGGACCCGGTTTCTCACGAAGGTCGTCACGTCGACGATCTCGAGATCGGCGGCCTGACGTCGAGCCGCGTCGGGAAGCGCCGCCAGGTCTTCGAGCGCATGGTGCGTGCACGACGATGCGTCGATCACGACGGGAATCCGCCCGCCGTCGCTGAGTTCGTGTAGGCGTCCGACGAGATCGGTCAGCATGGCGCGCGAAGCATCGGCGTGACCTTTCGACGCCATGGCGAGTCCGCAGCAACCGCCGTCGAGCGCGGGGGGCGTCCAGGCGGAGACTCCGGCCCGTGCGCAAAGCGTGCGAAGCACCTCGTGCTGCGACGCATCGCGCCCGCGCGGCCGTCCCATGATGCGGCTCACGCAGGTGGGAAAGAGGATCGCTTCGACCTGTTCCGGACGCGTCGCGTCGAAGGTGCGTCCGCGCGGGGTCCGCGGCTGCGACGCGACCCAGTCCGGGAGCTGCCAACCGGTGAGACGCCGCGCGATCGAGACCTGGCCCTGGACGAAGCCCGCACCGAAGACGGACTCGGCCGCATGCGCGGCACGCAGTGCAGTGCGGATCGCCGTCTCGGTCACCGTTGGGTTGTCGACGATCCAGCGTGCGAACCGGTGCCTCTCGACGCTCTGTCCCTCGTCACGCATGCGCTTCACGAGATGACCGGTGTCGATGCCGACTGGACACGCAGTCGAGCACAGGCCGTCCGCGGCGCAGGTGTCGAGACCGGCGTAGTCGAAGTCGGCGAGAAGGGAGTCGATCGTCGACTCGATCCGCGGTCCGTCGCCGTTGGCATCGACACGCGCGTCGCGCAGACGCTCGACGTGACGCAACACCGCGATACGTCGCCGGGGAGACAACGTGAGATCGACACTCGGGCACACCTTCTCGCAGAAGCCACACTCGACACAAGCGTCGACCTCGGAGGCCGTCGACGGAAGGTGTTTCAGGTTCCTGAGATGGCATTCGGGATCGTCGTTGAGCACGACGCCCGGATTCAACGTTCCTTCGGGATCGAAGATCTCCTTCAAACGGTGCATCACCGCGTGGGCCTTCGGCCCCCACTCCGCCTCGACGAAGGGCGCGACGTTGCGCCCGGTCCCGTGCTCGGCCTTCAATGCACCGCCCAGACGATGCGCGATCAACTCCACGAGTTCGTCCATGAAGGCGCCGTAACGTCGTATCGCGACCTCGTCGTCGAAGCGCTGCGTGATCACGAAGTGCAGGTTCCCGTCCTTGGCATGGCCGAAGATGATCGAGCCGCCGTATCCGTGGCGGTCGAAGAGCTTCTGCAGTCCCTCGACACAGTCGGGCAGCGCGTCGAGAGGCACGGCGACGTCTTCGATGATCACGGTCGTCTCGGCGTCGCGGACAGCACCCACGGCCGGATAAAGGCCCTTACGCGCTTTCCAGATCAGAGCCTGCCGATCGGGATCTTCCGTGAACTCCGCCGGCTGCGCGAGATCGAGCGATGCCACGGCGGTTTCGATGCGCGGGAGCATGGCGTCGAGTTCTTCTCGTGTTGCGACCTGGTACTCCACCAACAGCGCCGACGAACCCTCTTGGAAACGGACGTCCTGACCCAACAGCTCACGGGCGACGTCGTCGACCGCCTTCAGGCTGGCCAAGTCGAAGAACTCGACGGCGCGCGCTCCCGAGTCGGCCAGCACGCGGGTGGCCTCGGCCGCCTTGGTCGGCGAATCGAAGAGCATGAAGCTCGTCGTTTTCACCGGATAGGTCGGCAGGGTCTCGAGAACGGCGTCGGCGATGAAGCCCAGCGTGCCCTCCGACCCGATCAGTACGCGGGGCAGAATGTCGATCGGCTCTTCGTGATCGATCAATGCGTTCAACGAGTAACCGGTCGTGTTCTTCTGCTGGTACTTGGCCCGGATCTGCTCGACGAGTTCCGTGTCGGCGAGAACTTCGGCCCGCAGGGCGCGCAGTCCTTCGGCCACGTGCGGCGCTTCACGTTCGAGTGTCTCTGCCGCGTCGGGCGCGGCGGTGTCGACGAAGGCGCCGTTCGACAGCAGAACACCCACCGAAGCGATCGTGTGGTAGGCGTTCTCGCTCACACCGCAACACATCCCGCTGGCGTTGTTCGCGAGAATCCCGCCCATCATGCAGCTGTCGATCGATGCCGGATCGGGGCCGATACGACGGCCGAAGGGCGCCAAGAAGCGATTCACGTGCGCGCCGATCACGCCCGGCTGCACTCGCACGAACGCCGCGTCCTCGACGGCTTCGATTCCGCGCCATCCCCGCGCGAGCACGACGAGAATCCCGTCGGTGACCGCCTGACCCGAGAGGCTCGTCCCGGCCGCCCGAAACGTCACCGGCACCCGGAGCTCACGTCCGACCTCGACGATCCGCCTCACGTCGTCCACGTCCGCCGGGTGCACGACCGCACGCGGCAACATGTGATAGAAGCTCGCGTCGCTCGCGTAGGCAACGAGATCGATCGGGCGCGTCTGCACGCGATCCGGTTCGGCGACGGCCTGGCGGAGCTTGGCGTGGAGCGTCTCGACGCGCGGGTCGGGCCCGAGAGCGGTGACGGGCAGTAGATTGGCGACGTTCATGGCGTCTCCCGGATCAGAAGAGCTCGGGGAAGAAGACGAAGCTGAGCAACGAAGCGACGATCCCGACCACGAGACCGTACACGAGGAAGGGCCACACCGTGCGTCGCAAGATGACACCCTCGCGACCAGAGAGGCCGACCACCGCACACACCGCGACGATGTTGTGGATGCAGATCATGTTGCCCATCGCCCCACCGACGGCCTGGGCCGCGACCATGAGCTGCCGCGAGAGTCCGAGCTCGGTCGCGACGCCCCACTGGAACTCGGCGAAGAGCAGGTCGCTCACCGTGTTCGAGCCCGTGATGAACGAGCCGAGCCCGCCCACGAACGAAGCCACCATGGGCCACGCGCTTCCGACACCGGCGGCGACGACTTCGGCGAGAGCCAACGGCATCGACGGAATGTCCTTCGGGTTCGTGGCCGACAAGCGGAAGATCGACACGATCGCCACCGCGAAGAGCAGCGCGATGGTCGGATTCTTCATCTTCGCGATCGACTCACTCCACGCACTGCGCACGGCGCTGCCGGGCATCTTGTGGAGCAAGATCGTCAGCAGCGCGACCAGGACGAAGGGAATCGTCCCGGGCAGGTAGAGGATCGAGATTGCGTTGTTGACGTTCTCGAAGCCGAGGATCTGATCGAAGGGGATCTTCACCTCGCTCAGCATGCCCTTGAGGCCGAGTTCGGGGATGCGCGTCACCACGAGAATCGCGCCGATCAGCACGTAGGGCAGCCACGCCATGAACTGCGACATCTTCGGCTGCACGTCCTCCGTCGTGCCACCGGCGATCTCACCGGTCCATTCGTCGTCCCAGGTCTCGCGCGCACCGAAGGTCCAGGTGTCCTTGGGCACGAACCATCCCTGCTTCGCGCCGAAGACGATCAGGCCGAGGCCGACGAGGCCGCCGATCAACGAAGGGAACTCGGGACCGACGAGCCACGCGAAGAGGAGGTAGGGCGCCAGGAAGGAGACGGCGGCGAAGACACAGAACTTCCATGCCCGCAGCCCGTGCGACCACTTGCGGTCCGGGCCGAAGGAACGCGTCATGAAGCCGAGCATGAAGATCGGCAGGATGATGATCATGGGCGTGTGCATGATCGTGGCCCACTGCCCGACGACCATGTTGAAACCGTCGACCGACGCGAAGCCCAGACTCTCGGCGCCACTGTCGATGGCCTCCTGCACGAGGGGGTGCACATAGCGCAGACCGAGCACGACCGGCGTTCCGACCGCACCGAAGGTGACCGGGAAGGAGTTGAACACGAGGCAGATGACGGCCGCCGCCAGAGGCGGGAAACCGAGCGAGATCAAGAGCGGGGCGGCCAACGCGGCCGGCGTCCCGAACCCAGCAGCCCCCTCGATGAACGCCGTGAACATGTAGCCGATGATGATGGCCTGGATGCGGGCGTCGGGCGTGACCTGCTTCATCCCCCACTGGATCGTCTCCATCGCGCCGCTGTACTTCTGCGTGTACAGGATGACGATTGCGCCGAAGACGATGATCAACACGCTCACCGCCGTCACCGCGCCGTGGAGCGACAGAGCCGCGACGTAGAGCGGATCGAGTTCCCACCCGATCAACGCGCCGGCGACGGCGGCGATCCACGCAACCGGCATGGCGCGGGTGGCCGGCCAGCGCAGGCCGACCATGAGAACGAGAGCGACGAGAATGGGAAGGAGCGCGAGGAGGGCGAGCACAGCAGTTCCTTTCGACGACCCGTGGGGACACAGGTCGCGGTCGGAACAATCGGGACCGGGTCCGATCGTCTAGGAATGGGGTGCGGGAGCGCGAGGGGGGGCGGTTTCCCGAAGGGGGATTGGATGAAATCCTAGACCGGCGTCGAGCGCGCGCCAAGGGGTGGCGAGGCCAGGTCACGATATTCCCGGAATCATTCCCAAATGCGTGATCGTCACCTTTCTTGGGTATCCGCGCGGACGTCCTGTCTGGATCTTGCGAGCCGTGCCGCGTGTCGCGCCGATCCGCGACACCGTGCCGGACTCTCTCGTGGCTGAACCGTCGAATCAGCCCGAACTCGCGCTCATCGGAGGTTCACGTACATGTCTCACCCGACGCATCGTCGCGCTCTCGTGCATCGTCTGGTCTTCTCGATGCTGTCCGTCCTCTTTCTGGCCCCCACGTTCGCAGCGGCGCAGACCGTAGACATCAGTGGATTCGTGAAAACGTCTTTCTACTACGACAGTCGTCAGATCGTGGCCGCGCGCGAGGGCGACTTCGTGCTCTATCCGCAGCCCGAGGTCCTGGTCGACGGCGAAGACCAGAACGAAACCGACAACCTGCTCATCTTCCCGTTGTTCTCGCGCCTGGCGTTCTCGGTCGGCGATCTGCCGGACGTGAAAGGCGCCACCGTGACCGGTCACGTCGAGGGCGACTTCCACGGCGCGAGCAACGCTCTGATCAACAGCTTCCGTCTGCGCCGCGGCTTCGTGAAGTTCGCATGGGAACGCCACGAAGCGTTGTTCGGCATGGAGTGGTCGCCGACCTTCCTCGAGACCTGGCCGCGCACGGCCGCGACCGAGGCCGGCGTGCCCTACCACTGCTTCTCGCGCCTACCGCAGGCGCGCTACACCTTCAAGCCCGACGGTTTCACGCTGAAGCTGCTCGTCGCGCAGGAGCGCGACGCCTTCGCCGAACTCAGCGGTCTGAAGTCTGCGCAGCAGGCCGGACTGCCCATGCTCATGGCCTTCGCGTCGATCGACCGCGAGAGCTTCCAGATCGGCGGTGGAACGTGGACGAAATGGGTGCGGCCGACGCTGACGGCCGAACGCTTCCAGGCCATGGCCTTCCAGGGCTTCATGACCCTGTCGCCGGGGCCCGTGACCTTCCGTACGAAGGTGACCTACGGCGAGGACCTCGCCGACCAGATCATGACGGGCGGTTATCTGCTCGAAGACGATGGCGACGCCGTCACGTTGCAGACCCTCGCCGGATGGGCCGAAATCGAGACCACCAACGCCGAAGGCCTGAACTACGGACTCTTTGGCGGCTACTTCACGAATCTTGGCGCCGGTGAGACCGTCAACGAAGGCAACCCTGTCGACTCCTCTCAGGTCTTCGCCCGCGGGGCGAACATCGAGTCGGGATTCCGCATTGCTCCTCGCGTGACCTACACCGAGGGCAAGGTGCGCTTCGCCTTCGAGCTACAGGTCGACGACGCGACCTATGCTGCCGAGCTCGACGAGGAATACGCTCCGAGCGGCGACACGAACTCGGTCATGAACGTGCGCGGTGACTTCTCTGTGTACCTGTTCTTCTAGACCGATCCGGAACCACGAAGATGCCCGGTCGACGATCGTCGGCCGGGCATTTCGTTTCCTATTCCCACTCGATCGTGCCGGGCGGCTTCGAGGTGAGGTCGAGCGCGAGACTTCCCACGCCCGGCAGTGCGAGGACCGACGTCCGTAGTTCGTCGACGAGTGCGTCGGGGAAGGTCACTGCGACCGCGGTCATCGCGCGCTGGGACCTCACCGGACGCAGGACGATCATCTCGCCGTCGCGACCCTCCCACGCGAGTGGGACGATCACGGTCGGGCATTGCCAGATGGCATCATAGAGACCGTGACGTTCGAGGCCCTCCATGACCAACGCGTCCGCCTCGCGCAAGGTGTCGAGGCGGTCGCGCGTCATGTATCCCGCGATCGGTGCCGTCGACGCCGGGTGCTCGCCGCCGAGGTTCAGGATCACGCGGTTGACGAAAGGAATCTCGGCCGTGATCGCCTTCACCGCCGCGCGTGCGGTGGCGTCGTCGACGTCGCCGCTGATCAGCACCGGATGCTCGTAGGCTCGCAGATCGGCCTTCACACCGACCGAGCGGATCGGCAGGACACTGGCCTGTACGCCGAAGCGTTCAGCCACGGACGGGAGCTTCGCCTCCACTTCGTCGAAGTGCGCGGTGTCGGGCGACCCGTCGCTGCAGAGACAGCGCACGCCGAGCCCCGGCCCGGGGAAAGGATGCCGCCACAGAGCGCGGTGCTCGATGCCCAGTGATTCGCCGAGCTCACGCACCTCGACCTTGTAGAGTTCCTTCAACGGCTCGACGACGCGCCCCTCGGCGATCAGGTCCTCGATCACCTGCACGCGGTTGTGGTGGGTCTTGATCGTGTCCGCGCGCTTGGTACCACCGGTTTCGACGGTGTCGGGATAGATCGTTCCCTGACCGAGAAGATGTTCTTCGATGCCGAGTTCCTTGGCCTTCTCGTCGAAGACGCGCACGAAGGTCTCGCCGATGATGTGGCGCTTGCGCTCGGGCTCGGTGACGCCCTCGAGCGCCTTCAGGAACGTGTCACTCGCATCGGCGAAGTGCAGGTGGCGATCCAGGCCGATGTCGCGGAAGAGCTCGAGTACCTGCGCGCTTTCGTCCTTGCGCATCATGCCGTTGTCGACGTGCAGCAGGTGGAGGCGCTCCGGACCGAGGGCCTTGCCCAACACGGCGGCGGCCACGGTCGAATCGACTCCACCGCTGGCCAACAAGAAGACCGAACCGTCGCCGACCTGCGCCTTCACCCGCTCGATCTCCTCGGCGAGGAAGGTCTCCATGGTCCAACTCTTCCGACAGCCGCAGATCTCGAAGACGAAGTTGGCGATCATCTCGTCGCCGTGCAGCGTGTCGTCGACCTCGGGGTGGTACTGGAATCCGTACCGTCGATGGACGTCGCTACCGATGGCCGCGAAACGGTGATCAGGATTGCCCTTCGCGCCGATCGTGTATCCCATCTCGAAGAAGTCGGGGCCGACGCCCGTCACCGAGTCGTTGTGGCTCATCCAGACCTGTTCGACCGGGCCGAGTCCCGCGAAGAGCGGGTGCTCGCCGGTGAGGTGCAGATCACTGTGCCCCCACTCCTTGCCGCCGTTGACGATCGTTCCTCCGTAGTGCTTGGCGATCTCCTGATGGCCGAAGCAGAAGCCGAGGATCGGCAGGTCGAGGTCGAAGAGGCCCTTGTTCCAATCGGCGTCCTCTCCCTGCGAAGCGAGCGACGGGCTTCCCGAGAGGATGACTCCCTTGGCGTCGGCGTGGGCCCCGACGGGATCCTCGGGTTGGCGGATCTCGGCCAGAACGCCGGCCCGGCGCACCTTGGCGGCGATGAGATGGGCGTACTGCCCGCCGAAGTCGACGACGGTGATCAGGTCGTGGCTCTGCGACATGGACTCGGCCTCCGCTCTCGGGAAGAAGACGGCAATGTAGCGCGAACCGGGCGCGCATGACAGAGCGAGGCTGGACGGTGCGGCCTGGGCAGGTCGAGCGTGCCCGGCTATGGTCTGCGTCGAACGGGGGATCGGAGCCGGCACCATCGACCGGAACGGCCCGGATCTGCCGCAATCGAGCCGAGAGCGATGCCCGCGAAGTCTCCACGGACCCTCACGACGATCGGACTGGGAGCCGTCCTCCTGCTCGCCGCCGTGATGCTGCTGGGCCGGGCGATGGACGCGCCGCTGGATCGTGACGAGAGCATGTACGTGAGCGCGGCCGTGCTCGCACGATCGGCAGCCCTGTACGCCGAAGTCCCCTTCCTGCAGATGCCCGGCCTGCCGTGGCTGCTGGCCGCCTTCCTACCGGCTCCGGGGGAGGGCCCGCTGCTTCTGTGCGCGCGCCTGTTGACCGTCGGTTGCGCGATCGCGATGCTGCTCGCTCTGGTCGGGATCGCGCGGCGACGCGGGGCGTCCCCGTGGTTCGGCGTGGCTCTGGCGGTGCTGCTCGCGGTCCAGCCGACCTTTCTCGCGGCGGCGGACGAAGCGACGAACCACCTTCCACCTCTGGCCGCAGCGACCGTCGCCGTCTGGCTGCTCGCCGGCACGCAGCGGTCCCGACGCGACACGATCTCCGCCGGTGTCCTGCTCGGCCTGGCCGTGGCGCTCCGCTTGACCTGGGCTCCCGTCGTGCTGGCGACCTGGATCGTCTTCGGGCTCGTGACCCGTGAGCGAACCAGTGTCGCCTGGATCGGCGGAGGCGGCCTTCTGGTCGCACTTCCCGTGCTCGTGGCCGCCTCCGCGGCGCCCGACGCCTTCGCCTTCCAGAACCTGGGCTTCCACGCGGTGAATCGGAGCTGGGCGATCGACACGGGATTGCCGTGGGCTCTCGGCCGCCGCGCCCTCTTCGACGCGCTGGTCGATCTGGCGCAGCAGCGCGCGGTGCTCGCGTGGCTGCTCGCGCTGGGCGTCACCGCGGCGATCACACGTTGGACTCGCCAACGCCTCATCGTCGCTCTGCTCGTGGGTGCCGCTCTGGCCGTGGCCAGTGCCCTTCCATCGCCCTGGTGGGCGCGGCACGCACTGCCGTTGATCGGCGGCCTGACCGTATTGGCAGCGCTCGCGTCCCCGCGTGAGCTTCCGCACCCGCGTATCGTCGGAGGACTTCTTCTGATCGCGAGCGCGAGCGGAATCCTGGCACAGGGCGGGACGCACGCCGAGGCCGTGGCGCGTGCCTTCGAACCCTCTTCGTGGTCGGCCAGGATCTTCCACGAGCAGTGTCAGTTGCTGCGGAAAGCCGCGCCCGAGGGACCGATCACGTCCCTGCGTCCCCTGGTCCTGCTCGAAGCCGGACTGGAGATCGATCCGACCAGCGTGGCCGGGCCCTTCGTCTGGCGCACGCGAGCCCACCTGGATCCGACCCAGGTCGAGGCCGCCCGGGGCGCGCAGGGTGTTCTCGATCTCGAACCGGCTCCAGCCGGCGTATTGCTCGGCGTGGAGCCACGCTACGAAGGCAACGTGCGAGGAGAACTCGAGGCCGCCGGATTCGAAGCCGTGGGAGAGGGACCTGACGGGGCCGAGCTCTGGGCCCCGATCAAGTCGTCGTCGTCGTGATCGTGGTCGTGGTGATGAGCATGGCGACCGTCGCATCGACGATCCGCTTCGCCGCCGCTCCGATCTCGCTGGACGCGGTGATCTGCTTCAGACGCTTCTTGCGCGACTTCAGACGATCCCTGTCCACGGCGTAACGCAGCACGTTCGCCGTGTTGGCGAGGCTCAACAGGACCGCCGTACGATCGTCGACCGGACCGTCCGAGAAGATCGCCTTCTCCAGGCGCTGGATCAGATGGCGTTCGGGCACGGGATTGACCTCGGGAAAGACCTTCCGGCGGAAGAACACGAGAACCGACTCCTCGTCCTCGCGCAGGATCCCTCGTCGGCAGAGCTCTCGGGCGACCTCGTGCTGGAGCCCGCGTTGATTGCCCAGGCGCGAGATCCAGTGCGTGAGTCGTGCCCGCCGCGACGCGGTGGCGATGCGCTCGAGGGCATCGTCGAGGATCGGATTGCCGAGCGGTTCGTCGTCGAGGACGTCGATCAGTGGATCCTTCTCGTCCTCGGGAAGGTTCACGCGCCCGGCCAGCACGAGCTCCGCGAAGATCGAAGCGCCGAGGATGGGATTCGCGAGGGTCCACTGGAAGGTCCCCTTGCGATCCTCGAGCGCGAGCAGGGCGATCTCCTCGTGAAGAGCCAGGTTGTTGCCGGAATAGGCCATGGTCGTGCATCCTCCACGCGTCGGGTCGATGCGGGAGACTAGCAACGAGGCCCGAAGTGTTCAACGTCCACGGAGGCGCATGCATCATGGAAGTCCGACGACTGTTCCGGGTGATCGACCCCAATCTCGGCCCGCGCTGGGCCACTTCGATCGACGGGCGTACCTTCGCGGTGGACGATCCGTTCGGCGGTTGCACAACGGGCCTCGAGCTGGCCAGCGACCAGCCTCGCACGGTCTGCGTGGCGCCGCGGAAGATCGTCTGCATCGGCCGCAACTACGCCGATCACGTGCGGGAGCTCGGCAACGAGATCGAAGGCGAGCCCGTGCTCTTCCTGAAGCCCCCGTCGACCCTGATCGGCGACGGCGAAGCGGTCGTACGGCCACGCGCTTTCAGTGAGGTCGTCCACCACGAAGGCGAAGTCGGCGTCGTCGTGGGAAGCCGGCTGAAGAACGCCTCGCGTAACGAGGCCGCCGAGGCGGTCTTCGGTTTCGTCCCGGCCAATGACGTGACGGCGCGCGATCTCCAGCGTGGCGACAAGACCTGGGCACGTGGGAAGGGCTTCGACACCTTCTGCCCCGTCGGACCCGAGGTCGTGCGCGTCGGCGCCGCGCCCGAGGAGCGGGCCATGCGTGTGCGGGTCACGGTGAACGGAGAGGTCCGTCAGGAAGCCGGCTGCGACAGCATGCTCTTCCCGATCGACGCCTGCCTTGCCTACGCCTCGCGTGTCTTCACGCTCGAGCCGGGCGATCTCGTCCTGACCGGCACCCCGGAGGGCGTCGGCCCGCTCGTCGACGGCGACTTGGTGCGCGTCGAGATTCCCGGGGTCGGAACGCTCACGAATCCGGTCGTCGACGGTCCGCCGCTCGAGGAGATCCCGGACTGGCGCTGAGCACGGTCGACACCCTAGAAAATGTTGTCGTCGTGACCGACAGGCACCGTCAATCGATGTAACCCAGGCTCCGCAGCGACTCGATGACCTCCGGATCCATGGCGCGGTTGTCGACGGGCGTGGTGGCGTCGGCTGGCAACCCTTCGCCGGAGATCCAATCCCGGAATGCGCCGTGGAACCCCTCGAGGAGATCCGGATCGGCGGTTCCGGCCGCGACCAGGTCCAGGGTCTCGCCCGGATCGGTCGCGAGGTCGTAGAGTTCCTCGCGGCCATCGACGGAGTGCATGAGCCACTTCCAACCGCCACGGCGCAGCGCGTAGACCGGATTCTTCGTGCGGTTCGATCGCGCATGGATCGTCCGTTCGGGATCGCCAAGGCCGGCGATCATCACGTCGACCCAAGACCGGCCCGCCAGTTCGTGCGTCTCGAGAGGAACACCCATCAAGTCCATGAGGGTCGGCATGAGGTCGACGAACTCGACGGGTTCTGCGATGCGCGTGCCGGCCAACTCGGGCACGGTCGGCAGATGCACGATCAACGGCACACGGATCAGCTCTTCGTAGGGCGCGTGCCCGTGACCGCGACGCCCGTGTTCCCAGAATGCCTCGCCGTGATCGGAGACGAGGACGACGATCGTGTCGTCCAACACGCCACGTGTCCGTAGCGAGTCCATCAACGCACCGACGTGGGAATCCACGTAGGCCAGATTGCCGTCGTAGAGATCGCGCACCGCGTCGACCATGAGCGGCTGTGGCGTCCTCCGCGCGAGCTGTCGCAGCCGCTTCGTCTGGCCGAGCTGTGTGCGGGGTGAATCGCCCGCGAAACGCGACAGGAAAGGCTCGGGAGGCAGATAGGGTTCGTGCGGCTCGAGGTAGTGGAGATAGGCGACGAACCCTTCGTCGGCGTGCGCGTCGATCCAGGCCAGAGCGGGTTCGGTGACACGTGTCGCGTAGAGAGGCGGTTCGCCGCGGCGTTCACGCGCCGGCGGACGCCAGTCCTCGATCACGTCGGTCGCGCCCTGCGTCAGCCCCAGTCGTTCCCGCACGAAGGCATTGGTCGACAGGACCAGACGGTGCGGATGCCGCTCGGACAGCACCTCCAGCCACGTCGTCGCCTCGTCGGCCAGGAAGATCGCATTCTGTCCGACGAGATCGGGGACAGCCTCGAAGACCGGATAGCGCGACGTGAACATGGAGTAGATCGAATTCGCCGTCCCCGTAGCCTGGACGTAGGCCTGCTCGAAGACGATCGATTCGGCGGCCAGGCGATCGATGTTCGGCGTCGTCGGCCGGTCGTAGCCGAGGTACCCGAAGTGATCGGCGCGCGCCGCGTCGAGTAGGACCACCAACACGTTGCACGGCCAGGTCCGTGCGAGCAGATCCTCGCGCTCGAATCTCTCGGGCGCGGGCGACGACTCACAGCCCATGAGCCCAGCGAGAAGCAGCCAGATGAGGACCGCGGCACGGCGATGGCATCGGATCATCGGACGAGTCTCGCCGATGGAGCTCTCGCCGAGCAACGGTTTCGTCACCTCGAGCGGCGGAAAGCCGCCATGCGTTGATCCCGCGGATGTCCCCAATCGCCGACCTCGGTCAGTTCGAGTCCGGTGATCTTCGCCATGTAGCCGAGCTCGTCGATCGCGTAGTGGAACGGATCGGCGTCGTACCGCGACACCACCCCACCCGGTTCGTGCGTGATCATTGCGACGTGCGCCGGCGACGGCGCGTGGAAATACGTCGCGTAGTAGGTGCCGTCGGGCTTCAGACTCTGCCGGGCCGCGTCGAGACACCGCACGATCATGTTGAAGGGCAGGTGGGTGAACAGCGAGACCGAGAGCATGAAGTCGAATTCGACACCGAAGCCGCCGAAGGAGAAGGCGTCGTCCACCATCAGCTTCGCTTCCTTGTCCGCGAGACCGGCTTCCTGCAATTCGAAGGCGCCCGCTTCGATCAGCGATCGGTTGATGTCCTGGCCGCAGTAGTTGCCCGCATCGAGGTAGCGGACGAAGTGCAGTCCGCCGCGCAGGGCGCCACACCCGATGTCCAGCAATCGATGGTGCGGCTCGAGCCCCTGCTGCTTCAGGAAGTCGAACTGGAGTTGGCCGAGTTCGTCCCACATGCCGCCGATGAACTCGCGGTGGACCTTGCGCGCGATCTGATCCCGGGTGAGTTCCCGGTGGTAGTCGTTGACGCCTTTCATGTCGGCCATGCGAACTCCTTCCGGCGCGATCGGCCGGCTCAGGACGAGGCGCGATAGATCTCGTGTGTGTCGACCCAGGCTTCGTCGCCGACGATCTGGACGGTGAGTTCCTTCAAGGGCTTCTTCGCACGACCGTACTTCACGGTGCCGTCGGCGGCGAACAATCCCTCGTCGCACGGGCACAGGTAGTGGTTCTCTTCGGGCTTCCAGTGAACGCGACAGAGCTGGTGCGAGCAGATCATCGAACGCGCCCGGATCTCGCCGTCGACGCGACGAAACTCGACCGCGACGCTCGCATGTTCGCGCTCGAGGCGCCCCTCGGCGGGGATCTCGGCCAGAGGCACGCGCAGGATCGGATCGGGCGGCGGCTCGTCACTTCCACAGCCGAGCAGCAGGCTGACCGGGTGGACGGCCGCGAAGGCGAGGCTGCCGAGCAGCACCTGGCGACGGGTCAGATCCATGCGGTCAGGCCTCTTCTGGGGTCTTGCCCGCCGAAGTCGCCCGCACCTTTCCACTCCGCACGGCGCTCTCGAAAACGTCCTTGCCCGTGTTCTCGAAGGCGACCGGGTAGTCACCGGTGAAGCAGGCGCGACAGAAGCCCTCGGTCGAACGCACCGATTCCATCAGACCGGCCTCGGACAGGTACGCGAGCGAGTCGACACGCAGGTAGCTGGCGATCTCTTCGACGGAGTGCGAACTCGCGATCAAGTCCTTGCGCACGGGCGTGTCGATTCCGTAGTGGCACGGGTGCGTGATCGGCGGCGAGCTGATCCGCAGGTGCACTTCTCTCGCGCCGGCTTGGCGGATCATTTTCACGAGCTGCTTCATCGTGGTGCCGCGAACGATCGAGTCGTCGATCACCACGACGCTCTTGTCCTTCAGAATCCCCCGTACGGGGTTGTACTTGCGGCGCACCGCGAAGTCGCGGATCTCCTGGCTCGGACGGATGAACGTACGGCCCACGTAGTGGTTACGGATCAGACCGAGTTCGAAGGGGATCCCCGAGGCGTTCGCATACCCGAGCGCACCGGTGTTCGAGCTATCGGGCACGCTGATCACGATGTCGCCCCCGGGACAGGGCGCCTCGCGCGCGAGGATCTCACCCTGGCGGCGGCGCACCCTGTCGACGGCTTCGCCGTAGATCATGCTGTCCGGACGCGCGAAGTA
>JGI12109J20283_10165485_pt1 | contig 22531 bp, 11 predicted proteins | sample ElkSlonscriptome_12_FD_20283 | JGI IMG/M metagenome (IMG submission 20283)
GGAAGACGCCCGCCACGAGCGGCAGGTCGAGCCCGGCTCTCTCGATCCGGGAGGCCAGCTCCTCGAGGTGTCCCAGCGAGTCCTCGGTGACGATCTGAGTCAGCGAGAGGCCGGCGTGGAAGTCGCTCTCGAGAAAGCCGAACTGTTCGTCCGCCTCCCGGTGAGGGTTCGCCCAGCCCGCCAGCGACACCCCCGGGACGGTAGCCCGGAGTCGCTCGCGAAGGACGTACGCGTGCGGCACGCACCGGGGTGGCCCACCCGGGTCTCCCCCCACGACGGTGAGCGTCTCGATGCCGGCTGCGGACGCACGCTTCGCGTACAGCAGACAGTAGTCGAGCGGATGCTTGCAGGTGAGGATGGGAACGATGCGGTCGCGTGGCACATCCGGCGGCAGGTTGGCCAGCGAGTGTCCGAGGTTCTCCTCCTCGGCCTCGCCCACCGCGTCGTCGGTCAGCAGGATCCAGTGCCCGTCGCGGACGAACCGACCGGTCGCATCCTGAAGGTCGATCCAGGCGTCGATGCGATCGTCTCGGTCGAGCCCGGCGAGTGGGGGGCGCAGTTCCACCATGATCGGGAAGCTGTTCCGCTCCCGGAGAGCGCGAAGGAGAGAGCTCTCCCGCCCCGTATCGTCTCCCCGGGCATCGGGCCTGTCCGGCGCGGGGGGCGGTGGCGACGTCTGCATCCGGGTCAGGCTCCGGGGAGTCGTCGCACGACCTCGAGGGCGGTCGAGCTGTCCCCGGTGGGCGCCGTGACGTGGATCCCGGACACGACATCCCGCAGGCGACGAACCGCCTCGAGCGACACCTCGATCCCCGTCTCACGGGCGCCCTCGGGGTCGCCCTTCAGGTCTCGCAGGCGTTCGAGGATGCGGACCGGCACATGGCCCCCCGGGACCTCGTTGGCGAGAAACTCGGCGCTCCGCAGGGACTGGAAGGGCCACACCCCCAGGAGGATCGGGATGTCGAGCTTCGACGCCTCGAGGAAACGAAGAAGCGCCGTCTCCTCGAACAGTGGCTGTGTCACGGCAAAATCGGCGCCGGCCTCGACCTTCCAGCGAATACGTTCGAGCTCCCGCTTCGCGTCGACTGCATTGGGGTTGATCGCCACCCCGGTCACGAAGGAGGTGGCTCCCCCGATGTCGGCTCCACCGGGGTCGCGACCCCGGTTCATGCCGGCGACGACGTTGGTGAGCCCGATCGAGTCGATGTCGAAGACGGCGGTGCTGTCGGGGTAGGGCCCCTGGGCCGGCGGGTCGCCGCTCACCAGGATGAGGTTCCGGACGCGCGCCGCTGCCGCTCCGAACAGATCAGAGACCATGCCCATCATGTTTCGGTCGCGGCAGGTATAGTGCGCGACCGTCTCCACCCCGGTCTCGCGCTGGACGAGCGCGGCAGCGTGGAGGGACGCCATGCGGGTGCGCCCCCGCGGTGCGTCGACGAGCGCGACGACATCGACGCCGAGCTCACGCGCGGCCCTCGCGTTCTCGAGAAGCTCGGAACCGTCCCAGCCGCGTGGAGGCAGCAGCTCGACGCCGCGAACGAAGCGGCCCGCGGCGAGAGCCGCGCCCAGGCCGGAGCGTTCGGCGAGCGGGATCGGATCCACGGTGTGGTCGTCGGTGTCCCGGGGGACGTTCACGGTGGGGTGTCGCGGTTGCAGACCTCGCACGACACGCGCCAGCTGCCGCGTATGCTCGGGCGTGGTGCCGCAGCATCCGCCGACGAAGCGCACACCCAGGTCCGCCAGCCGCCGTCCGTATCGCGCCATGTATTCGGGGCTGGCCAGATACATCTTCCGATCGCCGACTTCACGGGGGAGGCCCGCATTCGGGAGTGCGGACAGCGGGATGTCGACGGCTTCGGCCATTCTCTCGACCGCCTCCAGCATGCCGGCCGGCCCGACCGAACAGTTCAGCCCGACCACATCCGCGCCGAACGCCTCGAGGGTGCGGGCGGCGTCGACGACATCCGTCCCGAAGGAGGTCCGTCCGTCGGTCCCGACGGTGATCTGCGCGAAGATGGGCAGGTCGGTACGGCTCCGAGCCGTCGCGAGAAGAGTCTCGAGCTCGTGGAGATCCGCGAAGGTCTCGAGCATGAGCCCGTCCACGCCGGCGTCGAGGAGCGCATCGAGCTGGCGCCCGAAGTGGTCGGCAGCCTCCTCCACGGCCGTCGGCCCCCACGGCTCGAGACGCACCCCCAGGGGACCCAGGGCACCGACCACGTGCGCCGCATTCCCGGCGGCTTCGCACGCCAGCCGGACCGCCGCACGATTGATCTCCTCGGTCCGGTCGGCGAGTCCGTGCGCGGACAGCTTCACCGGGTTCGCCCCGAAGGTGTTGGTCTCCAGGATGTCCGCTCCCGCCTCGACGTATTCCCGGTGCACGGAACGCACGAGATCGGGCTCGTCGAGAGCGAGGCCCTCGTAGCAGACGTTCAGGAAGACGCCACGATCGTAGAGCACCGACCCCATCGCCCCATCGATGACGTGAATGCGTTCGTCGCGGATCAACTCGCGTAGCGACCGGGCGGGGCCGGCCCGCCGAGCGGGCCTCGGCACGGACTCGTCGTGCGTGGCGGCGCTTTCGCCGCGCTCGCCATCGCTCACGAGGAGACCGCCACGGGTGGCGCGTAGCCGAGGTTCGGCCCGAGCCAACGCTCGGCCTCCTCCTTCGACATTCCGGCGCGTTCCGCCCAGTCCTCCACCTGGTCCTCTCCCAGCCGACCCACCCCGAAGTACCGCGCGTCGGGGTGGGCGAAGTACCAGCCCGCGACCGCCGCCGTCGGGAGGATCGCGCACGACTCGGTCAGCGACATGCCGTGCGCCTCGGCGTCCAGAAGCCGGAAGATGCGTCGCTTGGCCGGATGATCGGGGCATGCGGGGTATCCGGGTGCCGGGCGGATGCCGCGGTAGCTTTCCCGGATCAGCTCCTCGTTGCCGAGCTTCTCCTCCGGCGCGTACCCCCAGTGGTCGACGCGGACGCATTCGTGCAGCCACTCGGCGGTCGCCTCGGCGAGGCGGTCGGCCAGCGCCCGTGCGAGGATCGCGTTGTAGTCGTCGTTGTCCGCCTCGTACCGCCGGACCTCGGCGTCCAGGCCGATCCCGGCCGTCACCGCGAACGCGCCGATCCAGTCACGGGGGGCACCGGACTCGTCCGGGGGGGCGACCCAGTCCGCCAGGCACCGCGCGGCGCGTCCGGACTTCGCGAACTGCTGCCGGAGGAAGGGCACACGCTCCGGGTCCGCGGCGGGATCCGGCGCGGCCGGACTGGATCCGTCCGCCCAGAGCAGGACGTCGTCACCGTCGCGTCCCGCCGGCCAGAAGCCCCAGACCGCCCGGGCCTCGACGGTACCGTCCCGGGTCCACCGGTCGAGCATCTCGAGGGCGTCCGCGTGGACCTTCCGAGCCTCCTCGCCGACCACGTCGTCGTCGAGGATCTCGGGGTACGCACCGGCCAGCTCCCACGCCTGGAAGAAGGGGGTCCAGTCGATGTAGTCGCGCAGATCGGAGAGTGGGACGCCCGTCCGCCCGTCCACGCCGGGCCGGTTCGGGGCGGGGGAGGGCGTGTCGACGGGATCGGCGTGGGACCTGGCCTGCTCGATCGTCTGCAGCTCGCGCTTCGCGTTTCGGTCCGACCACCGATCCCGCAGCGTCGCGTGGTTCTCGTCGATCGAGGTCCACCAGTCGTCGCGCGCGCCCTCGTCCAGGGCACGTCCGAGGACACCGACGGCGCGGGATGCGTCGGTAACGTGAACCGTGGGAGCACGGGTGTAGGCCGGCGCGATCTTCATCGCGGTATGGGTCGGCGAGGTCGTTGCTCCGCCGATGAGGAGCGGTACGCCGGCTCCGGTGCGCTCGAGTTCGGCCGCCACATGCACCATTTCGTCCAGCGACGGCGTGATGAGCCCGGAGAGGCCGATCACGTCGACGTTCTCCTCGATCGCCCGCTCGAGAATCCGGTCCGCGGGCACCATCACGCCGAGATCCACCACGCGGTAGCCGTTACACTGCAGCACCACCCCCACGATGTTCTTCCCGATGTCGTGGACGTCGCCCTTGACCGTCGCGAGCAGGATCGAGCCGGCGTCCCGCTGCTCGTCTCCGCCCTCGGCCTCGATCCAGGGGACCAGGTGGGAAACCGCCTTCTTCATCACCCGGGCGCTCTTCACGACCTGCGGCAGGAACATCCTTCCTTCGCCGAAGAGGTCGCCGACGACGTTCATCCCGTCCATGAGCGGCCCCTCGATCACCCTGAGGGCACGATCCGCCTCCTGCCGCGCCTCCTCGACGTCCTCGACGATCCAGCCGTCGATGCCCCGGACCAGCGCGTGGGTGATTCGCTCGTCCACCGAAGCCTCGCGCCACGAGAGGTCCTCCTCCTTCTGCTTCGCCTCGCCCCCGGCGTAGCGACCGGCGAGTTCGGTGAGTCGCTCCGTCGCGTCGTCCCGCCGGACCCAGAGGACGTCCTCGACGGCTTCGAGGAGGTCGTCCGGAATCTCGTCGTAGACGGGCAGGGCGCCGGCATTCACGATCGCGAGGTCCAGCCCCGCCTTCACCGCGCGATACAGGAAGGCGGCGTGCATCGCCTCGCGCACCGACGGTGACCCACGGAAGGAGAAGGAGAGGTTGCTGATCCCACCGCTGATCAGCACGCCGGGGCAGCTCTCCCCGATCCGGCGCGTCGCCTCGATGAAGTCGAGCGCATACCGATCGTGCTCCGCGATCCCGGTCGCCACCGCGAACACGTTCGGGTCGATCACGATGTCCTCGGGCGGGAAGCCGACCTGCCCGGTCAGGATTTCGTACGCCCTCTCAGCGATCGAGACCCTGCGCTCGACGGTGTCCGCCTGCCCGTCCTCGTCGAAACACATGACGACGACGGCGGCCCCGTAGCGCCGGACCTCGCGGGCGCGCTCCCTGAATGTCTCCTCGCCATCCTTCAGGGAGATCGAATTCACCACGCCCTTCCCCTGAACGCATCGCAGGCCGGCCTCGATCACCTCCCACTTCGAGGAGTCGACCATCACGGGAATGCGCGAGATCTCCGGCTCGGCCGCCAGAAGGTTGAGAAAGCGCCGCATGGCGCCCTCGGAGTCGAGCAGACCCTCGTCCATGTTCACGTCGAGGATCTGCGCTCCCCCCTGCACCTGGTCGAGAGCGACGGAGAGGGCCTCCGGGTAGTCGTCCTCGTCGATGAGCCGCCGGAATCTGCGGGATCCGGTGACGTTGGTGCGTTCACCCACATTCACCAGGAAGGAATCCTCGGTGATGGTGAGCGGCTCGAGCCCCGACAGGCGCGTCGGGGCCTTCCCCCGCTCGGCGGGCGACGGAATGGTCCGAGGAGCCACACCCTCGATCGCCTCTCCGATCGCCTCGATGTGCTCGGGCGTCGTCCCGCAGCATCCGCCCAGCACGTTCACGAAGCCGGACTCCGCCCACTCCCTCGCCGCCTCGGCCATCTCCTCCGGGGTCTTGTCGTAGCCCCCCATCGCATTGGGCAGCCCCGCGTTCGGATGGGCCGTGACGAGGCATCCCGCCGCGTGGGACAGCGCCTCGACGTGGGGCCGGAGCTGCTCGGGGCCGAGCGCACAGTTGAACCCGACTCCGAGAAGGCCGACGTGGGGGTCCAGGTCGGGCCGTTCGGAGCGCCACGGGACTCGCCCGCCGTCGAAGGTCGCGGCCACGCCGTGGGACACCGAATTCCAGAAGCCCTCCGCCGTCTGACCGGTGAGCGTCCGTCCCGATCGGTCCGTGATCGTGCCCGACATCATGACCGGGGTCGATCCCGCCACGGTGTCGGCCCCTCGCGCCTCCAGCGACCGCGAAATCGCGAACAGCGCCGCCTTCGCGTTCAGCGTGTCGAAGGCGGTCTCCACCATGAGGAAGTCCACGCCCCCGTCGAGCAGCCCCTCGGTCTGCTCGCGGTAGATCTCCACGAGCGTCTCGAAGGTCACCCCCCGAAACCCGGGGTCGTTCACGTCCGGCGAGATGGAGGCGGTGCGGTTGGTCGGGCCCAGCACCCCGACGACGCCTCGCGGGCGGTCCGGAGTACGGGCGGTCCACGCCTCGGCGGCCTCTCGCGCGAGGGAGGCGGCTGCGACGTTCGTCTCGTAGGCGAGATCCTCCAGGGCGTAGTCCGCGAGGGAGATCCGCTGCGCGTTGAAGGTGTTCGTCTCGATCAGATCGGCACCCGCCTCGAGGTACCGTCCATGGATCTCACGGATGATGTCGGGCTGGGTCACCGACAGAAGATCGTTGGCGCCGGCCAGCGAGTCTCCGTGATCGGCGAAGCGCTCGCCACGGTAGGACGATTCGTCGAGGCCGTAGCCCTGGATGACGGTCCCCATCGCTCCGTCGAGCAGAAGAATTCGCTCGCGGGATGCCCGAAGCAGGGCGTGCCGACGACTGGCGGTCGAGCCCACGGTGCCTCCTGTGTAAAACCCCGGCAGAGACGTGCACCGGGGGAGATAGCTTTTTAGCATGTTCGTCCGATTGCCGGGCATTCACGCCGGCGCCGGAACGGGTCGCAATATGCTGCAAATCACCCCGTCTCGATTGTCCGGGTGAACATACCGTCGGGCCCCGAAAGGGGTCCACCCCTTCGCCGGTCCACCTCCATCCCTATACTTCCCGGCATGGACTACGGCCCTCGCCCGCACGTCGGGCTCGACTGGTTCCGCGCGCACGGACTCGGAAACGACTACCTCGTCGCGACCGGACAATCTCTGGCAGAGGACGAACCGCTTCGCTGGCGCGCGACCGAGCGGGCGATCCACCGCCTGTGCGATCGACACATCGGGGTCGGGGGGGACGGAGTCATGGTGGTGGTCGGACGGGACGAGCCCTTCCCGCTGCGTGCCTTCAATCCGGACGGCTCGGAATTCGAGCGCAGTGGCAACGGCCTGCGGGTCGTCGCGAGCTGGCTGCACCGGCAGGGCTGGGTCGGCGGTGAGCGCTTCGAGGTGCGGATCGCGGGAGACGCCGTCGGCATGCGGGTACACGCGCACGACCCGGCGACGGGACTCTACGACGTGTCGGTGGAGATGGGACGTGCCCGGACCGGAGCGGACGCGGTAGCACTCGATCGGTCCGCGCTCACTCCCCGGCTGTCGGAGCTTGATGCCGTGCCCGTCTCGGTCGGAAATCCGCACATGGTGGTATGGGACGAGGACGCCCGGATCGACGACGTCGGGCCGGCTCTGGCGGGTTCTCGCGCCTTCGCGGCGGGCACCAACGTCCAGGTGGCGCGCCGGATCGCGGCGGATCGGATCGAGATCGACATCTGGGAGCGGGGCGTCGGTCCGACGACGGCCTCGGGGTCCAGCTCGTGTGCGACCGCGGTGGCAGCCGTGAAGTCGGGCCGGATTCCTCCAGGTACGGTAGAGGTCGTCATGGAAGGCGGACGGCTTCAGGTCACCGTGACCGAGCAGCTGGATGTGGGCCTTCGGGGACCCGTACAGGTGATCGCCGATGGGCGTCTGGACGCCGGATTCGCCGGCGGCCTGAGGTCCTGATCCGCGGCCTCAGGTCCTGACCCGGATCAGGAAGACGAGTCCGAGCACGAGGAAGATCGCATTGGGGATCCATGCTGCCATCGTCGGGCTCACGATCCCCGCAGCGCCGAGTGCGCCCCACACGTTCAGGAGCATGATGTAGAGGATCAGCGACCCCAGAGCGAGCCCGACCCCGAAGGCGGCGCCACCCCGCTTGGAGGTGGTCGCGAGCGGGGCCGCGAAGAGGATGATGACCAGGGTGGCGACGGGGATCGCTCCGCGCTGCGCCGCCTCGACACGCAGTTCGTTCGCCTGCCCGCCGGACCGCTGGATGATGCCCACCTGGCGATCGATTTCGGCCAGCGTCATCTCGTCCGCCGCACGCTCCACCAGCATCAGTTCCTCCGGCGTCTCCGTCAGCGTGGGCACGCGCATCTGGAGGAAACGGAAGGTGGTTTCGGAGCCATTCTCGAAGACCCGCCGCATGCGACCGTCCCGAAACAGCCAGCCCTCGTCGGTGAACGCCGCCGACGTCGCCCCGATGTGGAGCGTGCTGCCGTCCTCGATGTCCCGGGTGAAGGTGAGGTCGCTCAGCCGACCCTCCGTCACGCTGAGTCGGCGAGCCGACAGCAGCATCCCGCCCTCGGTGCGGAAGGCGAAATCGTCCCGGAACAACCGCAGAATCGGGCGATTGCCCAGCAGGTCCATCGCGACCTTGTTGGTCCGGGGCACGTAGTCGGCCACGGCGAACCCGATTCCCGTGACGGCGGTCGCCACGAAGAGCATCGGAAGGAAGAGGCGATGGAAGGACACGCCACCCGCCTTGGCGGCGAGGACTTCCCGATTCGCCGTCATCCGGGAGACGGTGAAGACTGCCGCGACCAGCGCCGCGATGGGGAGCGACCACTGGAACCACTGGGGGAAGGAGTAGAGGTACCCCTCCAGGACCCGGGCCATGCCCACGTCCGCCCGGTCGAGGTAGTCGTCGATGTTGTCGGTGAGGTCCCCGAGCATGAAGAGGGGGGCGACCGCGATGAGGGTGAGGACGAACAGGCGGGTGAACGTCGTGAAGACGTATCGGTCGAGGCGCCGGATCACGACGCTCCTCGTGTCGCATCCACCGTCCGCCCCCGGCGGAAGAGACCACGTATCCTCCAGAGGATCTCGTCCAGTCCTCCGCCCCGATTCGTGGACGTCTCCCGTCCCATGCGGAGATACAGGAGGATCCCGAGCGCGAGGAAGATCGCGTTGGTCCCCCACATGGCGACCCAGGGCGGCACATACCCGGGCTCCGCCAGCTTCTCGCCGCCGATGAGGCCCATCCAGTAGATGGAGAAGATCGCGGTGGAGGCCCCGATCACGAGCCCCAGACCGCCGTTCGGGAAGCGCGCGGCGAGGGGTGCGCCGAGAATGACGAAGACGATGCAGGCGAAGGCGAGCGCCGCCTTCTTGTGGACCTCGACCCTGTACTTGCGGGCGTTGATCACACGCTGCTGGTATCCGGCCACCGCGCTGGACGCACGGGTCTGAGCGCTGGAGGTGAACCGATCGTACTGCACGAGCGGGGCACCCGCCGTGCCGGTCCGTCCGAACAGCTCGTCGGCCCGCGTGATCGCGAATTCGGTGTTCTCCATCGCGGCCGCCATGGCCGAGTCGGCGATCGGGTAGCCGAGCGCGCCGCGAACGGCGTCCACGGACACCGTGTGGATCGTCTCGGTGAGCTCCTCTCGACGGGCGTCCTCCTGCTGTGCGCGATCCCGGAGGTCGCCTACCGTGAGCTCCCGCTCGTTCCGGATTTCGGATTGACTACGCTCGAACTCGTCCCCGATCCCCGCGAACTGGAGTTGCTGGGAAGCGAACTCGGTCCGATCGAGGACCGCCGGATCGCGCTCTCCGGTCTGGAGCGACGCCCCATCGTACAGCGTCATGTAGAGGTCGGTACGATTCGGCGAGAAGCGGATGCTGGCGGAGTCGGCCCAGGTGATCGAACGCCGCGTCGGATCATTCTGATCGACGACCCGCACATCCCAGAGTTGAGACGTACTGTTGTCGATCCGACCGGCGATCAGATGGAAGACCCTGCGGTCCTCTCCCGCCTCGAGCCGATTCACCGCCTGCTCCTTGAGCGCCAGCGTCGGACTCTTGCGATTGATGTCCTGAAGCAGGTTACTTAGGCGGTGATTCGCCTCCGGCAGGATCTGGTCGTTGAATACATATACGGTGACGGCGGCCAGCAGCCCGATGCCCAGGAGCGGACGAAGGATGTTTCCGGGCGAAATTCCTCCCGCCTTCATGGCCGTGATCTCATTGGCCGACGTCATCTCGCTGAACGCATGAAGCACCGCGACCAGCACCGCCATGGGCAGCGTCAGGGCGAGTGTGTGCGGGAGCGTGAGCAGGAGAAATTCGCCGATCACCTGCCAGCCGAGACCCTTTCCGCTGAGATCCGCCATCTCCTCGGCGATCGCGTTGAGGAAAAGGATTCCCGTCAGCGCCGACAGGGCGAAGAGGAAGGGGCCGAGCATGGCCCGCACGATGTGTCGAGTGAGGATCTTCATGGGTGGTTGGCAGCCCGAACGGTATCCGGAGTCGGCGAGGCCCTCAAGCGGTGGATCGTTCGCCAGGTCGCCCGCGCCCCCGCGTCCGGCGGGTTCCCGAAATCCTACACGGGCGCGGTGGGCGTGGTCCTCACCGCCGTGCTGGTGCTCGGCGGGCTCCCGGAGTCGGGGGTCGCGATGGGGCTCGGCATCCACGCCGCGACGGTCCTCGCCCCGGCCAGCGACACCATCCTCAAGGGGGAGTTCGGTCGTCCGGGGGTGACCGGTCTGAGACCGGACCGTCCGGTCCGGCTGGGGCTCGGCCCGGCGCCCCTCCGTACCGTGCCGCCGGTGCCCGACCTGACAGCCGGCGTGCCCCGGCTCGCCGACCTCGCTCCATGGCTGATCCCGAGGGTGCCCCGAACCGAGTTGGATCCGGCGGCTCGCGCACCCTCGCCCTTCGAGCGTCTGGCGGCCCGCGACTTCGTGCTGCGGAGCGCGGAACAGGGGGGAGTCGCCTCGCGCGTCACGGACGGCGCGGCGTCGTCGTCGGGTCCGGAGGACCCCTTCCGGGACCTCCTGATGCAGGTGCGCACGCGCGGTGAACTCGGCGGCGACTGGAATCGCTTCCGGCCCTGCACCGATCGATTTCAGGAGTCGTGTCAGCCGAACCTCTTCCCGGAGCTGAGTCCGGATCTGAACTTCGCGGCTCGCATCAGCGGCACCTTCCTGGACCGTCTCACCGTCGACGTCGACTACGATCAACTGCGCGAGTTCGGCGAGACCAATCGCCTGCAGGTCACGTACGAGGGGGGAGCCGATGCCATCCTCAAGCGCCTCGAGGTCGGCGACGTGGACTTCCGGCTGCCCCAGTCGCGGTTCGTCACCGATGGAATCCCGAGCGGGAACTTCGGTTTCCAGATGGAGGGCCAGTTCGGCCCGCTCGACCTTCGTGGGGTCTGGGCGGAGCAACGGGGCGATCTCAACTCCCGCGAGTTCCGGCTCACCGGCGTCGGGAACCAGCGTCGATTCGTGCAGGAGGACACCGTCGTGGTCGACGACGCGGACTTCCAGCGCGGGCAGTTCTTCTTCCTCGTCGACCCGATCGAGTTCGACGAGTATCCCCATGTGGACGTGCTCGAACTCGACGCGGGTGCTCTGCCGTCGGACATCGTGCCCGGATTCGATCCGATCCAGCTCTATCGCTTCGAGAACGATCCCGCCGCACGGCAGCAGGTCGAGGGGTACATCCAGGCCGATGCCGTTCTCGAAGCGCGGGGTGACACCGTGCGGGAGTCCGGGTGGTTCCGCGCGCTGATTCCGGGACAGGAGTATTTCGTGCACCCCAGCGGTCTGTGGGTGGCGCTCCGGAGCCCGCTCACCCGGGACGAGATGCTGGCCGTCACGTACATCACCGCCGCGGGGGACACGGTCGGGGACTACAACCCGGAAGAGGTCTATCGCGCCGGTGGCCGCCCGACGCTGAAGCTCCTCAAGGCGACCGATGCCAACCATCAGCCGGGCCGTGCGACCTGGGAGCTGGAGATGCATCAGGTGTATCGGGTGTCGGCCTCGCCCGATGTCGAGCCGGCATCGGTGAACCCCGTCATCTCGCTGGGAGAACCGAGCGCGGGCCGGACCTTCGAGCGCGCCCCCGACGGCCGCGACGTCACCTACCTCCAGCTGTTCGGGGTGGATCGGGAATCGCCGCTGGACCGGATCGACCCGGCATTCGTGTACACGCCGGGGGCCGAGCTCTTCCAGGACCCGCCCATCGTCCCCGGAACGTTCCTCGTGTTCCCCACGCTGCGGCCGTTCGCGGAGCCGCCCCCGAATCCCACCCTCGGACTCGACGAGACCGAGGCGCGCACGCTGCTCGGGGATGCCGCGAACGAGCAGATCTACGAGGCGGAGGACCCGTTCGAGCGACGAAACGGGGGGCTCTTCCGACTCACCATCCCCTATCGGGTCCGGTCGGAGGGGGTCATCTCGACCTTCTCGCTCGGGGCGTTCGGTGTCCGCCAGGGGAGCGAGCGCATTCGACTGGGCGACCGCGAACTCGTACGAGGGATCGACTACGAGATCAGCTACGACGCGGGGCTCGTGACGCTGCTGCAGCCCGACGTGCTCTTCTCGACCGACCCCGATGCGACGATCCGGGCCACCTGGGAGCAGCAGCAGCTCTTTCGAAACGCCCCGACGTCGGTCGTCGGGATGGTGGGTCACGTCGGGTCGCCGGAACGGGGAGAGCTCGACATTCTGGCGCTCTACCAGGAGGAGCGGACCGTCGTGACGCGCCCCGTACTGGGCCTGGAGCCGGCCGCGATCGCCCTGGGGGGCCTCGGGGGACGCGTCGAGCGTTCGATGCGGTGGCTGGACCGCGCACTCTCCGCGATCCCCGGCGTGCGCTCTATCGAGGGGTCGACATTCTCGCTGGATGGGGAGCTGGCCGTGTCGCTCCCGACGCCGAACACACAGGGCGATGTCTTCCTCGACGACTTCGACGCCTCCGATCGACGGCGGCTGTCGCTTCTCTCGAATCAGTGGACGCTCGGAAGTGCGCCGTCCCCGGGCTTCGGCTCGACGCTGCCGCCGGTGCGTCCGGAGTCGCTGGCCGACCTGGCGTGGCAGCATACCTGGATCGTGGAGGGGATGGAGGGGGATTCGGTCGATATCCACGAGGGCTTCCTCCCGCGGGAGGAGATCGACCAGCAGATCCGGGTCGCCGGGTCACGGGTGAGGGAGCCCGGCCTCCGGCTCACCTTCGATCCGAACGGACCGGCGGGCGCAGGCTCGTCCGGCGAGCGATTCGCGGGCATCACCACCACGCTCGCGCCCAACGGCACCGACCTCACGCAGACCGACTTCCTGGAGTTCTACGTCGCGAAGGGAGAGCGCGCGACGCTGCTGGTCGACCTCGGAACGGTGTCGGAGGACGCCTACTTCGTGGCCGAGGGGGGGGCGACGTCGGGGACGAAACCCAACGGAATCCCCTGGGGTCTCGATCGGCTCGACCAGGAGGCGGATCCCGCGCTCGGGCAGATCTGGGGGGACGAACTCGACCGCCTGGGGGTCTGGGGCGAGACGTGCGAGTCGGAGCCCGGGCGCATCTTCCGGCTCGGGGACGATCGGGCGAACTGCACCCGGAACAATGGCCGGAACGACTCCGAGGACCTCGACGGCGACGGCGTCCTCGACACGGCGGAGCGGACCCTGCGCTGGGCCCTCGAACTCGATGGGTCGTCCCCGTATCTCGTGCGCAACGTCGGCGAGACGGGAACGGACTTTCGCCTCTACCGCATCCCGATCCGCGACCCCTCGGCCATCGAGGTGAACGGCCCCTTCACGGAGTCGGACCTCCGGGGGGTACGACACATCCGGTTCACGGTCGTGGCGGATCGCGCCATCGACCTGACGATCGCCCGTCTCGCGCTGGTGGGGTCTCGCTGGATCCGTCGTGGGCCGGAGGGGGTCCTCACCGGAATCGTCGGCGACACTGCTGCCTTCGGAGGCCGGGTGGAGGTCGGCCCCGTGTCACGCCTCACCGAGGGCGACGGCTACATCTCCCCGCCGGGCGTGCTGGAGCAGCTCGCCGACCCGACGATCGCCGTCGGCGGGCAGGGCATCGAGTTCAACGAACGAGCGCTGTCCGTGTCGGTCGATGGTCTGGCTCCGGGCAACCGTGCAGAGGTCTACACGCGCTATCCGCAGCGACCCCGGAACTTCCTGGATTACGGCGAGGCACGGCTCTGGGTGGTGCCGGTCCACGGCGACTGGGACCCACAGGGCGACGTACGTTTCTTCATGAAGATCGGCACCGGTCCGGAGAACTTCTATCTGTACCGTACTCCGCTGCGTACGCCGGCCGGTGCGGGCGTGGTGCAGGCGGACTGGCTGCCCGAGGTCGTGATCGACTTCGACGTTCTGATCGATCTGCGCCGCCGCGCGGAGGAGGAGCTGATCCGGCGCCCCCGGTCGTCGGGGGATCCGCCGATCACCCTGTTCAGCGCCGACTCGACCTATGCGATCGTGCTCCGGGATCGAGGTCGTGCCCCCGACCTGGCGAACGTCCGGGAGGTGTCCTTCGGGATTCTGAACCAGGGGGTCGACGACTTCCGCGGCGAGGTCTGGATCAACGAGCTGCGCCTCGATCGCGGCGTCCGGGACGTCGGCATCGCCGGAAACGTTCAGGCGACGGTCCGGGCGGGCGACCTGGTGGAGAGTCGCTTCAATCTGACGACGCGCGGGGCGGACTTCCGTCAGCTGAGAGAGCGCCGCAGCAATCAGGGAGACCGCAGGGTCTCGCTCGTGACCGACATCCGCCTCGAACGGTTCGCCCCGTCCGGGTGGGGCGTCGAGATGCCCCTCTCGATCAGCTGGGCGCGGCGCACGCTCGATCCCACCTTCCTCGACAACTCCGACGTGCGGGCCGATCGGATCCGCGATCTGCGGGCCCCGGGGTTCGGGCAGACCCGAGTGACGCTGGGCTTCCGGAAGGTGACGTCGTCGGATCGGCTGCTGGCGCGCGCGCTCCTGGACGGGTTCGGGGCCAGCGTGTCGACCTACCGGAGCGACGCGTCGTCGATCACCTCGACGGTGGACACGCGGGGCATGGACGTGCGCGTCGGGTGGGACAAGCGCATCGCCCCCCGGGAGTTCGATGTGGTGCCGTCGGTGGTCGAGCCGATCGTGCGGGCGCTGCTTCCCGAGGGGCTGGAGGAGTCGGTGCTGTCCTCCCGGATTCGGTGGGCGCCCGAGCGCATCGAGGTGGGCGCCGCGTACGCCCGACAGGACAACGAGATCCGCCGATACGAGGCGATCACGACCCTTCCGGGCGACTCGACCGTCGAGGCGGTCCTGGCACCTCGGGAGGATCTCGAGGCGGTGGCCGAGATCGGATTCCGGCCCGTACCGACGCTGACGGCGCAGGCGACCCTGGTCTCGGGGCGCGACCTGCTCGCCCCGGAGGAGGCGGTGAGCGATCCTGCCGTCCAGGCCCTGATCGCCGCCGCGCGCCGCGACCCGGCGGGGCTGAACCTCGGCTGGGAAACGCGGCGGCGCCTGGCCACGCGGGTAGGGTGGGGGCCGCGCTGGGTAAGCTGGTTCACCCCCGACCTCACCCTGACGACGCGCTACAGTGGAGACCGGAATCCCACCTTCGTGGGCTTCCGCACGGCGGGGTCGGACTCGGTGCGGGCGCTCGAGCGGAATGTGCGGGGAGAGCGCGATCTGGAGGGACGCTTCGCGCTCGATGTCGGACGGATCCTGCGTGCGGCCGGAGGGATCGGTGAGGACAGCGAGGCCGCGCGGTCGGTCCTGTCGCTGCTCCGCCCCCTGCGGTTGACTCGGCAGGACGGCGTGTTCGCCCGCTACAACCGGGATCCGGTGGACCCGGCGACCGCGTTCCAGCTCGGCTGGACCTCGCTCGACGGCTTCCGCGTGATCGATGCGGATACGGCCGCGACCTTCATCGACCGGACGGCCTCGACGTGGAACTGGGGGGTGGCGGGGAGCGGCGGCTCCCTGGACTTCGGGTACCGGACGTCCGAGGCGTCCACACTGGACCGTCGCGCCGATCGGGTCGTTCGCCGCCGCGTCTGGCCGGATATCCGGGGCGCGCTGAGCGACCTCTCCCTCCCCGAGAGCTGGGCGCTGGTGCTCGAGCGGGTCAACCTCTCCACGTCGGTGCGGCGCGCGCGCACCGAGACGGTCTTCGGCCAGGCCGCTCAGACCCGCATCCAGGACGAGTGGAATGTGCCGTGGGACGTCACGCTCACATGGGTCGGGTCTCTGGTGACCAGCTACCGGGGATCCCTGCTGGACGGCACCGGACGCGATCCGACGGGAGACACCGAGCGCGACCGCGACACGCATCGCATCGCTGCGAGTTCGGTGATCGCGCTGCCCGCGCTCCTTTCCGTGGATCTCGCGGATCCGCTCCGTATCTCGCTGATCGGCACCTACGTCGGTGAGCGCGAGTGTCGGGTACAGCGGGCGGGCACCGAGTGCGTGGCCTTCGTCGACCAGATCAATCGCGGCCTCAGCTTCACGATGGACACCCGGGTCCGGGATTTCGAGGTCGGCCTCCAGGCGAGCTATACCGACCGACAGTCCTTCGTGGGACAGCGCACGGGGTCGACCCAGTTCCAGGTCGGGCTGTACGGTCAGTTCGTCTTCCAGGCGGGAGGTGTGCCGGCGCCGGGCGCCGCCGGGTTCTGATCGGCCGATCCATCCATCCCGTCGCCCGGTGCACGTGGCGATTCTGTCCACCATGACGGAAGAGGAACGCCGTGCCTGGATCCGGACCCTCGTGGTCCTCGCCACGGTCGCGGCAGCACGGTGGGCGTGGTCGCAGCGCACCGCCACGGACGGCGGGCCCGGCGTCGAGCGCGACGTGGCCGCCGCGATCGACACGGTGCAGAGTCTCAGGTCGGAGGAGGAGCGACGAGCACGCCCGCTCGCAGAGGGCGAGATGCTCGACCCGAATCGCGCGGAGGCCATCGAGCTCGATCGGTTGCCCGGCGTGGGTCCTGCCACCGCGTCGGCGATCGTGGCCGCGAGGTCCGAGGCTCCCTTCACCTCGGCCGAAGACCTGCTCGCGGTCCGCGGGATCGGCCCGGCGACGCTCGCGAAGGTCCGGCCGCACCTGAGGATACCGCGGCGGGCGGACGCGCCCCCGGGGAGACGGGCACCGGACGCCACGGTATCCGCGACGGCACTGGTCGACATCAACGCCGCGGGGACCGTCGATCTCGAGCGCCTCCCGGGCATCGGACCCGCACTCGCCGCGCGGATCCTGAACGACCGGAACGAGTCGGGTCGGTACACCCGTGTGGACGATCTCCTGCGCGTGCCGGGCATCGGGCCGGTCACACTCGAACGCCTGCGCCCTCTGGCCACCATTCGATGAAGTGCTTGCCCGTCGCGCCGAAAGCCTCCTACCTTCCGAGTGAACTACATTTGTTTACAGGCGCATCGGTCCGCGGCGTGAGGCCCGGCGCGTGCCCCTGAAATCTCCAAGAGTTATTCTGTGATTCGTTGTCGGCACCGCGCGCGCGGTGCCGAGGTCGACTCCCGGAGGAAGACCGCATGGCCACAAGCGTACAGGACCGACTGGGGGATCTGTTCGTCCGCGAAGGCCTCATTACCGAAGAGCAGCTTGCGGCAGGGATGCGGGAGGCCCGTACTCATGGGAGTCATCTCGGGTACGCGCTCGTGAAGCTCGGCTTCGTCGAAGAGGCCGACCTTACACGGATGCTCGCCAAGCGGTATCGCGTACCCACGGTCGATCTCGACCAGGTCGAGGTGCCCGGCAAGGTGCTCCGTACGATCTCCGGCGAGGTGGCGCTCAAGCACCTCGTGCTCCCACTTCGGAAGGTCGGCCGAAAGCTGACCGTCGCGATGGTCAACCCGTCCGACGACTCGGCCCTCAACGATCTTCGCTTCCTGACCCGCCTCGATATCGAGCCGGTGATCGTCGGCGAGTATACGCTCCGAAGACATCTGGAGCAGTACTACGACGTCCAGGAATCGGACTTCATGGGCGACATCCTCGAGGATCTCCTCGGCGACGACGACCTCGAGTTCGTCGAGGACGAGGAGGAGGACGTTTCGGTCGCTGCGCTTCAGGCCGAGGTCGACAACGCCCCGGTCGTGAAGTTCGTGAACGGCCTGCTCACCGACGCCGTCAACCGAGGCGTATCGGACATTCATATCGAGCCCTTCGAAAAGGAGCTCCGGGTCCGATATCGTGTCGATGGGGCGTTGCAGGAGGTCATGAAGCCACCGATGCGGATGAAGGCGGCCATCATCTCCCGCATCAAGATTCTCGCCGACCTGAACATCGCCGAGCGGCGCGTCCCGCAGGACGGGCGCATCAAGCTTCGGATGAGGCAGCGGGTGGTGGACTTCCGTGTCTCGACACTCCCCGTGGTGTTCGGCGAGAAGATCGTGCTGCGTATCCTCGACAAGGGGAACCTCACCTTCGATCTGTCGAGCTTCGGGTTCGAGCCGAAGGCGGAGAAGGACTTCTTCAACGCCATCTCTCAGCCGTACGGGATGGTGCTGGTCACCGGGCCGACCGGGTCCGGTAAGACGACCACGCTGTACTCGGCTCTCTCGAAGATCAACTCGATCGAGACCAACATCATGACGGCGGAGGACCCGGTCGAGTACAACCTCCACGGCATCAATCAGGTGCAGGTCCGCAGCGAGATCGGGATGTCGTTCGCCAGAGCGCTGCGCGCATTCCTGCGGCAGGACCCGAACATCATCATGGTCGGTGAGATTCGCGACCTCGAGACGGGAGGCATCGCGATCAAGGCGGCGCTCACCGGTCACCTGGTTCTCTCGACGCTGCACACCAACGACTCGGCCGCGACCGTCACGCGGCTCATGGACATGGGGCTCGAGCCCTTCAACGTGGCGTCGGCCCTCAACCTCGTGACCGCGCAGCGACTCATTCGCCGGGTCTGCGACAAGTGCAAGGTGCCTGCGGAGTACGACGACGAGTGGCTCACGTACGCGAAGGTGCCGAAGGAGTGGCTGGACAAGCACCGAAAGAACCTGGTGAAGGGCGAAGGGTGCGACGTCTGCAGCGGCCTCGGGTACAAGGGCCGCCAGGGTCTTTACGAGGTCATGGCGATGTCTCCGGCGCTGCGAAAGGCGATCATGGCGGAGGCAGGCACCGACGAGATTCGGGAGCTGGCCCGGTCCGAGGGGATGCTCACGCTCCGGGAGGACGGGCTGAAGAAGGTCGAGCGGGGCATCACCTCGCTGGACCAGGTCGTGAAGGAGACCACGGTCGCGGACTGATTCGAGTCCGCCGACCTCATTCAACACAGAGACGACGAGAAGCATGGCCGCCCAACCCACACAGCCGAGCAACGCACCCGCCGCCAAGGACGAATCGGCGCAGGAGCTGTCGCTTCGCGTCCTCCTGCAGGAGATGATCTCGAAGGGCGCTTCCGACCTCCACTTCACGGTGGGGGAGCGGCCGAAGATTCGCATCGACGGAGATCTGCGGAATGCGTCGTACCCGCGCCCGCTCGCTCCGAAGGATACGCTCGCCCTCGCATACTCCATTCTCACGGAGAGCCAGAAGAAGCGGTTCGAGACGGAGGACGAGCTCGATTTCTCCTTCGGGGTCCAGAACCTCTCCCGCTTCCGTGGCAACGTCTACAAGCAGCGGAACTGCGTCGCGATGGCGATCCGGCAGATCCCCTACGAGATCAACTCGATCGCGCAGCTCGGGTTGCCGCCGGCGGTCAACAAGTTCGCCGAGCGTCCCCGGGGGCTGGTACTGGTCACCGGTCCGACGGGCTCCGGAAAGTCGACCACCCTCGCCGCTCTGGTCGACAAGATCAACCGGGAGCGGAAGCAGCACATCATCACCGTCGAGGACCCGATCGAGTTCATTCACCGCCACAAGAACTGTGTGGTGAATCAGCGGGAGGTCGGGGCCGACACCAAGTCGTTCGCCGCTGCACTCAAGTACGCGCTGCGTCAGGATCCCGACGTGATTCTGGTCGGAGAGATGCGAGACCTCGAGACGATCAGCGCCGCGCTCACGATCGCCGAGACCGGACACCTCGTGCTCGCCACCCTCCACACGAACTCCGCTGCCGAGTCGATCAATCGCGTGATCGACGCCTTCCCTGCGCATCAGCAGTCGCAGGTGCGCGCTCAGCTCTCCTTCGTGCTCGAGGGTGTCGTCACGCAGACCCTTCTCCCGAAGGCGCACGGGAAGGGTAGAATCGCCGCTGCTGAAATCATGGTCTGCACCCCGGCGATTCGTGCCGTCATCCGGGACGAGAAGGTCCACCAGATCTACTCGCTGATGCAGGCCGGGAAGAAGCACGGCATGCAGACGATGAACGACTCTCTGCAGACGCTCTACATGAAGGGCGAGGTCACGCTGGAGGAGGCGCTCAAGCGTTCGGGGGATCCGAGCGAGTTCCTGCGCGCCGTCGGCGAGTCCCCACCCCAATAGTGTTCGAGATCCGATGAACGACCCCCACGCCTGACCGACACCCGACATGCCTGTTTTTGTCTACAGCGCCCGACCCGCCGCCGGCGGCGAGATCCAGAGTGGCGAGCTCGATCTCTCCACGAAGGACGACGTCCTCAGGTATCTGAACCGGCAGAAGATGATTCCGGTGTCGGTTCGCGAGAAGCCGACAGCGCTCAACATCACGATCGGCACCGGCATCAAGACGCGTGATATCGTCATCTTCACGCGCCAGTTCGCGACGATGATCAACGCGGGTCTTCCCCTGGTTCAGTCGCTGGATATTCTCTCGGAGCAGTCCGAAAACGAACACCTGAAGAAGATCGTTCAGGAGGTGCTGTACGACGTCGAGTCCGGGAACACGCTGGCGGATGCGATGTCGAAGCACCCGAAGGTCTTCACGGACCTGTACGTGAACATGGTGGCCGCCGGTGAGGCCGGCGGTATTCTCGACACCATCCTGCTGCGCCTCGCGACCTTCCTCGAGAAGAACGACGCGCTCGTCCGGAAGGTGAAGGGCGCGATGGTCTACCCGGCGGTGATCGTGTTCGTCGCCGTAGCCGCGGTCGCGGTCCTCCTGATCTTCGTGATCCCGACCTTCGAGATGATGTTCTCGTCGGCCGGCATTCAGCTGCCGCTTCCGACCCGCATCGTCATCGCCCTGTCCGACTTCCTGCAGGGATACTGGTGGGGTGTCATCGCGGCCGTGATCGCTTCGGGCTTCATCATACGAGCGATCTACCAGACCGAGGATGGGGAGCTGGCCATCGATCGGCTCCTGCTGGCTTCGCCCGTCATCGGCAACCTGCTCCGCAAGACGGCGGTCGCCCGCTTCACCCGTACGCTGGGTACGCTCGTGAGCTCGGGTGTGGCGATCCTCGACGGCCTCGAGATCACCGCCAAGACCGCGGGGAACCGGGTCATTCACGACGCGGTCATGGGCTCTCGCGCCTCGATCGCCGGCGGTGAGACCATCTCCGGACCGCTGAAGGAATCCGGAGCCTTCCCGCCGATGGTCGTGCAGATGATCAACGTGGGTGAGCAGACGGGTGGCCTGGACGACATGCTCGACAAGATCGCGGACTTCTACGACGACGAGGTGGACACCGCGGTGGCCGCTCTCCTGTCCGTGCTGGAACCGATCATGATCATCTTCCTCGGTGTGGTCGTCGGTGGCATGATCGTCGCCATGTACCTGCCGATCTTCGACATGATCAACGCGATCGAGTAGGCGGGGAGGCCGGACGCCCGGGCGGGCGCCCTGACGGGGCGTGCGTTCGGGCCGTTCGCCTCCGGCGGCCGGTTCGGTGGGTCGTGGCCGGTCTGCCGGGTGCCTCACTTGCGGATCGGGGGCCTTCGATCCCCCGGTCCGATGCCCTTCCGCTCGTCCCGTCGGGGCGCCCGCCCGGGCGTCGTCGGGGGCTCCCGTTGGAGGGCCGTTCGGCCCCGGCCCGCGCAGTCGGCGGCCGTGGCCGGGACCGCCGGGGGCCTCACTTGCGGATATGGGGCCCTTGATCCTCCGACCCGACACCCTCCTGGGCGTCGGGCGGAGCCAGCATGACCCGCGCCGGTCCCGACACCTCCACACCCGGAATCTGCGCCCACCCGGCTGCCGACCAGATCCGATCCCCATCCAGAACCCGGATCTGATCGATGAGGCCGATTCTCGGCGTCCCCATACCCGGCTGCGATCGACGCTCCGTACGCTTCGTGGTCCGATCCAGGGCTGCCCTGCGGAATGGCGTGGATCATCTGGGGGCGGGGTCGAGCGGGGTGTCCGCCGAACGGGGTCTACTCCATGGATGGACTGCGGGACCGCGTCCGTGAGCCCACCACGGCGGGTGGCTGACGCTCAGCGTACCGAGGGGGCGGAGTGCATGCGGCACCGCCCCCTCGGCTCCGTCCGGACGGAGTCGCTATCTCGTGATGCTCAGCGGGTCAGCAACAGCCGCCGCCGCAGCATCCGGTGTCGGTGCAGCACATGGGGACCTCCAGGGTGAGAGTGATGGGGTAGCCGAGTCAGCAGCACCCGGGGCTCTCGGCGAGCTCCGTGAGCAGGGGACTCAGCAGCGAACGGGCCCGCGACATGCCTTCGCGGTCGAGCATGTAGCACGACCGCGGGCCGTCCACGGTCCCGGCAATCAGCCCTGCCGACCGCAACACCTTCAGGTGCTGGGATACCGTCGACTGGGCGAGTGGGAGTTCGTCCACGAGTTCGCCGCAGATGCACGAACGGCGTGCGAGAATCCGCAGGATCCTCACCCGGGCCGGGTGGGCGAGCGCCTTCGCCACAGCTGCGACCGCGCGGTCCCGGGCATCTGCGGAATCCACCCTGTCTGGAGCGTCGAGTGTGTCCACGGCCAACTTCGGGTTTAGAGTCATCGTTTATCGTAGATGTACGATCTTACAGTGGATGGCGGAGGGGGTCAACCGCCAGGCTGTCGTAGTCGCGCAGCAGACCTGCCACCCGGGGCTTCCCCATGTGGGTGAGCCCGGGG
>JGI12109J20283_10391911_pt1 | contig 22530 bp, 18 predicted proteins | sample ElkSlonscriptome_12_FD_20283 | JGI IMG/M metagenome (IMG submission 20283)
ATTCCCCGTTCAGCCGGATTTCAATGAATATGGCTGGGATCTGCGCGACCGGGATGGCATCCGGGTGCCGGCCGGTGTCTACTGGGCCACCCTGGAGACCCAGGGCAACCGCAGCGTGGTCAAGGTCACCATTCTCCCCTGATCCGGAAAAATCCTTCAAGCCTTTGCTCTCTCGTCCGATCTCCTTCCCATGAAACCCTGCCACCGATGGGCCATCAGCCATCGGGGTAATGCCTGGTTCACCCAAATGGGGAGTCACACCGTGATCGACGATGGAGATCTGGAAATCTTTGCCGCATTCGTGGAAGAAGGCGGAGAAATGATGGATGAGGTCGAACCCCAGCTCGTGGAGCTGGAGCAGAATTCGACCGCGAGCGGAGAGGTGGACCTGGAGACCATCAACAGCATCTTCCGCCTCTTCCATTCCATGAAAGGCAGCGCCGGTTTCCTGGAGCTGAACGAGGTCGTCAAGCTGACCCACAAGGCGGAGAACCTGCTGGATCTCTTCCGCAAGCAGGAAGCCAACCTGGAGGGTCCGGACGTCACGCTCCTGCTCCAGACCATCGACCTGCTGCGCAAGGTCATGGACGACCTGGTGGAATCCGGCCGGGACGACACCTACGCCGCCGAGGTGGTGGACATGGTGGATAGGCTACAGACTTCCATCTCCGCCAAGGCCTCGCCCGGGAAGGAACCGCCGGCCCCCGTGGTGAAGGACGAACCCCAGGGCGAGGCCGCCCCGCCCCCGGCCCCCGAGCCGACTCCGGAACCCGAGAATGCGGGGCCTTCCTACCCCGGCATCACCATCACGCCCGAGATGCACGCCAAGTACATGGAGGAGGCGGAGGAACTGCTGGATGCTTCCGAACAGGATCTCCTGGTGGCCCTCAACGAGGAAAACGAGGCCGTCAACCTGGCCGAAGCGCTGCGCTGCCTGCACAGCTTCAAGGGCAATTCCGGTTTTATGGGATACACCCATCTCGAGAAGCTGACCCACAAGGTGGAAAGCACTCTGGAGAAGGTCGTGGACGGCGAGATCAAGGCCGACGAAAAGGCCCTGACCATCTTCCTGAACGTGGTGGATACGTTGCGGGGAGCGGTCGCGGACGTGGCCGAGGATCAAGGCTGTGATATCGAGACCATGCAGGAGCTGCATGTTGAACTGGACGGTCTCTTGAACAAGGGGAAAGGCGACGCCATGCCCAAGAAATCCGGATTCATTCCGTTGAGCGCCATGAAGAAACCCGCCGAATCCGCCCCCGTGGCCCCCGAGTCGCCGGCTCCGGCCGACACGGCTCCGGCCGGCCCGCCGGCCCCGGAACCCGAAACGGCTGTGGCCCCGATCCCCGCCCAGGAGAATCCGGCGGCCCAGAAGGCCACACCGGCCGCGCCCCCGGGCAAGAAGACCGGCGGCAGCATCCGCGTGGATCTGTCCAAGCTGGACACCCTGATGAACCTGGTGGGCGAGCTGGTCATCGCCGAGGCGATGGTGACCCGAAACCCGGACCTGGATGGTCACGAGTTCGAGAATCTGGACAAGGCCTCCCACCATCTGCGCCGCATCACCAGCGACCTGCAGGATGTGGCCATGTCCGTGCGCATGGTGCCCCTGGCCGGGACCTTCAAGAAGATGGTCCGCCTGGTGCATGACACGGCCCTGAAGGCGGGCAAGAAGGTGAACCTCAACCTCCAGGGAGAGGACACCGAGGTGGACAAGACGGTCATCGAGATGATCTCCGATCCCCTGGTGCACATCGTGCGCAACGCCATCGACCACGGGCTGGAAACGCCCGAGGAGCGGGCCGGTACCGACAAGCCCGAGGCCGGCAACGTGACCATCGGAGCCCGCCACGAGAGCGGCGAGGTCTGGATCACCGTCAGCGACGACGGACGCGGCATGAAGCGCGAGGTCATCCTGCGCAAGGCCATCGAGAAGGGCCTGGTGGACGGCGACGGCAGCGATCTGCGCGACGAGGATGTCTACAAGCTGGTCTTCGAACCCGGCTTCAGCACCGCCGCCAGCGTGACCGAGATCTCCGGCCGTGGCGTGGGCATGGACGTGGTGAAGAAGAACATCGAGAAGATCAACGGCCGGGTGGACATCAAGAGCACCCTGGGCAAGGGCAGCCAGTTCATCATGCGCATCCCCCTGACGATGGCCATCATCGAGGGCATGCTCGTGCGCGTGGGGCGCAGCACCTACAACATCCCGCTGCTGTCCATCCGCGAGGCCTTCCGCCCCGAGACGGGCCAGGTCACGACCACGCCAGACGGCGTGGAAGTGGTCAAGCTGCGCGACGACATGATCCCCGTGGTGCGGATCCACGACCTGTACGGGATCGAACCCAGCTTCGACAAGCTGGACGAGGGTATCCTGGTGATCGTCGAGAACGACGGCATCAGCGCCGCCCTGTTCGTGGACGAGATCCTCGGTCAGCAGCAGACCGTGGTCAAGGGGCTTTCGGATTACGTGGGTTCGCCCCACGGCGTCAGCGGCTGCACCATCCTGGGTGACGGCCGTATCAGCCTGATCCTGGATGTTGCGACAATTCTGGCCAATGCCGCCACGGCTCCCGCAATGGTGGTATCCCAATAAACCGGAGGACCGACGTGAATCAGGAACTGGAATTGAAGAAGACTCTGGATGAAGCCCTCGAAGCCGACCTCATGGACGACGACTTCTACGAGGACGCCCAGAAGGACCGTTACATGACCTTCGGGATCGACGGCCAGGACTACGGCATCGAGATCCTGAACGTGACGGAAATCGTGGGACTGCAGGATATTGCCGAGGTGCCGGATGTGCCGCACTTCGTCAAGGGCATGATGAACCTGCGCGGCAACGTCGTGCCGGTGATCAGCGTCCGCCTGCGCTTCGGCTTGCCCGAAGTGGAATACGACGACCGCACCTGCGTGGTGGTGGTGACCCTGGGCAGCTCCACCATCGGCATGATCGTCGATCGGGTCAATGAGGTGCGCACCATCCCCGAGGAGAACATTTCCACGCCTCCCCAGGGCGGCGTGGTGGCGGCCGGTGGGCAGTTCGTCACCGGTCTCGGCCGCGAGGCCAGGAGCGTGACCATCCTGCTGGATCTGGCTTCCCTGCTGGATATCCAGGACCAGGTCAACCTCTAACGGGCAGGAGTGACCGTGGGCAAGAAGATCCGGGTACTGATCATCGACGACTCCGCGCTGGTCCGCGAGATCCTGGCCACCGGCCTGGCTGCGGATCCGGACATCGAGGTGGTCGGGACCGCGACCGATCCCTTCAACGCCAAGGACAAGATCGTCAAGCTGCGGCCCGACGTGATGACCCTGGACGTGGAAATGCCCCGCATGGACGGGGTGGAATTCCTGCGTCAGTTCATGCCGCAGTTCCCGGTGCCCGTGGTGATGGTCAGCGCCCTGACGGAGCGCGGCAGGAAGATCACCCTCGAGGCCCTCGATGCCGGCGCCGTGGACTTCGTGACCAAGCCGAAGAACAACCTGGCCGAAGGGCTGCAGGGCATGATGCAGCAGCTGGTCATGAAAGTGAAGGTGGCCTCCACCGCCAACGTCTCCAAGTGGAAGGACCGCACGCCGGTGCGTCCGGCGGCCCCGGCCCCGTCCCGACCCCTGGCGGCGAGCACCAACCAGGTCATCGTCATCGGGGCCAGCACCGGCGGCACCGAGGCCATCCGCGAGGTGGTCCAGAAGTTCCCGGTCACCACACCGGGCGTGGTCATCACCCAGCACATGCCGGCCGGGTTCACGAAGCTCTTTGCCGAGCGCCTCGACTCCCTCGTGCCCATGCAGGTCAAGGAGGCGGCGGACGGCGATTCGATCATTCCCGGCCGCATCCTGATCGCTCCGGGTGACTTCCACATGTCCGTGGTGCGTTCCGGGGGAAGCTACAAGGTCCAGTGTCGGCCGGGCCAGAAGGTCAACGGGCATTGCCCCAGCGTGGAAGTGATGATGAAGAGCGCCGCCACGGCCCTCGGCAAGCACGCCGTGGGCATCATGCTCACGGGCATGGGCAGCGACGGGGCGCGGGGACTGCTGGCCATGCGCCAGGCCGGAGCGCGGACCCTGGCCCAGGACGAGGCATCCAGTGTGGTCTTCGGAATGCCGAAGGTCGCCTTCGAGATCGGAGGGGCCGAGAAGCTGGTCGCCCTCGATCGCATTGCGGATTCAGTACTCCAGTGGCTCAACAAAAAAGAGGAACGGGTTTGAGTGTAATGACGCTTGGCATCGGGGAATACGGGGTGGTGAACAAGCCCGGAGATGTCATCAAGACCCACGCGTTGGGTTCCTGTGTGGCCATCATCATGCTTGATCCCGCCACACGTTCCGTTGGAATGGTCCACGTGGCCCTTCCCGAGTCCAAGGTCCATCCGGACCGGGCAAAGAAGTTGCCGGGCTATTTCGCGGACACCGCGATCCCGGCCCTGCTGGAAGAGATGCGGTCCCATGGCGCGGCACAGAATCTGCGCAAGTTGATCGTCAAGCTGACCGGGGGCGCGAACGTCATGGATCGGAACAATACCTTCAACATCGGCAAGCGCAACGTGCTGGCCATCAAGAAGGGCCTGTGGTCCGAGCGCATGGGCGCCGTGGCCGAGGACGTGGGCGGCAACATCAGCCGGACCGTGACTGTGGCCATCAATGACGGCAAGGTCGTCGTAACGTCTCCCGGGCGCGAGCCCGCGAATATCTGAGGGGGTGGGAACAATGGCGAATATCAATGCCAGTGCAGGAGAAATCCTCAAATCGGTCAAGAGTGTCCCTGCCCTGTCTCCGGGCGCCGGGCACCTGCTGGAGGTCCTTGGAAGCGGACAGTACGAGATCGCGGACGTGGTCCGGGTGATCGAGAACGACTCCGCCTTGACGGTGAACGTCCTGAAGGTGGTCAACTCGGCCGCCATGGGCCTGCGCCGGGAGATCACGTCGGTGCACCAGGCCGTGGCCTACATGGGCGAGACCAAGATCATCGGCATCGCCCTGGCCAGCAGCGGGAACGAGACCTTCAATGCGGACCTGGCGGGTTACCAGTGCGATCGCGGCATGCTGGGGCGCCACTGCCTGTGGGTGGCCATCGCGGCCCGCGAGATTGCCCGTTACACCGAAGCGGTTGTGGACGGCGGCGTGGCCTTCACCGCGGGCCTGCTCCACGACATCGGCAAGGCCGTCATCTCCGACCACATGGTCGCGCTGGTGCCGGAAATCATGCAGAATGCCGACGCGGAGGCCCAACCTGATCATCTGGGGGCCGAGCGCGAGATCATGGGCGTGGACCACTGCGAGGTGGGCCGGGCCCTGGCCGAACACTGGAAGATGCCGCACACCCTGGTGATGGGCCTGGAGTTCCACCATGACCCGGCCTCGGCCCCGGAGGAACACCGGGCCATGGCCTACGTCATCCATCTGGCCGACACCCTGGCCATGATGCAGGGTGTGGGCACCGGCGTGGACGACATGCGCTACAAATTCGATGGGAACTACGAAGAGCACGTGAAGATCGGTCCGTCGGCGCTGGAAGGCCTGGCCCTGGATGTTCAGATCGATTTCCGGGCAACCGCCGAGGCCCTGTTCGGGAACAACGAGGAGAATGAAGAATGAAGATCCTGATCGCTGATGATTCCGGCACCGCCCGGATGTTCATCAAACAGTGCCTGGAAATCTCCATCCCGGAGGATGTGGAATTCCTGGAAGCGACCAACGGACAGGAAGCGCTCAAGCTCCTGAAGGTGGGTGGGGTCGATCTCCTGGTCACGGACCTGAATATGCCAGTTCTGGACGGTCGTGAACTGATCCGCCGAATCAGCGCCAGCCCCAAGCTCAATGGAATGCCGATGATGGTCATCACCAGCAGCGGCAACGAGGCGCGCAAGCAGGAACTGCTGGACCTGGGGGCCAACGTGGTCCTGCGCAAGCCCGTCAACCCGATGAAGATCGCCGAGGGTCTGGAATCCGTGATGAATACTCAAGGAGGATGGTAGGATGGAACTGTCGACCACCAATGTGGCCGAAGCCGTGCAGGCTGCCACTTCCGAGGTCTTCGAGGCCATGGCCTTCATGGAGACCATGAGCGGCGGCGACGAATTCAAGCCCAACGAGGAACAGCCCGTCTTCTACACGCGGCTGCCCATCTACAAGCCGTCTCCCGCCATGGTGGGGCTGGTCATTCCCCAGACCCTGGCCCTGGCGCTTTCCGAGGCCATGATGATGCGGGAATTCGACCTGGAGGAGGACGAGTTCGAGATCATGGATGTGCTCAGCGAACTGTCCAATACCCTGGCCGGCAGCCTGCTGACCCATCTGATGCCGGACGGCGACAGCTTCGAGCTGGGGCTGCCCGAGTGCCGCGTGATCGGCAATCCCGTCACCGACAAGGAATGGGAGAATTCCGAGGAATTCCTCTTCCACGTGGAGAATACCGGGTTCTACGTCACCTGGGAAGCTTCCTGAGGGGCGGGAGCGGTACATACACGGAGGGGTGATCGATGTCCTCGGGCCTGCGGCCCTGCGGATTACGATCACCCCTCCGTGTATGTACCGCTCCCTTTGCAGGGTTGCTGGGGGTGGGGGTTGTGTGATATTGGGGGTGTTCGTGACGATTGGCTTTTGTTTGGCGATGTGAGAGTGGTTTTTATGAGTTTGAGACCCTGGCCGTGGCTATCCAGTTCGGAACGGCTGCGCACCCCCATTTTTTCGGTTCACGAGGATACGGTCATCTCGCCCCGGCGGCAGGAGGAGCGGCGGGTGACGAGGTTGCAGACCCCGGACTGGGTGAACATGGTGGCGCTGACGCCGGACGAGGATGTCGTCCTGGTGCGGCAATGGCGGCACGGAACGCGGGATTTCACCCTGGAAATCCCCGGCGGCATGGTCGATACGGGGGAGGATGCGGCCGCGGCTGCGGTCCGCGAGTTGCGCGAGGAAACCGGTTACACTGGCGACGAAGCCGTGGCCATCGGCGTGGTCCACCCCAACCCCGCATTCCACGACAACCGCTGCTCCACCTACCTCATCCCCAATTGCCGCCCGGTGGGCGCCCAGCAACTGGATGCCGGCGAGGACATCGAGGTCACCCTGGCCCCCCTCGCGGAGATCCCGGCCCTCATCACCTCCGGTGCCATCACCAACTCCCTGGTCATCTCCGCCTTCCACTGGCTCCACCTCCACAACTCCCCCCTCTACCCCCTGTAGGGATACACATACATGGGTGGGCGTAATCCGCAGGGCCGAAGACCCGAGGACATCGCCCACCCATGTATGTGTATCCCTACTTCCAGTGGGAGGAGATGAACTCGTCGACTTCCGGGATGCCCCCCTGGAAGAGCAGGTACCCGTTGTGCGGTTCCCGCTCTGTGGTCTCGCCGTTGACGGGGGTGAGCATGAGGCGCCGCACCTGGTCGAAGTCGTGGCTCTGGCCCAGGGCCCAGCCCAGCTTCACGTAGGCCACCTCGGGCAGCATGTTGGCCGCCGGCACCACGCCCAGCTCCATGATCTCCCGGCCCGTCTCGTAGACGTACATCTGCACATAGCCCCACATGGTCTGCACCGTCATGTAGACGTGAACGCCGGCGGCGCGGGCGCGGTCCAGGGCGGGGTACAGGGGCTTGTTCACATGGCCCAGCCCCGTGCCCGCGATGACGATGCCCTTGTAGCCGTTCTCAACCAGACTGTCGATGACATCGGGTTTCATGTTGGGGTAGTAGTAGACGAGGCTGACCCGGTCGTCGAAGACGGCCTTCAATTTGATGTCCCGGTCGTCCCGACGGCGCTTGTAGTCCTCGCGGAAGGGTGTGACGCCGGTCTCGTCGATCTTGCCGAGGGGGATGTCGCTCAGCGTGCGGAAGGTGCTGCGGTAGCTGGAGTGCATCTTGCGCACGCGGGTGCCGCGATGCAGCAGGCCGTACTTGTCGCTGGTGGGGCCGAACATGCAGACCATCACCTCGGCGATGTCGCTGGTGGCGGCCGTGCGCGTGCTGTTGATCAGGTTGATGGCCGCATCCGAGCTGGGGCGGTCGCTGCTGCGCTGGCTGCCCACCATGACGATGGGCACGGGGCTGTCCTGGAGCATGAAGCTCAGGGCGGCCGCCGTGTGGTGCATGGTGTCGGTGCCGTGGCCCACCACGATGCCGGAGACACCCTTGCGGATCTCCGCGGCGACGGCCTCGGCGGTGCCGATCCACTGCTCCGGGCCCATGTTCTCGCTGAACACGCCGTACAGTTTCTCGGTCTCCATGTTGCAGATGTCGGCCAGCTCGGGCACCGATCCGTATAGCTCGCCCGGGCTGAAGGCGGGGATCACCGCGCCGGTGCGGTAGTCCAGCCGGCTGGCGATGGTCCCGCCGGTACCGAAGAGCTTCACGCGCGGTTTGACCGGGTCGTAGGGGAATTCCTTCTCCGGGATCTGGTAGTGGGCTTCCTTGCGGCCGTGCACGCTGATCTTCCGCACCGTGTCGTGGCGCACACCGATGTTGTAGCCGGTGATCAGCTTGAGCACGATGTGCAGCTCGTCGGCGGTCTCGCTGCGGGGCAGGATGAGGCCGCTGAAATCGCCCCGGTCCGTGTGCAGGGTGACCTGGGACCAGACGGGGGCCTCCTGCTTCTGCAGCAGCTCCAGGGTGGGCGTGCGGTAGCCCTTGAAATCCTCGGCGGAGTAGCTCACGCGACCACCTCCCGGACCCAGGCGCGCACCTGGCGGCCAGGGAATCGGCCCCGCAGCCCGGGCATGACGTGCTTCATGATGAAGTCCTCCTTGCAGGCGGGATCGCGGGGGCCTTCCGGCGGCAGGGAAGCCAGGACGGCGTCGAAGAGGCGGCGGGCCTCGCTCTCTTTCAGGGCAGGCCGCAGTTCCTCTTCGCTGTGGTACAGGCTCTCGGGAATGATGTCCCCGGCGCCGATGGCGGCCAGGCCGGCTTCCCACCAGGGGCCCGCGGCCTGCAGGGAGGCGGGGCGGGGGCATTCACGGTCCAGCAGCAGGCTGGCCAGCTGGTTGGCGTCCAGACGCCCCTGCAGGTCGGCCAGGCGGGGCTGCAGATGGTCAAAAAGCCCCCGGGCGCGATGCCGGCTGAGGCGTTCGGCCAGATCCGGCCCCACGCCCAGTTCGCGCAGCCGTACCACGCTTTCCCAGGGGCGCTCGCCGAGCCGGGCGCGGATGGTGTCCACGCGCGCATCGGTCAGGGCGATGGGTGGCAGATCCGTGTCGGGGTACATGCGGTCGGCCCCGGGCAGGATGCGCTCGAAACCGTTGGTGCCGTCTTCGAGGGCCTGGCGCGTTTCCTGGGGCACACCCTCGCAGGCCTCGCGGGCGCGGATGGCGATCTCGCGCACGGCTGTCTCCACGTCCCGCTGCCTTCCCCAGACCACGATGACGGGCACGTCCACCTCCACCCCGCAGGCGCGGGTCACGCGGTCCCATTCGCCGCTGCTGAGGGTGGGCATGTCCTGGGTGCTGAGGGCCAGGTTGGGCAGATCGTCGATGCAGGCGATGACCCGCACCCGGTCGCTGAATTCCTTCAGGAAGCTCGTCCGCGGCTGGGTCTGCAGTTGCAGCAGCCCCTGGAAGCCGGGCAGGGGGATGGCCAGGACCGTGGCGCCCTTGCTGATGGCCTTGGCGATGAACTTGCACTCGGTGCCGCGCACGTGGGCGGTCACATCGAAGCCGGTGTCGGCGATATTCTCGGGCCGGATGCCGCGGCGTTCCAGTTCGCCCCGGATGCCCACCAGGGTGCGCTGCCTGAGGGCCTCGTTGTGCACCAGACGGGGGATGGCGCGCAGGCTGCTGACGCCCTTGATCTCGATGCGGGTGCCCCCGGTGACCGAGACGTTCACATCCTGCCGGCCGGCGCCGCTGCCGGTGCGCACCAGGCCGCTGCCCCGGGCCAGCCAGCGGATGACCTGGCCCACGTCGCGGGCCTCCTCGGGCGTCTTCATGTCCGGGTCGGTGACGGTCTCGATCAGGGGCATGCCCAGGCGGTCCGTGCGGTAGATGCGCTCGTGGCCCTGGTCGCTGACCTCGCGGCAACTGTCCTCTTCGAGGCTGATCTGGCGGATATGGATGTTCTTGTCCCCGAAGGGGATGTCACCGTCGGTGCCGATGATGGCGGTACGCTGGAAGCCGGTGGGGATGCTGCCGTCCAGGTACTGCTTGCGGGTGATGTGCACCTCGCCTACCACGTTGCAACCCAGCAACATGGCCATGGCGATGCTGCGGTCGAGGGCCAGGTCGTCGATCTCGAAGGGCGGGGCGTCGTCCATCTCGTAGGTGCAGACGGTCTCGTTGTTCAGCTGGTAGATGATGTTCTTGCGGGTCTTGAACTCCATCAGGGCGGTGCCGTCGTACTCGCCCATCTCCGACAGGGTGGGGCGCATGTGGCGCAGCACCTCGGCGTGGTGTTCGGCGCTGTTATAGCGGCCGGCGGGGCAGCGGCAGAAGAGCTTGCGTCTGGTCAGCAGTTGCTGGTGCACCTCCAGGCCCACCATGAAGCCGAGATCGGCGTAATCCGCGCAGTTGAGCTGTCCGTACAGGGGGAGAGGCGTCAGTAGCCAGGGGTCCGTTATCGTCAGGGGATTGTCCATGGGCGCACCTGATTCAGCGTCGGGTAAGTGGGCCATGGGCCTGTCCGGCGGGGGCCGAACCGCCATGGGGAACTGCAGGAACATAATTTTTGGCGGACGAAAGTTCCAGACCTATCGTCAGTTCCTGTGTATTATTTGGCGTCTAAATCGCTCTTTTTTTATGGGTTTCTTTCGCGGGCACCCTTGCGAAAAAGATAACAGTGCTTTTCATGGGGGACAAAACCGCCCAATCCCCTTGACGCCCAGGGGCTACCCGGTTATTCTGCGAATGTGAAAATCTAAACAAATGTGACACCAAGCGCCTTAAAGCGGTTAAAGCTTTAACAGGATTCGGGAGGGCCCCTTTGAGGAAGCAAAGACGAGGATGTGACGTACCGGACGCAACGGTTCTGCGTCTCCCCCTGTATCTGGAAAAGCTGAAGCTCCTGCAGGCCATCGGTGTGGAGGATGTATCCAGCCGCCAGCTGGCCGAGTCCCTGGATATCAAGGCCAGCCAGCTACGCCACGATTTCCACTACTTCGGCGGCTTCAGCCGACCGGGCCGCCCCTACCAGGTGGACAAGCTGGTCGAGGCCCTGGAGAAGATCATCGGTATCGCCCAGCCCGTGCCTACCGCCATCGTCGGCGCCGGGCATCTGGGACAGGCCCTGGCCAACTACCAGAATCTGGAACTGCAGGGTTTCCCCGTGCGGGGCATATTCGATGTGAACCCCAAGCTCATCGGCCTGGATTTCCGCGGTGTCGTGGTCCAGGACATGGATGAGATGGAGGATGTCATCCAGAAGGAAGGCATCCGGATCGCCATCCTGACGGTTCCGGCCGCCAGCGCCCAGGCCGTCACCGACCGCCTGGTCAGCGCCGGCGTGGTGGGGATCTTCAATTTTGCGCCCAAGGACCTGAAGGTGCCCGAGGGTGTGGCCGTGCGCAACGAGCGGCTGGCCGTGGGTATCATGTCCCTCAGTTTCAAGGTCAAGTGCCTGCTCCAGCAGCAGGCCGCGGCCCAGGAGAATGCGGGCGGCATCTAGTTTTTCGACATCGGCCCGCCCGGCTTGCAGACACACGAGCAAAAACCGGCCACCCCTGAGAGGTGGCCGGTTTTTCTAGTTAGCCCCGCCGGGTGCTACCAGCGGATCAGATTGGCCCCCCAGGTGAAGCCGCTGCCGAAGGCCACGGTCACGACCAGGTGGCCAGGCTGCAGGCGTCCCTCGCGCTCGGCCTCGGCCAGGGCGATGGGGATGGTGCCGGCCGTGGTATTGCCGTAGCGGGCGATGTTGCTGAATACTTTTTCCGCAGGCAAGCCCATGCGCTCGCCCACGGCGTCGGTGATGCGTTGGTTGGCCTGGTGGGGCACCAGCAGGTCCACGTCCTGGATGCCGTACCCGCCCCGGTCCAGCACCTCCTTGATGCTCTCGCAGAAGCGCCGCGTGGCGTGCTTGAAGACCAGGGGACCGTCCATTTTCGGGAAGTGCCGGCCCTCTTCCAGGACCGTCGCGTTCAGGCGCCGCTCCAGGGTGGCGGTGGGGGCTTCGCACCACAGGTCCCGGGCGAAGCGGCCCTGGCTGTGCAGCACGCTGGCCAGCACGCCGCTTTCCCCCTCGGTGGCCTGCAGCACGGCGGCTCCGGCGCCGTCGCCGAACAGGACGCTGATGTCGCGACCGCGGTTGCTCTTGTCCAGGGCGGTGGACTGGATCTCCCCGCCGATGAGCAGCACCGTGCGGGCGGTCCCGGCGCGGATGAAGCCGTCGGCCGCGGCCAGACCGTAGACGAATCCCGTGCACTGGTTGCGGATATCCATGGCCCCGGCGTTTTTCAACTGCAGCAGGTCCTCGATGAAGACGCCGTTGCCGGGAAAGAATACATCGGGATTGAGGGTGGCGTAGATGACCTGGTCGATCTCGTCGCTAGCGGTGCCGGCCGCCTCGATGGCCATTTCCGCGGCGCGGGCGCCCATCTCCGCTCCGGTCATGATGGTGTGGCCACTGTCATCCAGGGGCAACCAGCGTCGTTCTCTGATCCCGCTGCGTTCCGTGATCCAGGCGTCACTGGTATCCATCAGCCGGGTCAGGTCCTCGTTGGTCACGATGTTGTCGGGCACAAAAAAGCCGGTGCCCTTGATGGCGGCTCGGATCATGGGGGACTCCCGGGTCAGCGGTGGACGACGAAGGCGTCGCTCAGCCTGTCCTTGTTCTGGTCCAGGAAGAGCTGGGCCTCGTCGCGGGATGGGAAGTAGCCGATCCAGACCCGGTAAACGATCCGGCCCTGGTTGTTGCTGCCTGCCATGACGATGGCGTTCCAGCCCGTTTTTTGCAAACGGGCGGCCTCCTGGTCGGCGTTTTCCGCTTTCCCGAAACCCCCGGTCTGGACGGCCCAGCGGCCTTCGCTGCTGGGCTGGACCTTCTGCGCGGGTGGGATGGTTGCCTTCTGGGCGGGTTTTTGGGCCGGCTTCTTGCTGGGTGCGGGATCCGGTGGGGTCTGCTCCCGGACGGCATGGCCATCCCTGGGCTCCTCGGGCACCACCTTGACCTCCGCCTCGTTGATGTCCACCTCGTTGCTGCGCGGGCGGTTGTCCGCCAGGCCGGTGGTGCTGCTGTCCAGGGGGGCGGGGGCGGTCACCACGGAACGGTGCTCGCCGATGCCGGCGGGGGAGCCGCCGCCCTTGGGCCAGAACAGGAAGGCGGCCGCGGCGGCCACCAGCAGCACGGCCAGGATCATGATGCGCGGTGTGCCGCCGCTTTTTCCCTTGCCGGTGCGCAGGCGGCGGCTGGTGCCGGTCTTGCGCAAACCATCGCCGGATTTCTTTGCGGTCATGACTCCAACTTCCGAAACTCGGGGCCGATTTTTCTGCAACTTCAGGTTATCATAAGGGCGATATCGGAATAATATCAACGCCAATGCGGAAGGACGCAAATGGGCAAGGGGCGCTACGGGGGCCGCAGGGCGGCCGCCTTCATTTTCGATCTGGACGGGACACTGGTGGATTCGGGGCGGGATATCGCCATCTCGGCCAACTTCGCGCGGGCACATTTCGGGCTGCCGGAGCTGCCCGAGGCCACCATTCGCTCCTACGTTGGCGACGGCGTGGCCCGGTTGCTGACCCGTGCTCTGGGCCACGATGTGCGCAGCGGCCTGACGGGTCAGGCCGGCCTGCCGGTCAGCCCCGAGCGACACGCCGAGGCCACCAGGGTCTTTTTCGATCACTACGGGCGCCATCTGCTGGACCATACACGCCTGTATCCGGGGGTGCTGGAAATCCTGTCCCGCTTTCGGGGCGTTCCCTTGTTCGTGGCGACGAACAAGCCCCAGAGTTTCAGCGAAAAGATCCTGGAGGGGCTGCACGTGGCCGGGGCCTTCCAGCGCATCGTGGGCGGGGACGTGCCGCCGGCCCGCAAGCCGGATCCGAACCACCTGGAGGTCACCCTGGAGGGCCACGCCTTCGATGCTTCCACCGTCGTGGTGGTGGGCGACAGCCCCAACGACGTGAACGCCGGGCGCGCCTTCGGGGCCATGACCGTGGGCTGCACCTACGGTCTGGTCAAGCCGGCGGTGGTGCAGGCGGCGCGGCCCGATTTCGTGATCGATCGTTTCGACCAGTTGGCCGACCTCTTCCCCTCCCGCAATACCTGAAGGAGTCTGCATGTCCGAGCGTATCCCCCCTCTGCATCCCTGGTCCCTGGGCCACCTGCTGGGCCGTATCGAGAAGGAATTCCTGCAGGACGGCGCCCTGTTCAGCCTGCCGGCCCGGCGTTTCTTCAAGGATGCTGACGCGGCCAATCTGCACGAAAGGATCGGCGGGCGCACCATCGCCACGCCGGTGGGGCCGGCGGCGGGGCCGCACACCCAGCTGGCGCAGAACATCGTGCTGGCCTGGCTGGCCGGGGGGCGCAGCTTCGAGCTCAAGACGGTCCAGGTGCTGGACGAGCTGGATATCGGTCGGCCCTGCATCGACATGCGCCAGGTGGGATTCAATACCGAGTGGAGCCAGGAGCTGACTCTTCCGGAGAGCCTGCACGAGTACCGCAAGACGGCCCTGCTGCTGGAGGTGCTGCGCCGTTGGGATCCCCTGCGGGAGGTCCTGGGCGAGAGCGGCGAGCATATCTTCGAGCTGTCCGTGGGCTACGATCTGGCGGGCGTGCAATCCGAGAGCATGACCCGGCTGATCGCCGGATTGTGCCGCTCGCGGCAGGGTGTCGACGCCCTGCGGGATCAGATCGGGGGGGGCTTTGCCTCCCTCAGGGATGTGCCGGTGCCGGAGCGGCTGGTCAGCACGGCCACCATCAGCACCTTCCACGGCTGCCCGCCAGCCCAGGTGGAGGGCATCGTCAAGCATCTGATGACGGCCCACGGCCTGGACGTGACCGTGAAACTGAACCCCACCCTGCTGGGGCCGCAGGCGGTGGCGGAAATCCTGCACGACAGGCTGGGTTACCATTCCATCAGCCTGGCGCCCGAGGCCTTCACGGAGGATCTGCAGTTCGACGGGGCCCTGGAACTGATCGGGCGCCTGCAGGAGTTTGCGGCGGCCGAGGGGCGGGAATTCGGCATCAAGCTGACCAATACCCTGGTGGTGGCGAACGACAAGGGCGTGCTGCCCGGCACGCAGATGTACATGAGCGGGGCACCCCTGCATGTGCTGGCGGTGACGCTGCTGGACCGGCTGGCCGCAGCCCTGCCCGGCGTGCTGCGCCTGGGGGACGGCGACGGTCCGGTGCCCGTGGCCTTCAGCGCCGGCATCGACAAGAAAAACCTGACGGATGCCGTGGCCCTGGGGCTGCGACCGGTGACCATCTGCAGCGATCTGCTCAAGCCCGGCGGTTACGGGCGCATGGCGGCGGGACTGCGGCAACTGGGCAAGGCCGTGGCCGCCGCGGGGGGCAGCCTGGGGGCCCTGCGCCGGCAGGCGGCCACCGAAGCGGAGGCTGCGGGCCACAGGGACGCGGCGGCCCGGCTGGCGGCCCGGCTGGCCACACCGGAAGGGGCGCAACCCTACACGGAGGCTGCCGTCAACAAACCCCTGCGGCAGGTGGAGAACACGCTGCAGCGTTTCGAGTGCGTGGCCTGCAACAACTGCGTGACCGTGTGCCCCAACAACGCCTTCTGGGCGGTTCCCTCCGCCGGCGTGGCCGATCTGGAGGCCCGGAACCAGTATCTGGTGCTGGCCGAGCTGTGCAACGATTGCGGCAACTGCACCCCCTTCTGCCCGGAGATCGGGCAGCCGCACATGATCAAACCCCGCCTCTACACCCGGGCCGAGGCCTGGGAGCGGAACGGGCGCGAAGGGTTTCTGGTGGACACGGAGGACCCGGCCGCCTGGCAGGGAGAAGACGAGCCGGATCTGGAGGTGCTGCGCGGCTTGCTGAAGGGCAGGGCGGACCGTATCGTGAGCGATCAGTCCAGCTGACGCAGGAGCTCCTGCAGGGCCTCCCGGACCGAGGCGGGGGTGTAGGGATCGTCGGGTTCGGGCTCGCTGCCGGGGCGGTTGAAGCGCGGCTTCTCGCCGTAGTCTCGGCCCCAGCGCACATCCGCCTGGCGCACCAGTTCCTGAAGACGCGCCGGTGTCTCCAGGATGCCGCGCACCCAGGCGGCGAGGCCGGCAGCCGCCTGTTCCGGGTCGGCAGCGGGCAGGCTCGCACTCTGGCCCAGCTCCCGCTTGATGACGGCCCGCAGGCTTCCTTCGGGATCCGGCAGCCGGGTCTCCAGGAGGTTGCCCATTTCCAGCAGGGCCTGGTGGCTGCGGGGGATGGGGGAGGCGCCCTTCAGGGTGCCCCCGCCGGCGCGTCCGATGGCCTCGGCCATGCCGAAACGACGGCCCTTGCGGATCTCCCGTTCGAGGTCATTGCTGGAGTCGTGCCCGTCCGGGTCCTTTTTCTTCTCGGAACTCATACCAAGAGGGTAACCATGGACTTCAAGATCCTCAAGAAACTGAACAAGGTGGTAATGCTGATGATGATGACCGGCCTGCTATCCGGTTGCGGTGATGACGGCCCCCGGCCGCCCGTGGCGCCGATCCGGCCCACGGAACTGACGGCCTTCGGAGATACCCGCGTCGACAACTATTTCTGGCTGCGGGAGCGGGAGAACCCCGAGGTCATCGCCTACCTGGAGGCCGAGAACGCCTACACCGAGGCGATCATGCAATCCACCGAGGAGTTGCAGGAAAAGCTGTTCCGGGAGATGAAGGGGCGCATCAAGAAGGACGATACCTCGGCGCCCTACACCTGGAACGGGTTCCGCTATTACCAGCGCTACGTCGCGGGGGGGGAGTACGCCCTGTACTGCCGCAAACCCGTCGGCGGCGATACCGAGCAGATCATGCTGGACGGCAATGCCCTGTACCCCGGGGACGGCTACTTTTCCTTGCGCGCCGTGAAGGTCAGCCCGGACGCGAAGCTGGTGGCCTTCGGCACGGACACCGAGGGGCGCCGCTTCTACGACCTGCAGGTCAAGAACCTGGAGACGGGCGACTTGCTGCCCGAGCGCATCGAGAATGTCACCGGCAACGCGGCCTGGGCCATGGACAGCCGCACCCTCTTCTACTCCCGGCAGGACCCCGAGACCCTGCGCAGTTACCAGATCTGGCGGCATCGATTGGGCACGCCCGCGGCCGAGGATGTCCTGGTATACGAGGAAAAGGACGAGACCTTCGGCGTCTCGGTCCATCGTTCCAAGAGCGATCGCTACCTCTTCATCACCTCCCACCAGACCCTCAGCAGCGAGTGGCGCCTGCTGGAGGCGGACAACCCCGAGGGCCAGTTCCGCGTCTTCCAGCCCCGGCAGCGGGATCTGGAGTACGATATCGAGCACCAGGGGGATCGCTTCGTCATCCTGACCAACGACCAGGCCCGGAATTTCCGCCTCATGGAATGCGGTCTGCAGGAAACCGGCATCGGCAGCTGGAGGGAGATCCTGGGGCACCGGCCGGAGGTCTACCTGGAGGATGTGGAGGTTTTTCGGGACTGGCTGGTGGTGATGGAGCGCTTCGACGGGCTGAGCCACCTGCGGGCCATCCCCCTGGCCGAGGGCGAGGATCACCTCCTGGAATTCCCCGACCCCACCTGGACCGTCTGGCTGGACGTGAACAAGGATATGGATTCCGCGGTGCTGCGCTACGGCTACGAGAGCATGACCACGCCGGGTTCCGTCTACGCCTACGACCTGCCCACGCGTGAGCAAACGCTGCTCAAGAGGACCGAGGTGCTGGGCGGCTTCGAAGCGGAGAACTACGTCTCGGAATATCTGCAGGTCCCGGCCCGGGACGGCACCCTGGTGCCGGTCAGCATGGTCTACCGCAAGGGCTTCGAGCGGGACGGCAAGAGCCCGTTGCTGCTCTACGGGTACGGCTCCTACGGCTACAGCATGGACGCGGATTTCGAGAGTTCCCTGCTGAGCCTACTGGACCGGGGTTTTGTCTACGCCATCGCCCACGTGCGCGGCGGCGAGGAGAAGGGCCGCGCCTGGTACGAGGACGGCAAGCTGCTGAACAAGAAGAATACCTTCACGGATTTCATCGACTGCGGGCGCTACCTGGTGGCCGAGGGCTACACCTCCCGGGAAGGGCTCTTTGCCGAGGGCGGCAGCGCCGGGGGCCTGCTGGTGGGGGCGGTGCTGAACATGGCGCCGGAGCTGTGGCGCGGGGTCGTGGCGGCGGTGCCTTTCGTGGACGTGGTGACGACCATGCAGGATGCCGATATCCCCCTGACGACGGGCGAGTACGACGAGTGGGGCAATCCCGGCCAGGAGGAGTACTACCGCTACATGGTCTCCTACAGCCCTTACGACAACGTGGCCGCGGTGGAGTATCCGGCCCTGCTGGTGACCACGGGATTGCACGACAGCCAGGTGCAGTACTGGGAACCGGCCAAGTGGGTGGCGAAGCTGCGGGCCCTGAAGAAGGGCGACGCGCCGCTGCTGCTGAAGACCAACATGGAGGCCGGCCACGGCGGGGCCAGCGGGCGCTTCCGGCGCCTGAAGGAAACAGCGCTCAACTACGCCTTCATGCTGGAACTGGCGGGAGTCAGGGAATGAGCACGGCCCGGGTCACCTGACGGGGCTGATCCGGGGTCTCGAGCACGAAAAAATACACGCCCGCAGGTTGGGGCCGGCCGCTCTGGTCGGTCCCTTGCCATTCCAGGCGGGTGGTACCGGCGGGGGCGGTGCCCTGCCACAGCTGCTGCACCCGGCGGCCCCGGGTATCGAAGACGGCCACGGTGACGCGGCCGGCGGCAGGCAGGCTGAATTCCAGGGTGCAGGACGGGTTGAAGGGGTTGGGGTAGGGATGCCCCAGCTGGATCTGGGCGGGTACCTGCGGGGCGCCGGAGGTGCTCAGTAGCACGGTGAAACGGTCGCTGAGGTGCGTGCTGGTATTGCCCATGAGGTCACGCACGACTACCTGCAGGCGCAGACCGCCGGATTGCAACTCCGGCACCGTCCAGACCCAGGAATATTCCGCCGGGTTTTCCAGCCAGTCGATCTGCGCGACCACCTCGTCCACCAGGAGGATGCGGGCCTGGTAATCCGCGGCCGTGAGGCCGGGATTCGGTTCGGTGACCGTCCAGTGGAAGGTGTGCTCATCCCCGCCCTGCAGGAGGAGATTTTCAACCAGGGGATCCACCTGCAGTTGCGGCGCCTGGGTGTCCACCAGGATGGGTTCGCTGGAGGCCATGCCGATGCCCGCCCACCCCTGGACAGGGAGCAGGAGGATAGACAGCAGGTACAGGGTGGCGGCGAGACGCCCTCGGCCGGGCATGGGATTCTCCGTTGGCTCGGGGATGAACTATTGATGTCTAAAATTATAGCATGATTCCACGTGGCTGGGAAGGGGGGCAAAAGGCCCGCCGTTCTCGGCGGGCCCAGAGGAAGGTGGGATCAGGAGGCGTTCTTCTTCTGCAGGGCCGTCTGGAAGTCCCGGGTCTGGAACCCGCTCTTCTCGGCCAGGGTCAGCAGCAGAGCCCGGGCATCCAGCAGATTGGCCGGACTTTTTCCCGGGCGGGTGCGCAGGGCCCGGTAGGCCAGGGCCGATAGCAGGGTCTCCAGACCTTCGAGGCGGAAGTACTCGGTACCCTGGTGGGTGTTCACGCCCAGGAATTCCTTCATGGAGGGCCGCGCCAGGTCCTCGGCCAGCCAGGCGACCTGCCCGGCAGCCAGGTCCTTGGCCGCCTGCGGATACCGGGCCAGCAGGGTGGCCAGGCGCACGATGCGGTGGGCCTGCTCCTCGTTTTCCAGCGCTTCGGCCAGACGCTGGGTCAGCTCCTGCAGCAGCAAGGGCGCGTCGGGGGTTTCCAGGGTGATGCCCTCGGCTTCCAGCCTGGCGGGACCCTGCCAGGGGCCGGGCCAGCTTTCCAGCTGCCCGGCCAGCAGATCCGCCCGCAGGATGACGCCGTCCGCCAGTTCCTCGCGCAGAGCCAGCAGATCCTCGCGGGTGCGTTTGCCCAGGCGGGGGGCTTGCGGGGCTCCGCCTGACGGGGTCTTCTTCTTGGCGACCTTCCCGGCCTTGGCTGTCTTGCCGGTCTTTCCGGTCTTCGGGGCGGGCGTGGGGAAGATATCTTCCGGAAGGGTAGGCTCGTTCACCAGTCGGGTGACCACGGGTTGGGTCAGGGTGGCCAGGGCAGGGGCAATCTGCCGCCGCCTGCGGGCCAGTTCCAGATCCGGGGCACCGCCGCCCTGCAACCAGGCGGCCAGGTCGGACCAGGAGCCGTCGTTATCCTCGATGCGGCGGAAATCCACCAGGGTGCGGTACTGATAACCGTTGAGCGGGGTGTGGAAACCCTCGCGCACCAGCTCGTTGCCGTGGCGCAGGAATTCCAGGCCGGCGGTGTGGTCGCGGAAGACATACCAGATGTCATCGCCGCCTTCGAGCTGCAGGGCCTCGGCCAGGGAGCGCTGCACCAGGTGGGGCGCATCGGCGCTGCCCACGTTCACGGCGCTGCTGGTGCGCACGCGCCCGCTGGTCTGCTCGTAGCTGTTGTTGAAGATGATCAGGGCCCGTTCGTCGCCGCTGCGGTTGGTGTAGGCGAAGACGTTCTCGTCCACGTAGCCGTGATCCGATTCGAAGTCGTAGAGGTGGAAGTGCTCCGCCCCGCTGAACAGGTGGCGCCGGCGCATGAGGGGGAAGACCTCGCGCTCGTGGCGGGCGACCATCGCATCGTCGATGCTCTCGTCCCAGTAGGCGCGTCGGTACTCCATGCCGTACTTCTCGCTGAAACCCTCGATCTGGCCGTGGCCCAGCATGGGCAATCCCGGCAGGGTGACCAGCAGGACGGCGCAGCCGAAGTACTTGTCCCCGCGGCCGAACTGCTCGACGGCCGTCTTCTCGTCCGGGTTGTTCATGAAGTTGACGAAGCGCTGCAGGATGGGAGGGCTGTACTCCAGCACGTTCTTCAGCGTCTGCCGGTACTTGTTGTTGTCCTCCATCTTGAGCATGTTCATGAAGGCGCTGTTGTAGACCCGGTGCATGCCCAGGGTGCGCACGAAATAACCCTCCATCAGCCAGAAGGCCTCGGCCAAAAGCAGGGTGTCGGGTGCCTCGGCGGCCACGCGGTCCACCACCTGGCGCCAGAACTCCACGGGGAAGACCTCGTTGAACTGCTCTTTGCTCATGCCGTGTTCGGCACGCGAGGGGATGGCGCCCGCGTCGCCCGGGGCGGGGAACCAGAGGCGCTGGTAGTGCTTCTTGGCCAGGGTCATGGCCGCATCGAAGCGGATGATGGGGAAACGCCGGGCCACATCCAGGATGACCTGCGTGACGGCCTCGCGCACCTCCGGCAGCATGAAATTGAGCTGGGCTGTGTCGTTCCAGGGCATGCTGGTGCCGTCGTTGCCGTGGTAGATGTAACGGGCGTGGCCGGTGTGCTCATCCAGGCGCTGGAAAACCACGGCCGCATCGCTGTGATCCCAGTAGCCGTCCTCGATGCGCACGGCCACACCGCCGTGGCGGCTGAGGTTGCCGCCGGTGAAGCTGTAGCCGGGGAAAGGCGGGTGGTCGGCCTGCAGGAACCATTCGGGGTGCTCGATGACCCAGCGGCTGTCGATACCCATGTGGTTGGGCACCATGTCGCTGGCCAGGCGGATGCCGCGGGCGGCGGCGCGCTCGCGCAGTTTGGCGTAGCCCTCCTCGCCACCCAGTTCGGCGGCGATGTGGTAGTCGCGCAGGGCGTAGGCGCTGGCGGCGGCTTCGGGGTTTCCCATGTACTGCTTGATGAGCCGCGAGGCCTCCGAGCGTTCCCACAGGCCGATCAGCCACAGGCCGGTCACGCCCCAGCGGGACAGGCGGTCCAGCTCTACATCGGGGATATCGCCCAGGGTGCGCACGGGGTAGCCGTACCAGCGGCTCAGCTGGTCCAGCCACACGTAGACACTCTTGGCCATGAGCACGACGTTGCTCATCCAGTCGGCATCGCGGCTGAAGGCCTCGGGTTCGGGCTCGCCTTCGGCCCAGTAGCCGCTGCCGGGGCCGAATTCCAGCACCGGGGGCGGGCCGTACTCGGCGCTGCGGGCCGTATCCACTTCCTTGAGCACGTCCAGGGCGAACTGCAACTGCTCGATAAGGTCCTCGGGCAGCAGATGACCCCAGTGCTGCCGGATGAAATCGATCTGGCCGGACAGGCTGTCCGGGCTGGCCAGCATGGGCCGCCGCAGCAGATGCAGGATGCTGCCGCCCTCGCCGTCGGCGGGTTCGAAATCCTCCAGATAGCCTTCCAGGCTGGTGATGAAGGGCACGAAGGAGGCCTTGCGGCGCAGATCGCTGTCGTCGAAGAGGTGGCTGACCTCGGTGGCGGCGGGGTTGCTGGTGTTCATAAAGAGCAGCAGCATCTCCAGGCAGGCCCTGTCGTGACCGTCCATGTCCTCCTGCCGGGACAGGAGGTACTCGCGCGGGGTGGTGCGGGCCAGCTGCACGGCCAGGGGCGGGAAGATCTCGACGAAGGAGCGGAACAGGGCCGTCACCGACTCGGTCCCGAGGCGCTGGCC
>JGI12109J20283_11161659_pt1 | contig 22465 bp, 23 predicted proteins | sample ElkSlonscriptome_12_FD_20283 | JGI IMG/M metagenome (IMG submission 20283)
TAAGGTTGTTGGTGGCTGCGGCAACGGGATCGTCAGGAAAACCAGTAGCGAATGCCTAATCCAGAATCTCGACCTGATAGCGATATCCCTGCTCGGTCAGAAACAACTGCCGATGGCGTGCAAACTCCTCCTCACAACTACGCAGCGACACCAGGGTATAAAAGCGCGCACCGGCGCCGTCCTGCTTGGGCCGCAGAATCCGCCCCAGTCGCTGGGCCTCTTCCTGGCGCGAGCCGTACTTGCCCGACACCTGGATCAATACATCGGCATCCGGCAAATCCAATGCGAAGTTGCCGACCCGGGACAGTACCAAACCGGCGATTTCACCCTCGCGAAAAGCCTGATACAGCCGGTCGCGCTCGTCCTGGGGGGTTTTACCGGTGATCAGGGGCAGCGCGGTGAGTCTGGCGAGAGCTTCCAGCTGGCTGATGAACTCGCCGATGATCAATACCCGATGCCCGGCTTCCCGTTGCAATACATCGAGTACCACCTCGTTTTTACGCGGATTCTCCGCCGCGATACGGAATTGCTGCCGACGCGGGGCCAGGGCGTATTCCATTTGCCGCTCGGCGTCCTGGGGTAACCGCAACTCGGTGCAATAGGCGGTGGCGATAAACCCCTGGGCTTCCAATTCGCGCCAGGGCACGTCGTAGCGCTTGGGACCGATCAGGGCGAATACATCGCCCTCGCAACCGTCTTCGCGGATCAGGGTGGCGGTCAGGCCCAGCCGACGACGCGCCTGTAGTTCCGCGGTCACGCGAAATACCGGTGCTGGCAGCAAATGCACTTCGTCATAAATGATCAAGCCCCAGCGGCGGGCATGGAACAACGAGAAATGCGCGAAGTCTTGCTCGCGGCTGGAACGGTAGGTGAGGATTTGATAGGTGCTCAACGTGACCGGTCCCGTTTCCTTGATCTGGCCGCTGTACTCGGCAATCGCCTCCGCCGTCAGATCGGTTTTGTCCAGCAATTCGTGACGCCATTGCCGCACCGACGTCAGACTGCTGGTCAATACCAGAGTGCTCTCGCCCAGGGCCGCCATCGCCGCCATACCCACCATGGTCTTGCCGGCGCCACAGGGCAATACGATGACGCCGCTGCCGCCCTGTACCCGCCCGGCCTGAAAAAAGCTATCGGCCGCTTCCTGCTGATAGGCGCGTAGCGAGAGTGTCTGACCGCTAGCGCTGGTGCTGCGCAGCCGCAATGCCAGCGCTTCGCCCTCGACATAGCCGGCGATGTCTTCAGCCGGGTAACCCACGGCCAGCAGGGCCTGCTTCAGCACGCCGCGATGGCTGGTCTCGACCCGAAACTGGGTGTCCGTCAGCCGCCCGGCCAGAAACGGTGTGACGCGGCGATCTCGGACCAGCAATTCCGCCAGCGGCCTGTCCGCTACCCGCAACAGCAGATGCTGCTCCGCCCGTTCGATCACCGTCAGCCCATAGCGCTCGCCCAGCGTCTCGATTTCCCGGGCGATGCTATCCGGGATCGGATATTTGGCGTACTCGTTCAGCGCGGCGATCATCGCGACCACGGATAAACCGGCCGCGCGCGCGTTCCAGACACTGAGCGGGCTGATCCGGTAGCTGTGGATATGCTCCGGACTCTTGACCAGCTCGGCAAACGGGGCGATGGCATCCCGGGCCGCATCGGCCAGCGGCGAATGCACCTCCAGCAGGACGGTGCGATCACTTTGGACGATCAGCGGATTGTCGGGGATGTAGGTGTCGGCCATTACTTCGGCAAGATATAGCCGAGCTTGCGCACGGCACTGCGAAAGCGGGTTTCACTGTCGGTAAAAACCGCCAGATGGCGCTCACCGGCGAGCAGGCAGTAGCGCTTGGTCCGGGAATCATTGGCAATCTGGGCGGCCAGGGCGGCATCGGCACATTCGATCAGGCGGGCCGCTCCCCTGTTCTGGAGCTGGCAGGCGCGTTGTTCGGCATCGCTTAAAAATTGCGTCACCGTATCCGGCAAGGACTCACTGCTGCTCGCTTGCAGAAATTCCTGCAAGGTTTTTATATCCCGGCCCTCTTCCAGCGCCGCTAGTACATGGTCTCGATCCAGGTGCCAGACGGCATCGCTCTTGCGGCTGGCGAAGCTGTTCAGCAGCAACTCGTCCGCCGGCGTCAACGGCTCACCAGCGGCGACCACATCCAGATTCGGCAAAACCCGCAGTTGCGCCTGGGTCTCGGGCAGGCTCGGCTGATAGCTGTCGGTCAGTCCGAGACAATAGGCACCCAGCGGTGTCAGGCGCAAATACAACAGTCCGTCATAACGGCTGAGGAACTCCAGATCGTCCGTTCCCCATAATTCATTGTAATCGTAGCGAGCACCATACGGTGGAATATAACCGACATCGATAATGCCCAGTGTGGCGGCATACTCGAACAACAGACATAAGGCATAACGGGCTTGCAGAATATGCCAGTCATGATAGCCCTGGTAGCCCAGGTTGCCGTAATCGGCACTGCTGATATACAAGGCCCAGGGATTACGGGTGACCTCGAAATCAATGCCGCTGGCGACCATATAACGGAAGAAATCGTCTATTGCGACCCAGCGCTGTACTTGGCAATCTCTCAGCGCGGCTTCGACGGCCTCGCGCCGACCTTTCACGGCAGTCAATCCGCGCTTACCCTTGCCGGTCTGGCCCTTGATGCAATCGATGCGGCTTAGCTCATCGAACCAGGTGACTTTCAGCCATTTGTTCCACAGCGTGCGCAGTATTTTCTCGGGTGGATCGCCCATGGCCTTGCGTCCAGCCCTGGTCAGCGCCAGATTCTTGCCGCTCAGCGCCGCCAGCGCTCCGGCCTGCACCAGCAAGGGCCAGGCAAACGCCCGCATCGGACCGACCGCATCGCGAGATGCTGGCAAGTCGGCGTCGTTATAAAAATCGCCTTCCTGCAGCAATGCGGACATTGCCGTTATCGCCGCTTTGCCGGGTAATCGGGTTTTATCGCTGACGGCCAGTTTGCCGGCATCGATGAGTTGCAATGTCGCCTGTAAATCGCGGATCGCGGCGCGTTCCGTTTCGCGGCAGGTAATCGGTACTTGCAATGTAAGGGAATCAGACCCCAGTAAAGACGACTGCCAGCTTCGCAAATTCAGGGTCTCGGTTTGCGGCAATTCGTCGACGGTAGATAAGGCAATCTGTTTGGGTGCGGGTACAAACGTCTTCAGGCGACGTCGGAGATCCTCGGGCATGGCGCCATTGACAAAAAATACGCCCAGCAGCGACGACTTGACGAGTCCCCCCCAGCCTCTTGACTTCTCGCCCCAATTCGGCGATGTCCCGTATTTGGCGGCAAAACGATCCGATTGGAACACCGGCTCGTTAGTGTGAACAGCCTCGGCCACGGCGGCTTGCTGAATCTCATCAAGTCGTTGCCAGACCGTAGCCAATTTATCGCCTTCGAGCTGTTGCTCGATGAAGGTGATCAGCTCTGCCTTGCGGGTGGGGAGCCTTTTATCGGCCAGTGGTGTAGCCAGGTTTTTGAGCCAGCTGGCAGTGCAGTTTTGCAAAGCCTCGGCGAGAGTAGCGTACGGTTGAGCTTCGTGGGAGTAAGCCATAGTTCGATCTGGATGGTAGGAAATGGTGTCTACACAGCGGCTTGCGTAGTTGGCGTCAGGCCGCGATCCCGTTGCTGGCACTTTCAGCGCGACTACTGCCATCACGTCAGTCCAGCGTCGTCATCAGCGCCGCTTGCTTTCTGCGCATTATCGCACAAGGTTATCACCGGTGTGCCTCCCTACCACCGGTGTCGATACCGGTTCAGATGTTCGTTGTTGGGCTTGGTTGGCCTGTTGTTGGCGGTGGGGCAGCTCATGAGGCGAATTCTGGGAAATATCATCTCCAGTCGACGTTACTTCACCGCTCCCGATGGTAGCCGGGGCTCCCTGCCCGCCTACCAGATCAAGATCGGCATGCTGGATAGCATTCCCGCCACCGAGATTCCCCTACCCAGCACCCTGGCATTGCTGGGCGGGGCGTTGTTTGGAGTGGGGTTGCAACGCCGCCGCCGCCGCTGATACGCCACATCCTGCCATTGGGGGGAGGCGCGCCTGCGCCCCGCTGTCGTTTTCAGGATCGGCCACCGGGGCAGGCGCGGTTTTTCACATTTTTCGTCGCAGGCCGGGATCTTGGCCGTAAGCCTCGCATTTTGCGAATTCCCGCATAATGCCCGCCGATCAGGATTTTTCACGGATTTCCACGGGACTGTGCTCTCCACCGGCCTCGCTGCCACCCCGTACTACCACGGCGTCGCCCGCTGCGTGCGCCGCGTCTTCCTCTGCGGCCTTGACCCGTTCTCCGGCCAGAACTACGAACACCGCCGCGAGTGGATCGTCACCAAGCTGAAGTCCCTATCCACCATCTTCAGCATCGACATCTGCGCCTACGCCGTGATGAGCAACCACTACCACGTCATCCTGCGTGTCGATACCGGCGAAGCCGCCGCCTGGACCCAGCGCGAAGTCATTGACCGCTGGACCAGACTGTTCAGCCTGCCAGTCCTGATTCAGCGCTATCTGCGCGGCCAGATTACCTCGGATGCCGAAGTGAACAAGGTCAACGAGATCGTCGAGGAATGACGCCGCCGCCTCACCGACATCTCCTGGTTCATGCGCGTCCTGAACGAATCCATCGCCCGCCAGGCCAACCGCGAGGACTACTGTACGGGCCGTTTCTGGGAAGGGCGCTTCAAGTCCCAGGCGCTGCTGGACGACGCCGCCATCCTGGCCTGCATGGCCTATGTGGATCTGAACCCTATCCCATGGTGGCTCCCCCTTCGACTTGCAGTGGAATGGGCAGGAATTCGCCACGCCGTAGGCAACCCCAGCCGCCGCGACGGCAGCGGCAACCCCAGCCGCCCCGGCAGCCACACGCTGGCAGTACGATCCCGCCCGGGGACTCGCCGGTCAGGCCACCGTGCAGGGCCAGCAGGGCAGTATGCTGCGGGTGGACTGCGGCAACGGTGGTTTTCTCGCGCTCACCATGGAGAACGCGCATGCCCCGGCGAGTGCCACCCTGACCTTCGATCTCGACGGTGTCACCGCCCGGAATTTTCCGGTGAACTGCAACGACAACGGCTACTGTTCCATAGAGACCGGCGCCGAAGGCTCCCTGGACCTAATACCCTCACGGTGACCTGGAACGGCAACCTGGTGGATCGCTATTCCCTGGCCGGTTCGCGGGCGGCTATCTCGCAAAATTTCCTGAAATGCCTGAAGTTGATGCTCCTCGCCGTACTACCGGCGCTATCCCAGGCGTAACTCGCCTCGGTCACCGTGCCCGGTATCGCCAATCCGTGGCTATCCGGTATGCCGGATGGCACCGACGCCATTTCCTTCGATTCGGCGCCCGCGCATTCCCCCATCCTGGTCCCCGGCATCGATTTTGGTACGGTGGAAGGACTTACTTTCACCAACGTCTTGGGCGGGGTCCGTGAGGGGTCCGGGTGCCCACCATCCTGTTCGCCGGTGGAGGGCTCGGGTTTCATCGCCCATTCGGGGGGGATGAACACGGAATCTCGGCGGCCAGATTGCCCATCAACGCTCTGATCGGAGTATTCCTGGACGATGCACAGCCGGATACCACGCTGGCGCCCGAGGCAATCGACTTCGGCGTCCTGGGTCTGGATTTCTCGACCCTGTCGCTTTCCCTCAAGCAGATGTTTTTCATCGACGACGGTAGAAACGCCGCGGGCGACACGCAGGTATTCCTGATTCCCGAGGGCGCCACTCGCCTGTTCCTGGGCACCATGGATGGCTTCCAGGTGCAGTTCCGTCAGGGGCATGGCACCCCGACCCGCGGCCGGGATGTACTGCGGGTACCCACCACCGGGCTGGATAACTGCTCCAAGACCTGCGCCCCCAGCATGGACGCCAACGGCAACGCCTGCACCAACTGCGTGGTGATCTGCGACCACGGCAAGGGTGAGGCCACGGTCCATCAGTGGTGTCTGGCCGCGCCCACCAGCGGCGGCAACTGAGCCTCGCGACGGCGGGGGCGGCATCGTCCCGACCCTGAACCCAGGGGCCGGGACAACTCATGGGTCGGGGCAGTCATCGATCCCGGCCAGCAGCGCCGCTCGCGCCGCCTCGTCCAGCAGCGCCAGCACATCCCGCCGCCGGGTGAGTTGCACGAATTCCCCATCCGGCGCGGTGCGCAGGAAGGTGCGCACCGGCAGGGTGACGGGTGGACCGGCGCTGCTACAACCCCCGGTCACCCGGATGGCCAGGGTGCCCGTCCCCTCGATACCGCTTTCCCGCAGCGCCAGGATGGCCGCCTGGGTACGGCGTAGCCGCGCCGCGGCCGGCAGGGCCAGTGCGGTGACAAAGATCGCCTCGCCCGGCGTCGGAACGGGTGGATCGGCCACCTCGTCACCCGTTACCAGCATCAGCGAAAAGCGTTCCAGAATGTGTGGGTCGGTCTCTCCGTCCACGGTATAACCCATGGCCAGCACGGCGTCGCCGTCGCCCAACCGCATGGTATCGGGCAGGCCGATGGCGGCGCTCAGGTGGGCGGGGTCGGTGTGCAGGGGGTCGAGCCGCAGGGCGGTCAGCAGGCCCCGGGGGGTGATGGTGCCACAGGCGCCCAGCAGCAGCACCGGCAGAATCAGTGATACGAGAGATTTTATCATCGAATAGCCTTGATTTATTGCCGTGTAATGTAGAAAAATTACTGTATCACAATAACTGGGGATGGAAATGGATGACACCTTACTGAGCCGGGTCAACCGCAGCAGCCGCCGCATGGCACTGACCTTCCACGGCCTTGCGGGATTACTGGTGTTGGTGGCGCTGGGAGTGGTGGCCTGGGGCTGGCTGGGGCCGGATTCCCTGGCCCATTATGTGGAAACCGTCTACCAGCCCGGTGGGCGGATCGCCTCCGGCTATCAACTGGCCGGACTGGTGGCGCTGGCGGTGGTGAATCTGGGATTGTGGATCGCCGGGCTGCGCAGCCTCGGGCGCATGTTCCACTGCTTCACCCACACCGAGCCCCTCAATCACGAGGCCGCCCGCTGGATGCGCCGGGCCGGGCAGTGGTTTCTGGCCGCCAGCCTGTTCGCGGTGTTCATGCAGGTGCCCGGTTCGCTCATCGCCAGCTTGCCCAATCCGGCGGGGGAGCGCTTCGTCGCCATCGGCCTGGACAGCGATCACCTCATCGGCCTGCTGACCTCCCTGGCACTCATCGCGGTGGCCCACATCCAGGAACTGGCGGCGCTGATCCACGCCGAGCATCGCCAGATCGTCTAGGCCCATGCCCATCGTCGTGCGACTGGACGTGATGCTGGCCCGGCGCAAGATGCGCTCCAGGGAACTGGCCGCCCGGGTGGGGATCACCGAGCAGAACCTGTCGCTGCTGAAGTCGGGGAAGGTGAAGGGAGTGCGCTTCGAGACCCTGGGGCGGATCTGCGAGATCCTGGATTGCCAGCCGGGGGATCTGCTGGGCTACGAGCCGGAGGGGGAGTGACAGGCTTCCCGCCCGGGTGGGTTGGCGTGGCAGGCCGGTACGCCTCCACCGGGGCGAAATACCAGGGATCGCGTGCCGCCGGGTCCACCCCGTGGGCCGGCAGCACCGCCGCCACCTTTGGCAAGCGTATGGGTCAGAATCTACTATCCAGTCAATCACCCGTAGCGGAGAAGCCCATGAACGTCGCCGAACGCCTGCTCCAGGCCCTCAAGGATCACGGCGCCCGGGAGATCTTCGGAATTCCCGGGGATTTCGCCCTGGCCTTTTTCAAGGTGATCGAGGAGTCCGGCATCCTGCCGCTCTACACCCTGAGTCACGAACCCGGCATCGGTTTCGCCGCCGACGCCGCCGCCCGCTACCACTCCAGCCTCGGGGTGGCGGCCATCACCTACGGCGCTGGGGCGCTGAACATGGTGAATCCGGTGGCCGCTGCCTATGCCGAGAAATCCCCGCTGGTGGTGATTTCGGGCAGCCCCGGTCAGGGCGAGAGTCGCTCGGGGCTGCTGCTGCACCATCAGGCCAAGACCCTGGATTCCCAGTTCCAGGTGTATCGGGAGATCACCTGCGATCAGGCGCGGCTGGACGATCCGGAACGTGCCCCCGCCGACATCGCCCGGGTGCTGCGAAGTTGCCTCACCCAGTCCCAGCCGGTGTATATCGAACTGCCCCGGGACCAGGTGTTCGCACCCTGCCAGCCGGTCACCCGGCTGGCCCCCGAGCCGGTGGATCCGGAGGCGCTGGCAGCCTGTGCCGACGAGGTGCTGGCAACCCTCGGGCGTAGCCGGGCGCCGGTGCTCATGGCCGGGGTGGAGATCCGTCGCTACGGGCTGGAGGCGCGGGTGGCGGAACTGGCCCGGCGGCTGGGGCTGCCGGTGGTGACCAGCTTCATGGGGCGGGGGCTGCTGGCCGATGCGCAAGCGCCGCTCCTCGGCACCTATATGGGGGTGGCGGGGGATCCGGAACTCACCCGGCTGGTGGAGGAATCCGATGGATTGTTGCTCCTCGGGGTGATCCTGTCGGACACCAACTTCGGGGTCTCGGAGCGCCAGATCGACCTGCGCCGCACCATCCAGGCGCTGGACGGGCAGGTGGCGCTGGGCTTCCACGTCTATCCGCGGATCCCGCTGGCGGCGCTGGTGGATGCGCTGCTGGCGCGGGTGGGGGAGGCGCCGCCGGAGGTGCCCGCCCATGTGTACCGGCGCTATCCCCGGAAACTCGCCGACGACGATCAGCCCATCAGCCCCACTGATATCGCCCGGGGGGTGAACGATATGATGGCCGAACACGGCAAGCTCACCATCGCCGCCGATATGGGCGATTGCCTGTTCACCGCGCTGGATATGGAGAACACCGCGCTGGTGGCGCCGGGCTACTACGCCACCATGGGCTTCGGGGTGCCGGCGGGGCTCGGGGTGCAGGCGGCAAGCCACCAACGCACGCTGATCCTGGTGGGCGACGGGGCCTTCCAGATGACCGGCTGGGAACTGGGCAACTGCCGCCGCCACGGCTGGGATCCCATCGTGCTGGTGTTCAACAATCTCTCCTGGGAGATGTTACGTACCTTCCAGCCGGAGTCCAGCTTTAACGACATGGACGACTGGCGCTTCGCGGAACTGGCCGGCGGGCTCGGCGGCGAGGGGGTGCGGGTGAGTACCCGCGGGGCGTTGAAGGCGGCGCTGGCCCGGGCTGCCACCCGGCGAGGGAAGTTTCAGTTGATCGAGATCATGCTGCCCCGGGGTGTGTTGTCCGAGACCCTGTCGCGCTTCGTGGCCGGGGTGAAGCGGCTACACGGTAAAAGGGACTGACCGGCAAGTCGCGGGGCGCGAGGCTCAACTCGCCTCCGCCTCCCGCTCCACCTTGGCGAGGTTGCGGCTGGGGTAGTCGCCCTCCCGGTAGTAGATCATCTTCTCCTGCATCTCCTCGAAGGCGAAGTCACGCTCGTACTCGTCCTCGTACCACTTGTAGGCTTCCCAATCCGGACCCAGCAGGTGGGGGGCGCGCATGGGGTCGTTCTCGGGCAGGGTGATGCGGATGCCGTACAGCTTTTTCATGGATGAATCTCGCGGGGAAGGGGAACTCAGCGGCGGGATTATACCGTGGTGGAGGCGGAAATGCCCCATCCCTGGCAGCGGTGCCGGCCCGACCCCAGCGGCCATGATCGCTGGCTACGCACCACCAAGGTGGCGTTCCGGAATCACCACGGCGCGGTGGCCGTACTGGTGGGGATCGGCGTGGACATCACCGAGGCCCGGTTGATCGCCAGGGAACCGCGGGAAAGCGAACAGCGCTGCCGCGATATCGCCGAGGTGAGCGCCGATGTCATCTGGGAGACCGATGCCGAGACGGTGGCGCGTCTCGGGCTGGCGCCCCCTGCCGGTCTCGGCCCGCCGACTACCGCAGTTGAACTGCCAGTCCCGGTGGGGGGAAAACCACAAAAAATTTACTATTGATTTTCAATTCACGAATAAAAATAATGGAGACGCTTGAATGGCCAGCGTCTCTTCCTGTCGAGTCGAGCTGGCGGTTCAATGCGCATGTCCATGAGGACATCTCAGGCATAGGAGCTTGACCTGCCCCTCCCAGGGCAGGTTTTTTTTGCCCTCAACAATCCAGCGTATGCTCCCGCTCCCAGTCGCTAAAATGCGCGGTGTAGTTATGCCACTCCTTCATCTTGAGCCTCAGAAACGCATTTACCAATTCCTCGCCCAGCGCCCCGCGCAGCACCTCGCAGCCATCCAGCAGGCGCAGGGCGTCCAGCAGGGTGGCGGGCAGGCGCTTGGCGGACTCGATCTTGTGGCCCTCCTCGTACATGTTGATGTGTAGCGGCTCGCCCGGGTCGCGCTGGTGCTGGATGCCGTCCAGCCCCGCCGCCAGCACCGCCGCCTGTCCGAGGTACGGATTCACCGAGCCGTCCATCAGGCGTAGCTCGAAACGCCCGGCTTCCGGCACCCGGATCATGTGGGTGCGGTTGTTGCCGGCATAGGTGACGGTATTGGGCGACCACGTGGCGCCGGACAGGGTCACCGGGGCGTTGATGCGCTTGTAGCTGTTCACCGTGGGGTTGAACAGGGCGCAGAGCTCCTCGGCCGAATGCAGGATCCCGCCGAGGAAGTGGTAGGCCAGCGGCGACAGGCCCAGGGGATCGTTGTTGCCGTCCAGGAACAGGTTCCGCTGGCCGTCGGCATCCCACAGGGACACGTGCATATGGCAGCCGTTGCCGGTGAGATGGGGAAAGGGCTTGGGCATGAAGGTGGCCCGGTAGCCGTGCAACTCGGCGATGGATTTCACCATGTACTTGAAGAACACATGGCGATCGGCGGTCTTCAGGGCGTCGTCGTATTCCCAGTTCATCTCGAACTGGCCGTTGGCGTCCTCGTGGTCGTTCTGGTAGGGTCCCCAGCCCAGTTCCAGCATGGCGTCGCAGATCTGCGAGATCACCGGGAAGCGGCGCATCAGCGCCAGCTGGTCGTAGCAGGGCTTGGGCTGGCGATCCAGCGGATCGGAGATGGCCGTGCCCTCCGGGTTGGTGAGGAAATACTCGCACTCCACGCCGGATTTCATCCGGTAACCCTGGCTTTTCGCCTGCGCCACCAGACGCTTGAGCGTCGCCCGGGGCGAGGCCGCCACCTCCTGCCCGTCCATATAGAGATCTCCCGCCAGCCACGCCACCTCCGGCTTCCAGGGGAGCTGGATCAGGCTGTCGGGGTCGGGCACGGCGAACATATCGCTGTCCGCCGGGGTCATGTCCAGCCAGGCGGCGAAGCCGGCGAAACCGGCGCCGTCGCGCTGCATCTGAGCGATGGCGCTGGCCGGCACCAGCTTGGCGCGGAGCACGCCGAACAGGTCCACGAAACTGATCAGGAAATAGCGGATGTTGTGGTCCCTGGCGGTCTGGGCGAGATCAGTGGGCACGATGGGCTTCTCTTGTGGGGTTGAGGGAAGGGTCTACAGCCCGGGAATCCACGAGGTCCCGGCCAGCGGCACCCGGGCCATGGCGGCGGCCTCCACGCTGAGCGCCGCCAGATCCTCGGGTTCCAGGTTATGCACGTGGGACTTGCCGCAGGCCCGGGCCAGGGTCTGGGTCTCCAGGGTCAGCACCCGCAGGTAATTGGCCAGTCGCCGCCCGGCCTGCGCCGGGTCCAGCCGCGCCGCCAGGGCCTCGTCCTGGGTGCAGATGCCGGCCGGATCGCGCCCGTCCTGCCAGTCGTCGTAGTAGCCCGCCGAGGTACCGAGTTGCTCGTACTCGGCCTCAAGAGCCGGGCTGTTGTCGCCCAGCGCGATGAGCGCGGCGGTGCCGATGGACACCGCGTCGGCGCCGAGGGCCAGTGCCTTGGCCACGTCCGCCCCGCAGCGGATGCCGCCGGAGACGATCAACTGCACCTGCCGGTGCATATCCAGCTCCTCCAGCGCATCCACCGCCTGGCGCACCGCGGCCAGCGTGGGGATACCCACGTGCTCAATGAACACATCCTGGGTGGCGCCGGTGCCGCCCTGCATGCCGTCCACCACGATCACGTCGGCCCCGGCCTTCACGGCCAGCGCGGTGTCGTAGTACACCCGCGAGGCACCCACCTTCACGTAGATGGGCTTTTCCCAGTCGGTGATCTCGCGAAGCTCCAGGATCTTGATGGCCAGATCGTCCGGACCGGTCCAGTCGGGGTGGCGGCAGGCGCTGCGCTGGTCGATGTCGGGGGGCAGGGTGCGCATTCCGGCCACCCGCTCCGAGATCTTCTGGCCCAGCAGCATGCCGCCGCCGCCGGGCTTGGCGCCCTGGCCGCACACCACCTCTATGGCATCGGCCTTACGAAGATCGTCCGGGTTCATGCCATAGCGCGACGGCAGGTATTGATACACGAGGAGGCTCGAATGCTCGCGCTCCTCCGGGGTCATGCCGCCGTCGCCGGTGGTGGTGCTGGTGCCCACCAGGCTCGCGCCCCGCCCCAGTGCCTCCTTGGCCGGCCCCGACAGCGCCCCGAAGCTCATGCCGGCGATGGTGATGGGGATCTTCAACTCCACGGGCTTTTTCGCATATCGGCTGCCCAGCACCACCCCGGTGGCGCAGCTCTCCCGGTAGCCCTCCAGCGGATAGCGGGACATGGAGGCGCCGAGGAACACCAGATCGTCGAAGTGGGGCAGGGCGCGCTTGGCGCCGAAGCCGCGGATATCGTAGATGCCCTCCCGGGCGGCGCGCTGGATCTCGCGGATCACCGGGCGGGAGAACAGGGCGGACTCGCGTAGCCAGGATCGGTCGGTCATGGTGAGGTGCCTCGTTCAATACGCGTCCGCGTTGTCCACGTCGAAGTTGTAAAGCCGCCGGGCCGAGCCGTAGCGGCGGAAGTGATTCACGTCCATCCGGGACAGGAGCCCCGCCAGATGCAGGAGTTCGCGCAACTCCTCCCGGTGCTCGTCCTCCATGGGTTTCTCCACGCAGTCGGCGCCGAGCCCCTTCACCGTGCCTCGCACGTAGATCCGCGCCTCGTACAGCGAATCCCCCAGCGCCTCGCCGGCGTCGCCGCACACCACCAGTCGCCCGGCCTGGGCCATGAAGGCGCTCATGTGGCCCACCGAGCCCGCCACCACGATATCGATGCCCTTCATGGAGATGCCGCAGCGGCTGGCGGCGTCGCCCTCCACCACGAGAAGCCCGCCGTGGCCGGTGGCGCCCGCCGACTGACTGGCGTTGCCCCGCACCACCACCTTGCCGGACATCATGTTCTCGGCCACGCCCACCCCGCAGTTGCCGTTGATGAGCACCGTGGCCTGCTGGTTCATGCCCGCGCAGTAGTAGCCCACGTGACCGTCCACCTCCACCGTGAGGGGCGCGTCCAGACCCACCGCCACCGCGTGGCGGCCCCGGGGGTTGATCACCCGCCAGTGGCCGCGCCGGTCCCGGCCCATGTGATGAAAAGCCTGGTTCATCTCCCTCAGGGGCGTCTCGTCCAGATCCAGATAATGAATGGTGTTGTCGTTCATGGTGTTGCCTGCGCCGTGTTCAGCGTCCCCACGCGTAGACCGTGGCCGGTTCCGGCTCCCAGAGCCTGGCCTTTTCCACCCCCGGCAGGCTGTCCAGCGCCCGGTACTCCGAGGCCATGGCCACCCAGGCATCGGTCTCGGCCATCACCGCCGGTTTGCAGGCGATGGGGTCGCGCAGCACCGCGAAGCCGTCGCGGGTGCCCACCGCGAAGGTGTAGAAGCCGTCGAGATCCCGCAGCGCCGCATCCAGCGCCTCCTTGAGAGTCGCGCCCTCGCGCAGTCGGTGGGTGAGGTAGCCGGCGGCCACCTCGCTGTCGTTGTCGGTCTGGAAGCGAATACCGCGCTTGGTCAGCCAGCGGCGCAGGCGGTTGTGGTTGGACAGGGAGCCGTTATGCACCAGACACAGGTCCAGCCCGGTGGAGAAGGGGTGGGAGTGCTCGGTGGTCACCGCGCTCTCGGTGGCCATGCGGGTGTGGCCGAGGGCGTGGCTGCCGGCGATTTTCGCCAGTTCGAAACGGCGTGCCACCTGCTCGGGGCTGCCCTTTTCCTTGTAAATCTCGATGACCTCGCCCATGCCCATGATCTTCACCTCCGGGTGGTGGGCGTCCAGCCAGTGGCGCACCTGCTCGGGGCGGGCCGCCACCTGCATCACCAGGTGGGTGGCGCGCATCTCGCCGTCCACCGGGGTGTCCAGATCGTCGCCGAGGCGGGCGGTGAGGGTGCGCCAGGGATAATGTCGATCGGGGTGGAACAGGGTGAGCTTCACGGTGCCGCCGTCCACCGGGTCGCGGTACACGGCGAACCCGGCGCTGTCCGGGCCGCGCTCGGACATCTCCAGCAACATGGCGCCCAGCAGGCTGCCCAGTTGCGGTTGCAGGGTCGGATCCTTGAGATACAGGCCGACGATTCCACACATGGTTAGCGTTCCTCGGTGCAGGGCCGGGCGACAGGTGCCGGTTGGGCTTCAACCGTAGACCAGAACCGGGCGCTCTGCAATTGCGGCGATGCAGCACCGGCATGGCTGCACAAGGTCCGACGATGGGCGTATTCTGGGGGCGACGCAAACCACCACAGAGATCATTCCCGATGGAGGCGAGATCCCATGGGTGACAAGCATTATTTCGACGAGCAGTTGTCCAAGCGCGGTAAGGCCGAGGAGGATCTCTGGTTCGCCCGACGCGAGCGGGAACTCATCGAGGCCCAGCGACGCCAACAGAGCAAAGACGCCGAGGAGGATGCCGGCGAGGGGACGCAGACCGGCCACGAGTCGTGAGCCCCGCCCGGGTCCTCCGCAAGCTTGCAGGAGGTCACCCGTGAACGAATACGATCCCATAATCGGTAACTGGTACAAGAACCGCGAGACCGACACCGATTTCGAGATTGTCGCCATGGACGAGCGCAGTCAGACCCTGGAGATCCAGTACGCCGATGGCCAGCTGGCGGAACTGGACAGGGAAACCTGGAGGGAGATGGTGGTGGAGGTCATCGAGCCGCCCGAGGACTACGCCGGCCCGTTGGAGGCGCTCAACCCCGAGGATCTCGGCTATAACAGCGACGATACCGGGGTGGAGGGTACCACCCGCAACCCCGGCAACAACATCGACCGGGTGCTGCGGCCCCGGGACGAGGACGAATTCTGAATCCGGCGCGCCAGTGCTCAGAGCAATCGCAGGATGTGCTGATAGCGTACCCGGTATTGTTTATCCATCAGACTACCGAACAGTGGATCGGTGTGCTGGGCCATGCCGGCTTCCACATAGGCCCAGTCGCCATCGGTGAGGAGTTCCTCGGCGCGGGCGAACACCAGTTCCTCCTCGCGGTCGATGTGCTGGCGTAGCAGCTTGGCATAATGGCCCAGTTGCTGGCCCAGGTCGGTGCTGTCCACGGGCCGCGACAATCCCCGGTAAAGCGCGGTGCCCCGCCGGGCCAGCAGGCGGTGCTCCTGGGACAGGCTGGCTATCACCTCGCGAAGCGGCGGATCGTACTCACCCACCCGGGCGAAGATCAACTCCTCCCGGGGATGGTGAAACAGATCCGAGTAATGGGTGAGATAGTGCATGATATCCCGCAGCAATCCCCGATCCGGGGGGCGGCGTCTGGTGGCATACTGCACCTGCCGCTCCAGCAGGGTCAGCAAGCGGGCGATATCACGATGTTCGTTTTCGAGGTGTCTCAGGGATTCGGACATGGCGTCTACCGCTCGTCGGTCAGGCCGTGTGGTTCCGGCGCTTTGGTGGTAGTCCGAGGATACCGCAATTGCCGGGCTACTACCTTGACTTGTATCAACTCGCGGATGGATCACAGGCGGTATGATGTAGTGAAGTGCGAGTGAGTAACGGACCGGTGATCCGCGCAGGTCCAGGGAGACAGCATCATGACCATCCGGGAGGCCGTGAGCGCCGACCTTTCCTCCATTGTCGGGATCTACAACGCCGCCGTGGCCGAGGGCGTATCCACCGCCGACACCGAACCGGTGACCCTGAAAAGCCGGATTCCCTGGTTCGACGCCCACAGTGCCAAGCGCTATCCCATCTGGGTGCTGGAGCAGCATCTGGACGTGGTGGTTTGGGCGAGCCTTGAGCCGTTTCGCGGCACCCAGCGGGCATTCCGGCCCAGCGCCGAGATCAGCGTCTTCGTCGCCCCCCATATGCAGCGTCAGGGACTCGGCAAGAATCTCTGCTGGCGGCTGATGGAGCACGCGCCGAGCCTCGGCATCCAGACGTTGGTGGCGGTCTATTTCGACCATAACGACGGTGCCCGCAAGTTGTTTTCCCGGCTCGGTTTCGGCGAGGTGGCCCATCTCCCCCGGGTGGCGGAACTGAAAGGTCTCAGCCGCGGCGTCTATATGGCCAGCTACCGGCTACCCACCGACGAGCCCTGAGGCCGCCCCCGCCCCCGAAACATCGCGGCAACAGTTGCGGTATACTCTCCGGCTCTTTGAACCGCCCATCCAGCCCCGAGACCATGGATAAAACCTACGATCCCCACGCCATCGAGCAACGCCGCTACGCCCGCTGGGAGGCCCAGGAGTGCTTCGCCCCCCGGGGCGAGGGCGAGTCCTACTGCATCATGATTCCGCCGCCCAACGTCACCGGCACCCTGCACATGGGCCATGCCTTTCAGGACACTATCATGGATGCGCTGATCCGCTACCAGCGGATGCGCGGGCGCAACACCCTCTGGCAACCCGGCACCGACCACGCCGGCATCGCCACCCAGATGGTGGTGGAGCGCCAGCTCGCGGCCCAGGGCCTGAGCCGCCACGACGTGGGCCGCGAGGCGTTCATCGAGAAGGTGTGGCAGTGGAAGGGCGAGTCCGGCGGCACCATCACCCAGCAGTTGCGCCGCATGGGCGCCTCGGTGGACTGGCGCCGGGAGGCCTTCACCATGGACGAGCCCCGCTCCCGGGCGGTGTGCGAGGTGTTCGTCCAGTTGTTCGACGAGGGCCTGATCTACCGCGGCAAGCGGCTGGTGAACTGGGATCCGGTGCTGCACACGGCGGTGTCGGACCTGGAGGTGGTGAGCCAGGAGGAGCAGGGCTCGCTGTGGCATATCCGCTATCCCCTGAGCGATGGCAGCGGCCACGTCACGGTGGCCACCACCCGCCCCGAGACCATGCTGGGCGATACCGCGGTGGCGGTGCATCCCGAGGACGAGCGCTTCAGCCATCTGGTGGGCAAGACCGTGAAGCTCCCCCTCACCGACCGGGAGATTCCCGTCATCGCCGATGACTACGTGGAGCGGGAATTCGGCACCGGCTGCCTGAAGATCACCCCCGCCCACGATTTCAACGACCATGTCGTGGGTCAGCGCCATGAGCTTCCCGTACTGAACATCTTCACCGAGGACGCGCGGATCAACGACAACGGCCCCGAGGCGTATCGGGGGATGGATCGTTTCGAGGCGCGCAAGCGCATCGTCGCCGATCTGGAGGCCGCGGGGCTGATGGCCGAGGTCAAGCCCCACAAACTCATGGTGCCCCGGGGCGATCGCACCAACGCGGTGATCGAGCCCTTTCTCACCGATCAGTGGTTCGTGAAGGCCGAGCCGCTGGCGAAACCGGCCATCGAAGCGGTGGAATCGGGCCGGATCCGCTTCGTCCCCGAGAACTGGGCGAAGACCTACTTCGACTGGATGTACAACATCGAGGACTGGTGCATCAGCCGCCAGATCTGGTGGGGCCACCGGATTCCCGCCTGGTACGATCCGGAGGGCCATGTCTACGTGGGCCGCACCGAGGAGGAGGTACGCAAGAAATACAAGCTGAGTGACTACGTGTTCCTGCACCAGGACGACGACGTGCTGGACACCTGGTTCTCCTCGGCGCTGTGGCCCTTCTCCACCCTGGGCTGGCCGGACGACACCGAGGCGCTGAAGACCTTCTATCCCACCTCGGTGCTGGTCACCGGCTTCGACATCATCTTCTTCTGGGTGGCGCGGATGATCATGATGGGGTTGAAGTTCATGGACGGGCAGGTGCCCTTCCACGAGGTCTACATCCACGGGTTGGTGCGAGACGCCGAGGGCCAGAAGATGTCCAAGTCCAAGGGCAACGTGCTGGACCCGCTGGATATCATCAACGGCGTGAGCCTGGACGATCTGCTGGCCAAGCGCACCGCCGGGCTGATGCAGCCGCAGATGGCCGAGCGCATCAGCAAGGCCACCCGCAAGCACTACCCCGAGGGCATCGCCCCCCACGGCACCGACGCGTTGCGCTTCACGTTTGCGGCGCTGGCCACCACTGGGCGGGATATCTCCTTCGATCTCGGCCGGGTGGAGGGCTACCGCAACTTCTGCAACAAGCTCTGGAACGCCGCCCGTTTCGTGCTGGGCGTCACCGAGGGCGAGGACTGCGGGCTCGACGGCGAACTCACGCCTGGCGTGGCCGAGCGCTGGATCGTCTCGCGCTTGCAACGTACCGAGCAGACCGTCAACGAATCCATCCAGGCCTACCGCTTCGATCTGGCCGCTGCCGCCATCTACGAGTTCGCCTGGCACGAGTACTGCGACTGGTACCTGGAACTGGCCAAGCCAGTGCTGAACGGCGAGGCCGATGCCGCCACCAAGCGCGCCACCCGCCGTACCCTGCTGCGGGTGCTGGAAGCGCTGCTGCGGCTGGCCCACCCCATCATGCCCTTCATCACCGAGGAGATCTGGGAGCGGGTGGCGCCGCTGGCCGGCATCCAGGGCGAGACCATCATGCACCAGCCCTATCCCGAGGCGCAGCTTGAGAACATCGACGAGGCCGCCGAGGCGGAGATCCAGTGGCTACAGAACTTCCTGCTGGGCATCCGGCGGATCCGCGCCGAGATGAACATCGCCCCGGGTAAGCCGCTGCCGGTACTGCTGACCAACGGTGGTGGCGCGGACCGGGCGCGGGTGGAGCGCCACCGGGAGACGCTGTATTTTCTCGGCCGTCTGGAGCGCCATGACTGGCTGGACGACGAGCATGAGGCCCCGGAGTCGGCCATCGCGCTGGTGGGCGATCTGAAGATTCTGATTCCCATGGCCGGCCTCATCGACAAGAGCGCCGAGAGCGCCCGGCTGAACCGGGAGATCGACAGGCTCCGCCAGGATATCGAGCGGGTGGAGAAGAAACTCGACAACCCGAATTTCACCGCCAAGGCGCCGCCCGCCGTGGTGGACAAGGAGCGCGCCAAGCTCGCCGAGCAGCAGAACGCCCTGACCCAGCTCCAGGAACAACTGCGGCGCATCCAGCAATTGTAGACATCCGTTTCGACCCATAAACCAACATAGAGAACCAAGGAGAAGCCCATGGCAGCCAACGCGATGGCCAACAACCGCACCCGCGCCCTGGTGGAGAAATCCCGGGACTCCATGGGCCGTTTCATCCATCTTTACGATCCGCGTACCTGGAAGGAGAAAGGCCTGATCTGGACCGCCGGGCTGCTGCTGGTCACCTACATCGTGGTGGTGCTGGTGCTGGGGGTGATCTGGTCCTTCGAGCCCGAACCCTTCGACGTGCGGGCCTATGCCATGTCCCTGACCAACGACGATGCCGGCCAGCTGGTAACCGGCTGGACCACCACCGCCACCGCCATCGGCATCGTCGATAACCTGCTCAACAAGCCCGGTGGCTACCTGCGTAACGATATCTTCCCGCCCGGGGTGTACCTGGACAATATCCCGGAGTGGGAATTCGGCGTGCTCACCCAGTTACGCGATACCGCGCGGATACTGCGTAACGACTTCAGCCGCTCCCAGTCCCAGTCCGCCGAGGATCGCAACCTGGCCGATGCCCAGACCTTCTTCAACAACGACGCCAACAAGTGGTTGCTGCCCGCCGCCGAGACCCGTTACGAGGAGGGCGCCGAGCAACTGCGGCTCTACATGATGCGGCTGGCCGACGCCAACGACCAGGACGGGCAGTTCTTCGCCCGGGCCGATAACCTGGCAGCGTTCCTTCAGGAATCCAACGTGCGCCTGGGCGGCTACACCCAGCGCCTGGCAGCCAGCGTCGGCCAGGCGCAGGTAAACGTGGGTCTGGCCGGCGACCCGGCCGCCGAACAGTCCACCCCGGCGGACAGCGAGCGTCAGGTGCAGACCCCGTGGCTGGAGATCGACAACGTGTTCTTCGAGACCCGGGGCTATGCCTGGGCGCTGCTGCAGATGCTCAAGGCCGTGGAGATCGACTTCCGCAGCGTCCTGGAGGACAAGAACGCCCTGCCCAGTATTCGCCAGATCATCCGTGAACTGGAGGGCGCGCAGGGCACCCTGTCCACCCGTTTCATCGTGCTGAACGGGCGCGGCTTCGGGCTGTTCCCCAACCACTCGCTGGTGCTGGCCTCCTATCTGTCCCGGGCCAACGCCGCCATGCTGGATCTGCGCCGGCTGTTGCAACAGGGCTGACGGCAGCGCCGCCCGGGAAGGCTCGGTGGCCGATTTCAATACCCATCTGGCCGGCGCGGCGGTGGTGAGTGGGCTCACCGCCACCGGCTTGATGCTGGCCGAGGTGGTATCCGAGCGGGAGGTGGTGAATTACTTTCTGCTGGGCACCCTGGGGGGCCTGCTACCCGATATCGACTCCGAGTCCTCCATTCCCTTTCGCATGGCCTTCAACGTGCTCGGGGTGGTGGCGGGCTTTCTGGTGATTCTCAGCGAGGGTCAGGATTATTCCCTGGCGGAGATGATCATTCTCTGGAGCTTCTGCTTCGCGCTGGTGCGTTTCGGCATCTGTAGCCTGTTCAGCCGCTACACCGACCACCGTGGCCTGATCCACTCCATTCCCGCCGCGGCGCTGGCGGGGTTGCTGGCGGTGCTGTTGTTCAGCTATCTGGGGGCGGATGCCGGGCAGGCGTGGATGGCGGGGAGTTTCATCGTGCTGGGTTTTCTGGTGCATCTGCTGCTGGACGAGATCTACAGCGTGGATCTGCTGGGACGGCGCTTCAAGCGCTCCTTCGGCAGCGCCTTCAACCTGGGCGCCATCGGCAATCCGCTGGGGACCCTGGCGCTCTACGGGGTGATCGTGTTGCTGTATTTCCAGGCGCCGCCGCCGCAGCCCTTTCTGGCGCGGGTGCTGGACGGGGAGCGTTACCAGGTGCTATCGCAGCGGCTGGTGCCGCGGGGTCGGGTGTGGTTCCAGGGGTGGTGGCGTGAATCTCCAGTAATCCCTGAGTAGATCTCCGCCCGGAACAACCGCGGGCATTGCTGATGTGCCAGGCGCGCTTTTATTCAGTTCACCCACTACAGGGTGGATTGCAAATGCCCCCCGTCCACCACCAGCGTCGCCCCGGTGATGAACCGCGAGGCATCGGACGCCAGTAGCAACAACGCCCCGTCCAGATCCTCCGGCTGGCCCAGCCGCCGCTGCGGGATGCGCTTGATCAGCGCCTGCCCCGGCGGGCTCTGGAAAAACGCCCGGTTCAGATCGGTCTCGATATAGCCCGGGGCGATGGCGTTCACCCGGATCTCGTGGCGCGCCCATTCCAGGGCCAGTGCCCGGGTGAGGTGCTCCAGCCCCGCCTTGGCGGCGATGTAGGGCGCCGCCCGTCCGGCCACCCGCTGGGCCAGGATCGAGGCGATGTTGACGATGCTGCCGCCGGTACCCGCCGCCACCAGCCGCCGGGCGGCGGTCTGGGCCACCAGCCAGGCGCCCTTGAGGTTGGTGTTCAGCACCCGGTCCCAGTCGTCCTCGGTGGTGTCCAGGGCGGTGTCGTGGCTGACGATGCCGGCGTTGTTCACCACGATGGTGACCGGTCCGAAACGTTGCTCGGCGGCCGTGAAGGCGCTGGCGACGCTGTCCGCGTGGGTCACGTCCAGTCCCACCGCCAGCGCATCATTCCCCTGCGCCCGGAAACCATCCACCAGCGCCCGCAGGGGCGCCTCGCGGCGGGCGCCCACCACCACCCGGGCGCCGTGGCGGGCCAACACCCGGGCGAAGTGGTGACCGAGGCCGCTGGAGGCGCCGGTGACGAGGGCGGTGGCGTGGCTGAGATCGGCGGAGAAGCTCATGGCGATGGGAACGTTCTGGTCACGGGGAAGACCCCTGAAGTATAGGCCAGCCCTGGCGGTGGGATGCTCGCACGGGCCACGGGATGGGACTATGCTGCACGCTCATTCACCACTCAGAGGAGATGCGGAATCACCATGAACGGCGCCCAGAGCCTGGTCCAGACCCTGTTAGATGCAGGCATCGACACCTGTTTCACCAATCCCGGCACCTCGGAGATGCACTTCGTCGCCGCCCTCGACCAGAACCCGGCCATGCGCTGCGTGCTGGGGTTGGCCGAGGGGGTGGTGACCGCCGCCGCCGACGGCTATGCGCGGATGACCGGGCGGCCCGCCGCCACCCTGCTGCACTGCGGGCCGGGACTGGCCAACGGTATCGCCAATCTGCACAACGCCCGCCGGGCCGGTTCGCCGCTGGTGAATATCGTCGGGGATCACGCCACCTATCACCGGGCTTATGACGCGCCGCTCACCTCGGACGTGGAGGGACTGGCCCGACCGGTGTCCCACTGGCTGCGCACTAGCCTGAGCCCGGCCACGGTGGGCCGC
>JGI12109J20283_10808680_pt1 | contig 22426 bp, 19 predicted proteins | sample ElkSlonscriptome_12_FD_20283 | JGI IMG/M metagenome (IMG submission 20283)
CGAGCCACTCCGAGAAGAAGTGCACTAAAGTGGGGGTTGCACTAGAGTGTCTAGAGTGCCCACTCAATTAGGCGAATGAGCACAGCGAATTAAGGCTTTGAAGTTTATTGGTCTCCCCCCTTAGGAGAGGCGAGCACACCATTGAGTTCATGTTGGCAAGTGCGAGCCACTCCGAGAAGAAGTGCACTAAAGTGGGGATTGCACCAGAGTGCCTAGAGTTCTCACTCAATTAGGCGAATGAGCACAGCGAATTAAGGCTTTGAAAGGATTGAATGAAAGAGCATATGCGTGCATCCGCTTTCTAATCGGTATGGTTCTTCGCATCTTCTAAGCTAATTTTCTTTCCTCGATTGAAGGCCACAATAAAGGCTTCCCTTAGTTCTATAGGATCCACCCTTAGCACTTCTTTCCTGGCTTTTGATGCTTGCTGGTAAGTGGCATACGCCCCTATTGTGATCAGTGTCATCTCCTCATAATCGATTTCTTTTATCCCCTCTACGTCAAGATACACTTCCATAAGCTCGGTAGGGATGCTGTCTTTGAATGCCCCTAATTGGACGAAGTACTGAATTTCCCCCTTTACCCCTGCGCGAAGATTGACGTGATTATAACTGATCAATTCGTTCGAGTATTTGCGCTCGTCATTCACGTTAACTACGAAGGCATCTTCATGTCCTTCTGCTTGAAGTCGTTCTAATAAAGCTTCTGCCTGGTTGCGGTAAGCAAAATGCCCAACCACGTATCGAATGATCCCTTGTTTATCAACGAATACGTCCACATTCTTTATTCTACCGTAGTTACTTATTGGGCTCGGCTTGGTGCCACTCCCGATTTGAACGCCATAAAGGGGGGCGTTAGTAGTATAGAGTAACTCTTTGGTCACGATGCCCATTTCAGCTTTTTTGAGGCTGTCTAGATTGGCCAAAAGATGATTCTGATCCGGCTGAATCGATTCAAGTTCATCCACCTCATCCGGTCTATAATTGGGAGGTAAAGATTCTATGTTTAGCCATTTCTCAAAGTCTTTACTTGCGGTTTGATAAGGGCACTTTTGCAGGTGGCGACTAGTTTCTTCAATAAAATAGTTGTCGATCTGCTGACTGTATTCACTAAGCTTTTTTGCCGAAGCTGCTGCTTTCTCACAGTTGTCGGTAGCGGCCAGAGCAATGGTCAAGTAGTAGTAGGTGTGGATTGGCGCCCCTTTTTCTGCAAATGAGCCAACTTGATAGGCGGTTTTAACATTAAGCGCGGCTTTCTTTAAATGGTATATCGCCTTTTCTTCGCTGCCCTTTTGTTCGGAATAGGCAGCTCCCAACAGAAAGTTGATGTTCCCATTGCGTCGGTCTTTCACATAAATTCGCTTCAGGTTTTGAATCGCTCGATCAATTTCTCGTTTTGCCAATTGTTGCCGGGCAAGATCAAACAGGGCCTCATCCGAAGGCTTCGAGTGAAGGGCAAAGTGCAGACAAAAGAAAAACGCTATTAATGCGAAAACCCTAGTTCTTACCATAATCTTTTGCTGTTTGCAAAGGAATTTTCTTTCGATTGTGAATTGCGATCACAAAGGCGTCATTGTACCCTTGCTCTTTGATCGTTTTGTGGTAGGTTTTTGCTTCTTCGTAGGTGTCAAAACTGCCCACCGTAAGGCAAGTGAGCTCATCGTCTTGAAATTCCTTGATCCCATCCAACTTAAAATACATTTCCATCATATTCTGAGGAACTCTTTCTTTGAACGCACCCACCTGCAAACGGTATTCCACTTTTCCCTGAAGTTTGGCCCGGATGTTCAGGTTGTCCACGCTGACCACTTCGTCTTTAAATTTTCGGGTGTTGTTCACATTGACTACGAAGGCATCAGGATAACCTTTCTCAACGATCATTTTTAGCAGTGCTTCAGCCTGTGAATAAATGGCAAAGTGTCCTACCACATAGCGGATCAACCCTTCTTTATCCATGTATGCATCTACATTCTTCATGTCGCTAAATCGCGAAACCGGCACCACCTCTTTATAAGCGCCCAGCTGCACTCCATATAGCGGTGAAGAGGTGCTGTATTCGATAGACTTGGTAACGATATGGGTGGGTAACATATCTTTGGATCGAATCAATTTTGCTTGTTCAAGCTTAACGCTATCACTTTGGATCGATGGATCAAGTGAATCTAATTCGAGCTGATTAGTATCTGAGCTGTAGGGTTTGAAATCAGGGAAGTTGGGAAGCTCGTCTTGCTTAGGGACTCTTTTCATCTTCTGGCATTTTGAGAGCCACTTTTCAGATTCTTTAATGTAATAGGGGTCCTTGTAAGGATAGATCTCCACAAACTTTTCCCTTGCGGCTTTTGCCTTTTCGCACATTCTATTTTGAGCGTAAGCCAGGCAGAGGTAATAATAGACATAAATTGGACTTCGCTCTTCAAACAAGCTATTTGGATCATAGTCGAGAGAGCTTTTTAGCGCGGCAGTCTCCAAATACTGGATTGTGATCGGATTAACGATCTCTAATTCGGCGTAGCACAAGCCCAGCAAGTACTTTAAATTTGCATGCTCAGGAAAATTTTCATGCAAATAGCGTAAGTAGGGCACCGCCTTTTTTATCCGTCTTTGTGAAAGGTGGTGCTTGGCAATGTTAAAATTAGTTTGAAAATCATCTTTCGTGGATGTGGCCTCTTGAAGGGAGGCGTAGCTTGCTTCTGAGATCAGCACGAAACCTGAACACATCAAAATAAATATCCACTTCATTCTAACAAAGATATTCTGTGAATGGAGTGCAAAGACTTGAAGTCGGGATTACTATTAACACATTGGTTGTTGAAAGCAAATATTCAAAAGCTAATCTATTCGTCTAGAAAATTAAGTTGCTTGTCTAAAAGAACAAAAGCCAAGCCCTTTCTGTATTTAAATTTGATCTAGCTAAATTGATGATTCTGGGAGAGCAAGAAATAAAGGACTATTTGTCAAGAGTCGATGTGAGCAAGGCGATCACCATCAACGACCTTGAAAACAAAGACTTCGCAGGGGAAAAGCTAGAGTCTGAAGAAGTGACTGCGTTGCAAAAGTTTCGAAAGGCGAGAATCAAAAAATTAAAAACGCAAAGACGAAAAGAATTTGATTTTCACTTCACCTACGAATATTATCGTGCTTTGAGCAATTTNGTAGATTATCGAGATATCTTGGCCGAGAAGATCCCTTTTTAACCTTTTATCTTGAATATTGAATACAGACGTTCTTTGGTTCAGTAAAGAACTCTAGCACGTCAAAACCTCCCTCCCTGCCTACTCCGCTTTGTTTTATTCCGCCGAACGGAGTTCTCAAGTCTCTTACTAACCAGCAATTGATCCAGCATATCCCCGAATGCAGAGACTCCGCTAACCTTTGAGCTCTACTCAAATTCTCCGTCCATACCACCGAGGTTAAACCGTATTTGGTTGAGTTAGCTAGCTGGATCGCTTCCTCTTCAGTCTTAAACTTTTGAATGGTACATACCGGCCCGAAGATCTCTTCTTGGTTGGTACGGCAGCTTTGCCCTAGCCCCTCAATGACAGTCGGTTCAACGAACCAGCCACCCAGCCCCTCAGTGCTTAAGTCGAGCGATTTCCCCCCGCAAATGACCTTGCCCCCTTCTTCTTTTGCCAGCTCAATGTACGACAACACTTTGCGAAAATGCGGCTCAGACACCAGTGCCCCCTGTTTAGTTTGACTATCCGACGGATCCCCCACCTTCAGCGCTGAAACCCGCTTTTGAAAGTCGGCCTTAAATCGCTCATAAATGCCTTCTTGGACTAAGATTCTGGAGGTGCAAAGGCAAATCTGCCCTTGATTGGCGAAAGCCGATCGCACGGTGGTGTCAAGCATTTTCTCATACTCACAATCGTCAAAGATCAATGAAGCATTCTTGCCCCCCAATTCAAGGGATAGTTTTTTAAATTTTGGAGCCGCTGCCGCGGCGATCTTTTCTCCTGTTGCCGTGCCTCCTGTGAAAGAGATCATCGCTACCTCGTCATGCGAAACCAGCGTACCGCCGATCTCATGCCCATAACCGTGCAAAATGTTCAAAACCCCTTTTGGCAGGCCGACCTCAATGCAGATCTCAGACAACAGATAGGCGGTCATGGGTGTGATTTCAGACGGTTTAGCCACTACACAATTCCCTGCCGCAATTGCCGGAGCGATCTTCCAACTGAAAAGATACAAGGGTAAATTCCAAGGCGAAATGCAAGCCGCAATGCCAATTGGCGATCGCAGGGTGTAATTGATTGCGCCTTCCTCCATAAAATGCGACTTGGACTCGAAGTGTTTAATGGCAGAAGCGAAGAAACTGAAGTTCTTGGCCGCTCTGGGAATATCCACCTTGGTAGCCAGAGATAAAGGTTTGCCGTTGTCTTTAGACTCAGCTTCAGCAAGCTCATCTAAGCGTTCACTAATTCTTGAGGAGATCTTTTGCAGATATTCACTTCTCTTTTCCTTCGGAGTTTTTGACCACAGAGGGAAGGCTGATTTTGCCGATTCGATGGCTCGTCCAAGGTCATCTTCATCCGATCTTGGGATCAGCGAATATACTTTTCCCTTCGCAGGTTCGTAATTATCAATGTAGTTTCCACTTGATGGAGAAACTAACTCTCCGTTGATGTAATTGCGGATCTTGAACATGAGTGAATTTTCGATAAATGTACCTTTTTTTAAAAGGGAAAAGAGAGGCTCAAAAGCATGTTAATTAGTGTTAAGCGACGCTCATTACTGACAATTGAGGGTAAATTCGTGAGGTATTAGATGAATAAAGAACGTCTCAGCATATTGATCATTGCCAGCAGTTTCGGCATATTGGCGCTAATTGCCCTGCAGCTGTATTGGATCCGGATCTCTGTACAGAACCAGCAGGAACAGTTCGACCAGCGTGTCATGAATGTCATGCAGGAAGTGGTTAAAAAACTTGAAAAAGAAGAGGCCATTACCAAGGTAACCAGTGACCTTCTGGTAGATCAAGAAATCGAAGACTTTAGTGATGACACCCTGTTGGCAAATGCGCGCTTTCCAACCTCCAATAAGCTGGTTAACGGACAGCTTCAAACCGATCAATCCTACGCAAGCATTCAAGGGGAAAAATTCAAGTTGAATATTGAGCTTCCCAATCCCAAGCAAGATGATTCGTCGACCTTCATCATGAAAGAGACTCAGAAACGCATCATTAATTCAAGGGTGCCCAGTATGGGTAAGGGTGACACCTTAATGCAAAACCAAATCCGTCGCAAGGCCTTTTTGATCAATGAGATCGTAAATGAACTTGCCTTTATCCGGATCAGCAACAATTTCAATGAGCGAATCGACTCGGCCAAGATCGATTCCCTTTTTGCTTTAGAACTCTTGAAGGCTGGCATTACCACTCCTTTTCTATTCGACATTTTGGACGCAGAATCGAATCGGTTGAGCTTTAATTTCTTGAGATCGGATGCTGATGAAATCGAGAAATCGAAATACCAATTGCAACTTTTTCCGAATGATTATTTTATAGAAAGCGATAGTCTCATTTTGTTCTTTACGGAAAGGAGCCGGTACATTTGGCTGAGCAGCTGGAAGGTATTGCTGGTCTCCTTGCTGATCGTGCTAATCTTATCTACGGTTTTTTACAGCTCGCTATCCACTATTTTCAAACAAAAGCGCCTATCTCAGGTAAAGAACGACTTCATAAATAACATGACCCATGAATTGAAAACGCCAATATCTACGATTGGTCTTGCCTGTGAAGCTTTGAATGATAATAAGTTAAAACTAGATGCTCCCAAGCGAGAGCAATATGTGGATATGATCAATGAAGAAAACCAGCGCCTGTCTCTACTGGTGGATAATGTCTTGAAGAGCGCAGTGTGGGATTCCACCGAAATGAAGTTGAACATCAAACCTACCCACGTACATCCCCTTATCGAAAAGGTGGTCAAAAGCTTTCAAATTCAAATAGAAAAACGGGGAGGTGAACTGAATATGCAGTTATCAGCCGAAAACGATCTGGTAGAGGTGGATCAGGTGCACTTTACAAACTTGATCTATAATCTTTTGGACAATGCCAATAAATACAGCCATGATTCCGTTAAGATAAATTTGACAAGTCGAAACCGTAAAGATGGCTTTGAAATTATTGTGAAAGATGAAGGCATTGGAATTTCAAAAGAAAACCAGAAGAGGATCTTCGATAAGTTTTATCGGGTTTCTACCGGTAACCTACACGACGTTAAAGGTTTTGGCTTGGGTCTCACTTACGTGAGGCGCATGATGGAGCACTTTAATGGCGAAGTAGGTCTGAAAAGTAAAAAAGACCAAGGAACAGAAGTTAGTTTGAAGTTTTACAAAGACAATTGATAAAGATTATGGAACAATTGCACATTTTAGTAGCAGAAGATGATGAAAATCTGGGTAGAATGTTAACCGATTACCTGAGAATTAAGAACATGCGGGTAAACTGGGTNAAAGACGGAGAAAGTGGATTTAAAGCCTTTACTGAAGACGAATATGACCTGTGCCTTCTTGACGTAATGATGCCTAAAAAGGACGGATTTACCTTGGCCAAGGAGATCAGACAGCAGTCTTCTAAAACACCGATCATATTCCTTACGGCCAAAAGTATGGAGGAAGACGTAAAAGAAGGATTTAAATCCGGGGCAGACGACTATATCACCAAGCCATTCTCTATGGAAGTGTTGTTGATGCGCATCGAAGCCATCATGCGCAGAGTGGACGAGATGAAAGATCAACTGGCCAAGAAAAAGGAGTTCAATATCAAAGATTACGTCTTCTTCCCTGAAAAGAGAATCATTGAGAACGGCGGAGAAAGTAAGAAGCTCACCTCCAAGGAAAATGAACTGCTAAAGTTGTTGTGCATGTACATGGGAGAGGTTGTGGATCGAAACGATGCGTTAAATCTGATCTGGGGAGATGACAATTACTTCAACTCCAGGAGCATGGACGTATACATCACCAAACTAAGGAAGATCTTTAAAGAAGATGATGACATTCAAATCATCAACAGCCATGGAAAAGGCTTTAAGTTATTGGTCGACTAATTAGGCATTCAAGGCAGATTTTTTATATTTGGTAGAGACTACCATTTCTACTCAATATGAAGCACGTGCTATTCCCTACTGATTTCTCACCCAATTCTGACAAAGCATTGCCTTGGGCGGCAGAAATGGCCAAACTGTTCAATGCCGAGCTTACTTTGTTCAACTCCTATAAACTTCCTTATTCCAAATCTAATTTGATCATGTCCATGCAAGATCGCATGCGCAACGACTCCATGACTGAGTTGATGAAGATCAAAGAGAAGGTGCTGCAGGACGAAAACTATGCTCATCTTAAAGTGAATGTAGACTCACGGACGGGAAGCTTTGTGCCTCTGATCCCTAAGGTAGCTACTGATTGCAGTAGTAACATCATTGTGATGGGCACCAAAGGCGCCAGCAGCTTGAAAGAGATCTTTATTGGCAGCAATACCTTAGAAGTTATCCAAACCACCAAGTGCCCGGTTTTAGCCATTCCGGAAAACAACGAAGCGGCAAAAGTCAAAAGCATCTGCCTGGCTACGGATCTTAGAAAGGTTAGCTCACTTGATCGGCTCAAAGTTCTTTTTCGCCTCGCTAAAGCTGCCGGAGCTCCGATTGAATTTGTCAATGTGGTACGAAAGCAAGACGAAGCTTATTCGGAAGAAAAAACCAAGCAAGCGGCACTATTAGAAGAGTTAGCCGGGGATATCCCAACCTCCATTCATTTTATCTCTAACGAAGACATCATTGAAGGCTTAAGCGGGTACATCAATGATAAGAAGCCTGACCTGGTGGCCATGTTAGCGAGAAAACACAATCTTTTTGAAAGAATCTTTACTAAATCAATCACCAATAAGCTATCTTTTAGAACTGAGATTCCCCTGTTGGTTATGGATGAGTAAGCTCGCTTTACGGCATGCTTTTGGTAGCTTTGTAAGCCGATTTTAATCGCCGAACTATTGAAAAAAGTATTTGCCTTTCTTTCCATTCTTCTACTACTAGTTTCATGCTCAGGTCCATATAAGGGCCCGACTTCGCGAAGCAAGGGAGGCGCAAAGCGTTCAGCGCCGTCAGGCAAGTATAGAAACTCAACGATCTTTAGTCGTGTGAACCCTTTTCAAGGTAGAGCAAAAGCAAAACTGGCCAAAAGCAAAAGAAAAAAACTTCGCTTATTCAAAAAGAAAAAGGGGCGAAATCGGTACAAAAGAAAAGGCAGAAAGCCAGGAAGCACTTTCAATATGAAACGAAAAGTGTCTAGAGGAAGACTAAAAAGTTCAGGCAGTCGAGCAAAAGGAGGCTCAGGCAAAAGCTCAGGGGGCAGAAAGAAAGATTTGTTCAATACCAGAAAGAAATAGCTTGGCACGAATCCTGCTTAGTTAATAGTCTGATTATTAATGCAAAAGTTTATTACTTTTATCAATCTTAGCTGACCAAGTTTGAAACGATTCATTAGCATACTTCTATTATCGGTCTTCCCGATCCTCAGCGCGTTCAAGCCCAGCTCATCCAGTCAGAACATGGACACCAATGCGAAGATCAAGGCGGTGTTCATCTACAACTTTACCAAATACATTGAGTGGCCTGATGATTATCAGTCAGGTGAGTTCACCATTGGGATTTTAGGAGAAAACACCCCTTTGTTCAATGAGCTTACCAAGATGTCGAAAGTAAAAAAGGTCAGCAATCAGTCCTTTTCGATCAAAAACATTGAGAACCCTGGAACCATGGGTAATCCGCACATTCTTTTTATTCCTGAAGGGGGTACAGACCAGCTATCAAAAGCCCTGGCGAGCTTGAAAGGGAAAAGCACCTTGGTGATCACGGAAAAGCCGGGTTTAGCAAGACAGGGTGCCGGTATAAACTTCATCGTTCAAGGGAACCGACAAAAATTTGAACTGAACAAATCCAACATTGAAAGTCGAGATTTAAAAGTTGCGAACGTTTTAGAACAATTAGCCGTATTAGTCAACTGATTTGAAAAAACTACTCTACATACTACCACTACTTGGTCTTGCGCTGAATTTTTCTGCCACTTTCGCGCAAAACAAACTAACTGATGCTACCAAGTATCTTCGAGAAGGGAATTTAGACAAAGCCAAAGAACTGATTGATGCAGCCGACGGAGATAGCCTATTGTCGGAAAAAGCCTCTACCTTCTACTACAAAGGTTATGTCTACAAAGAATTATTCAAGGAAAGAGAGGCTGATGCCGTGCAATCTCCTTATCGCGTGATCGCCGTTGAGAGTTTCAAAAAGTCGATCGACATGCAACCGGACGGCACCTTTTCTGAAAGTTCAAGAAAGAATTTAAAGTACCTGGCAGAAACGGTATACAATCACGCGGCCACCTCCTTGAACACCACCGACTATGAAAAAGCGATTACCAACTACCGCTTTTACAAGGAGATCATGTCTAATGCCTATCCAAATACTAACTTTCAAGAAAAAGACATCATCTTCAATTTAGCGCTAGCTACGGTATACAACAAACTGGTTCAAAAGGACTCTACTGAAGCAGAAAGCTACTACACCAAGATCATCGACTTGTACAATGAGATTTTAGATATCGATTCGAATAATGTGAGTGCGAACTACAACATGGGAATTTTGTATTACAACCAGGGTGTAGATATTGTAAATGCGATGGACTACGGCTTAGACCTTGAGCAGTTGAACGAGCTTCAAGATCGAATTGTAGTTTTATTTAAAAAATCTCTGCCTTACATGCTCAAGGCTTATGAACTTGACCCTAAAAGAAGGGCCACGCTCACCGGCCTTCAGGGAATTTACTTCAGCTTGAACGATTTAGAAAAATCTGAGCGTTACAAGAAGGAGTTGGAACAGCTTGACCAAGAACAGGGCGGTTCCAATAGCACAGACCCAGGGTCTGACTAAAAAATAGCATTACAAGGCTTAGCCATGCACATCAGGTTTACAATTGGTAAGAAAATAGGAACCGGTTTCGGGATACTTATATTTCTCACCATGATCGTCTTCGTGACTACCTATTTCACCTTGCAAGAAAGTAAGCGGATCAATGACGAGATCAACTCGGTCAATACCCCTTCCGTAAAGTTACTTCAAGAGCTGAAGTTCAACATTTTAGAAAGCCGATTATTCCTGGAAACTTGGTTGAAGGAATTCAAGGAGCATGAAGACAAGCAGCGTTTGATGGACTTCCGCAGGGAAGAGTTTCCGCAGATCAAAAAACGTATTGAAAACATCTCCGAGAATTGGGATCAATCTCAGCAAGATACGCTGGTTCGTCTTTTCGGAACCATAGAATTGTTATTCCACCAGCAAAGTATAGATGTCATCGATATGCTGCAAACCTTCGAAGACTATGAAGAAAACCCCTTTGCCATTCTCAACGCCAGGTCTTCACTTGAAGAGGGCGGTGAGATCTATCGTTTGACCAGCAAAGCTATGGAGCAGCTAAATCATCTGATCAATGTTCAGAAGAGTGATGCAGAAAGATATACCAGCGATATGTTCAAGTCGTTTGACAATCTTGAAATTTTAGTAAAATACCTCGGTATTGCCCTGGTTATCATAGGTATTATTATTGCCCTTTACACAACCAAAACCATTGTGGAGCCAATCGTGCGACTTAAAAAGGTGGCGGTAAAATTGGGAAAAGGGGTCTTCCCTTCAAGCAGAATGAAAGAGGGTCAAGACGAGATCGGAGAAATGACAGCCGCCATGAACAATGTGATTTCCGGTCTGAAGCGCACAAAAGACTTTGCCAATGCGGTTGGTTCAGGAAACTTCGAGAAAAACTACACCCCTCTTAGTGAAAAAGATTCACTAGGACGCGCCCTCTTAAAAATGCGGGACGATCTGGCTGAAAATGAACGGATCCTCGAAGATAAAGTGCGTCAAAGAACTGCCGAGGTAGTCGCTCAAAAGGAAGAGATCAATGAACAGCGCATGCAGATCGAAGAATACTTCGTTCAAGTTACCGACAGCATCAAATATGCCAAAAAGATTCAAGAAGCCATTTTACCTCCGGAAAGTTTTGTCAAACGATTATTGCCGGACTCCTTTATTCTCTACAGACCAAAGGACATTGTCAGTGGTGATTTCTATTGGCTAGGCGAAGTGGGAGAAAAGGTCTTTTTTGCTGCGGTAGATTGCACCGGACACGGAGTTCCAGGAGCTTTTATGTCGATCGTGGGCTACAATCAACTAAAACAAGCGCTCATTATCACTGAAGGTTCAAGCCCTGCAGAAATGCTAAATCAATTGAATAAAGGAGTTACCGAAACCCTACATCAAAAAGATGCCGACTCAACCAGTAGGGATGGTATGGATATCGCCATGTGCTCTTTGAATATGGAAACTCTTGAACTGGAGTATGCTGGTGCCTTCAATCCGCTTTACCTGCTTCGCGAAGGGGAAATCGTGCAATTTAAGGCCGATAAATTCCCAATCGGTTCATCGGTAAATGCCAAGCACAATGCCTTTACGAACCATAGCATCCAGCTCGAAAAAGGCGATCAGCTTTATATCTTCTCGGACGGCTACGCGGATCAATTTGGGGGGTCCAGGGGGAAGAAGTTCATGTATAAGCGTTTTAGGGAACTGCTCTTATCTGTAGAAAAGCAAAGCCTGAACAAACAACGGGAAGTGTTACACGAATCCCTCTACGAATGGATGCAGGATGAAGAACAGGTCGATGACATTTTGGTGATGGGAGTTCGGGTTTAATTGACTAACTTAGGATTAGACCGCTACACCCCATGCTCAAGCATTTAGATCTTAAGAAAATACTTTTCCTCGACATTGAAACCGTCCCTGCCAACCAAGATTATGAAGAGCTCGATGAAGAATGGAAATCCTTATGGGACAGAAAAGCTGCTTTCTTCAAGAACCAAGAGTCCGAAGAAGAAGACACCCTATACCAAAGGGCGGGAATCTATGCAGAATTTGGCAAGGTAATTTGCGTGAGTCTGGGCTATTTTCATTTTGAAGGGCATAACCGCACATTCAGAATGAAAAGTGTCTTTGCAGAAGATGAAAAAGAAGTGCTTGAAGAAACCGCTCACCTTTTGAAACGCTTTAACAAAGGTTCAGACCATTTACTTTGCGCACACAACGGCAAAGAGTTTGACTTTCCCTTTATGGCCCGCAGGATGCTAATCAATCAAATAGAGCTTCCATACATGCTTGATATTGCAGGTCGAAAACCCTGGGAGGTCCAGCATTTGGACACCATGCAGCTGTGGAAGTTTGGAGACTATAAGCACTACACCTCTTTGAAACTACTTTGCAAGCTCTTTGGCGTTGATTCTCCGAAGTCGGATATGGATGGCAGTATGGTGGCCAAAGCCTTTTATGAAGACCAAGATCTGAAAAGAATTAGCGAATATTGCCTTGAAGATACCCTTGCGGTTGCTCAATTGCTTCTTAAATTCATGGGTGAAGAAACGCTGAAAGCTGAAGAAATCATAAGATTATGACCGACAATTCCGCCAACACCACTTTAGTCGATATTAAGGACTTGAGTATTGGTTTTCGACAGGGGAAAGAATTGAAAGAGGTCATTCACGGCTTAAACCTTCAGATCAAGAGGGGCGAATGTTTGGGTATTGTGGGAGAATCCGGCTCTGGAAAATCATTAAGCAGTTTAAGCCTCTTAGGCCTTTTACCAAAATCAGCCAGTATTCCCCAAGGAAGTATTCAGTACAATGGATTAGAAGAACCACTAATTATTAGCACGGCAAAGGAAAAAGAACTACAAAAGATCAGAGGAAAAGAAATTGCCATGATCTTCCAAGAGCCCATGAGTTCTTTAAACCCTGTAATGAAGTGTGGAGAACAAGTAGCTGAAGCCCTTAGGCTGCATAAAGGCTTAAACAAGACCTCAGCCAAAGAGAGAACCATTGAATGGTTTAAGGAGGTAAAACTACCCAGGGCCGAGAGCATGTATGACGCTTATCCGCATCAGCTTTCCGGTGGTCAAAAACAGCGGGTAATGATCGCGATGGCCATGTGTTGTGAACCCAAACTGTTAATTGCCGACGAGCCAACTACTGCCCTGGATGTAACCGTGCAAAAAGAGATCCTCAAGCTGATTGTGCAACTTCAAAAGTCGAGGAACATGAGCGTTATTTTCATTTCGCATGATCTGGGCGTAGTTTCTCAAATTGCAGACCGCATTGCCGTCATGCATGCCGGCCACAAAGTGGAAGAGGGTGAGACAAAAGACATCTTTCTTCACGCTACCGATCCTTACACAAAAGGATTAATCGCTTGCAGACCGCCAGAGAAATATCGCCTAAAAAAGCTACCTACCGTAAACGATTTTCTAAACGATCCTCACTATGACCAAAAGCTCGACGGGCTAAAAATAAGTGCGAAAGAGAGGAGTTCAGCCCTCAAGAAAATAATTGAGGCGAAACGAATTCTCGAGGTAAAAGAATTAAAAACTTATTATCCGATTCAGCAAGGGGTGTTTAGAAAAACTGTCGGTCACGTAAAGGCAGTGGATGAGGTGAATCTTGAAGTGAGGCAGGGCGAAACACTCGGCTTAGTGGGTGAATCAGGCTGTGGAAAGACCAGTTTGGGAAGAAGCATCTTGCAATTGGTAAAGCCTACCGGGGGAGAAGTCTATTTTAAGGGAGAACAGCTTGTAGGACGCAGTGAGGCCGAGCTGAGAAAGTACCGCAAACAGATGCAGATCATTTTTCAGGACCCATACTCCTCCTTAAACCCCAGAATGTCGATCGGAGAAGCCATCTTGGAACCAATGACGGTGCATCGCATTGGAAAAAGCAAAAATGAAAGAAAGGAACGCGTCATTGATCTGATGGAGACCGTAGGCCTTGAAGCCGATTTCTTCCAGAGGTACCCTCATGAGTTTTCAGGAGGGCAAAGGCAAAGAGTATGCATCGCCAGAGCATTGAGCCTATCTCCTGAGTTCATTATCTGTGACGAATCTGTTTCGGCTCTGGATGTTTCAGTGCAAGCCCAGGTGCTCAATTTGCTTAACGACTTGAAGGAAAAGCACGGCTTCACTTACATCTTCATTTCTCACGACCTTTCTGTGATCAAGTACATGTCCGATCGGGTTATGGTAATGAATCAAGGCAAAATTGTAGAAGAAGGTGAAGCTGACGAGCTTTACGCAAATCCAAAACATCCTTACACGCAAAAATTGCTTGATTCAATTCCGCGAATCAATTACTTGCGAGCTTAAGGTGCTGGCTCTGCCATAATTGGCAATTCTTCGGATCATATTTTTGAATACAAAAAGGTGAAACGGCATTACACTCCACCAGTAGATCCTTCCATTCAAACCCTTGGGCCTGAAAGTCGCGGTTTGAATCAGCTTGCTTTTCCCTTCGTTTGAAGGTTCGATCCTGAACTCCAGCCAAGCATCTCCGGGAAGCTTCATCTCTGCAAAAAGCAACAGCCTTTTGCTCTTTCGATCTGCCAACAACACCCGCCAAAAATCCAATGAGTCTCCATTGTAGATCTGATCAGGGCTTCTTCGTCCTCTTCTTAAGCCCACACCCCCCTGTAGCTTATCCATATAGCCCCTGATCTTCCACAACCAGTTGCCATAATACCAACCCCGTTCTCCCCCGATCGACCACACATTATCTATGATACGCTCCTCTTCATTGGAGGGAAAAACAATGGCTTTATAATCTGTAAAGGTTCCATTTTGAGGGACTTGAATGTAATGATTCAGGGTTCGTTGTCTAGGATGGTTCAATTGCGTGTCCGTCCAAGAAGAAACCACCATATTTTGGTCGATTCGCTTAAAAGCAAGCTTCACAGATTCTTGATATGACATGAGCTCCTGTGGGATGATTTCCTGAATCCCTTCATTTCTCACCACCACCTCGTTCTTCATGCTGTCTACCAAATTTACCGCAATCCGATAAGAAGTAGAGGTTACGAAATAAAGCCAATACGAAGACAATCTCGGCGTCATAACAGGTAAGGTGCCGATATACCGTTTCATGCCTCTTACCTCGGCAAATTGAAGCAGCATTTGCTTGTAAGTGAGTACCTCCGGACCGCCGATATCGTAGATTTTGCCGAAAAGTCTTTCGTCACCCACTGCGGCTGAAAGATAGTTGATCACATTTCGAATCCCGATGGGTTGACACTTGGTATTTAACCACTTTGGGGTGATCATCACCGGTAGCTTTTCTACAAGATCTCTTATGATCTCAAAAGAAGCACCTCCTGAACCAATGATAATAGCCGCTCTTAAGACCGTTAGTGGGACTCTAGACTTGGCCAATAGCTCCTCCGTGAGTAATCGCGAGCTTAGGTGCTTAGACAGTTGGTCGTCATTGCTAATGCCTCCTAGGTAAATGATCTGCTTCGCCTCAGTTGAGTCGATGTAGTTGACAAAGTTCTGCGCAATGTGCTTTTCCATGGTCGAAATCTGACCAGCATTGTTGGATAAGGCGTGCATTAAATAGAAAGCCACGTCAATTTCTTGAGGTAGCTTTTCTAGTGATTCCGGATTCAAAAAATCAGCTTCATAAACTTTAACTTTTTGAGCTTCCTCCTCTGACAGATGTAGCGTATCCGGATCACGCACTAAAGCAATCACCTCGTGATTCTGATTTAGCAAGACAGGTAATAACCTTCTTCCGATATATCCGTTTGAACCACTTAGTAAGATCCTCATACTGTTAAAACAAGCGCTTAAATTGCTTGTTCCTAAACTACGACTTATGTATTATTTAGAAAAGAAAATTATCGTCCCTGCCTCAGTTAATGAATGCTGGGACTTCTTTAGCAGCCCTTCAAACCTGTCCAAGATCACTCCAAAAGAGATGGATTTCGTCATTACCTCTAATACAGAGGTGGGTAAGATGTATCCTGGAATGTTTATCACTTATACGGTGAGGCCTCTTTTCGGGATCAAAATGAAGTGGGTTACAGAGATCACTTTTGTAGAACAAGGTAAATACTTCATCGACGAGCAGCGGGTTGGTCCATACAAAATTTGGCACCACGAACATCATTTTGAAGAAGTAGAGCAAGGGACCTTGATGACAGACAAGATCTATTATTTACCTCCCCTCGGCATCCTCGGTAAGCTGGCGCAGCCGATGATCGTAAAACCCCAATTAAAAAAGATATTTGATCATAGAGAAAAGATGGTGAAGGAGCTCTTTGGCGAAGTCGCCGTTTCTGCCTAGTGGTATACCAGTTTTCTTATACTAAGCCGCCCTTGTTGTTGGATTCTTAAGAAATAAACCCCTTTTGCCAAGTGGCTCAAGTTGAGCGATAAATCTGCCCCATAATTCTGAGTGTTACGGGAGAGTCCGCCTACTTCTTGCCCATTGATGTCGTATACCACTACAACCCTATTTTGATCGTCGGCATCCAAGCCCTGAATAATAAATCTCCCATCCACACTTGGGTTAGGATAAACTTCAAGTTGAGTAAGGTCTACATCCACAATAGAAGATACTGAAACAACCACGGGAACGGGCGCAAAATGAGGCCTGATCATTAAACATCTAAAAAGGTTAAATACATCCAAGGTGGTCCAGCCGTTTTGGGGATTGCCTGGAAAGTCGAGAAAATTGACATTCGGGGTGACCGTGCGGGAAGCGACCCCGAGCGAAAGATTACTGTCGGGCTCAACCACTCCAAGGAAGAACGTATCGGCAGGAAGGGGCACTTTTCCTCCTAGACTGGAAAAATCGAAATGCACCCAAGATGCTCCGCTTGAAGAATATGTTACGGTGTCGGAACTAGCGATGATCGTTCCTGGAACTGAGCTAAAACTTCTCACATTAAGACTAATCGGCTGTCCGGTCATTTCTCCCGTTGCGTTTAGTATGTATATACTTACCGAACTTAAAGTATCCGCGCTGTCAAGCTCGAAGATCGAGCCAATTTCCCCGCTTGTTCCATTGCCAATTCCAATGGACCCAACGACATCGCCATTATCTCTTGCGTAGGTGGAGTCGCTTATTCTGATCGTGTCTGAGACAAAGAAATTATTGGTTGAATCTCGATCCGTTCCCGAAAAAGTAGTGAAATAGCGAAGGTGATAATCGCCGGTTTGGGTCGGCAGGTAGTTGTTCGTACTTATCAACACTGCAGTATCTGCTGGAGCAAGCGCCGAGATCACCGCTGTGGAGTCGCGTAATACCATTACGTTGTTGCGGTATACCTCGTAAATGCTAGTCAGGTTAAAAAGTGTGTCTGCTCCTACATTTTCCACTGCAGAGGCAAAATTAAAGGTGTCGGCATAAGCAAGGGGGATTTGCCAAAACTCATCTACAATATTTTGAGCTGTTAAAAGCTTTGCATCATTTCCGGTAATGGAATCCACCGAAATGTTGTCGATGTTCAAAATGAATTGATCATTTGAGTTGTTTCTCCAGGCTAGGTATACTGTTTGACTGCTATAGCCTTGTGCTTGTAGGTTTACGCTCCTTCTTGTCCACGCTGGATTTTCTGCATTGATCTGGAAGACAGGGGGGTTGAGATTGAAGTCGTTGATGGTTGGAAGGCCGGTGGAGATTCTCACTTCATAGCCGTCGGGAAATTGATTGTCATCTGCCTCGGCGTCCCAGCTAAGTATGCTAGTGGTGGCCAACTGTATGGGAGGAGAGATCAACCAATCGTCTGCTTGGCCGGCCGGCAAATACCAACTTGTACTAGAAGCGCAGGAATCTGCCAAAGACGAGTCTCTGGCAAGGATCCAGGCACTGGTATATTGACTCACCGGACCTGCAGGAGTTCTGCCATCTTGGTTGATCAATGTCCATCCGCTCAAAGAAGCATTGCTATTGAAGTTTTCAGAAAAGATCTGAGCCTGCCCTACGCTCGTGAGCAGCAAGAACGAAAAAGCAATGGATAGCTGCTTTAGATTCATTCCATAAAGTTATGCAAAGCTGCTGAAATGGATGAATTAAGCCTTGGCCGCCGCTTTGAAGGCCTCAAGAGCCCTCTCCCTGCCAAACTTATGCTCGATCATTTCACCGACATAGTTGCTTGTACCGTATTCTGGAACCCATTTTTTAATGTACTTTTCTTGGGGGTCAAACTTTTTAACTTGACTATGGGGGTTGAAGATCCTAAAATAAGGCTGAGCGTCAACTCCGGTTCCTGCGGCCCATTGCCAATTGCCATTGTTGGACGCCAATTCGTAATCTAGCAGTTTCCTGGCGAAAAAAGCTTCTCCCCAACGCCAATCAATTAGTAAATGTTTGGTTAAGAAACTAGCCACCAACATGCGGATTCGGTTATGCATGAAACCGGTCTGGTTCAGCTGTCGCATGCCCGCATCCACCAAAGGATAGCCTGTGTTTCCCGATTTCCATTTAGCGAAATCCTCTTCGTCATTGTGCCACTGGATACTGTCATATTTTGACTTAAAGTTATTCTCCACCACTTTCGGGAAATGGTAAAGGATCACCATGTAAAACTCTCTCCAGACAAGCTCTTTTAAAAAAACCTCACTGATCGATTGTGCGTGTTTGGCGATCTTGCGGATACTCACGGTTCCAAACCTTAGGTGCACCCCCAAACGAGATGTACTATCCTTGTGGGGATAGTCTCTTTCTTCTTGATAAATCTCCAGGGTATGATCAGTAAGCTTGGAGTTTGGCAATTCGAGACTCGACGGGCTAAAGCCCATTTCCTCCAAAGGAATCAACTTGCCTTCTTTAGATTGCAACCAGTTATCAAAATAGAGTGCCGAAGGTTTGCTTTCAAGGTCCTTCTCTTTTAATTGACTAAGCCATTTTTTACTGTAAGGGGTATATACCAAATAAGGATCCCCATCGTCTTTTACCACCTCATCTTTCTCAAAAACGACTTGATCTTTGTATTCTTTCCAGTTGATCCCGGAGTTTGCGAGCAAGTCTTTGATCTCTTGATCTCTCTTCCGGGCATATGGTTCATAGTCGCTGTTCACAAATACCGTGTCTACCTCAAAGTCGGATATTAATTGTTTCAATACCGATTTTGGTTTCCCATAATAAGTATGCAGTGAAGTGGATTTTGAGTTCAGTTCATTTTGGATCGATTCCAATTGTCGATGAATAAAGGTCAGCCTGGCATCGTCTTGATCTTCTAGGTCATCTAGAATATTTCGATCGAAGATGAAAATGGGTAAGACCGGAGAGTCATCACTCAGCGCTTCATACAATCCTACATTATCATCAAGCCTGAGGTCGCGGCGGAACCAAAAGATGTTTACTTTTTCCTTACCCATTTTATCGAATTACACTCAAGCCTCCATCAATGGTCAGGACTTGGCCGGTCATCCATTGAGAGTCGTCTGTAAGCAGATATCTGGTCGCATTGGCAATGTCGGCAGTGGTGCCGATTTTCTTTAAGGGATGTCGCTCTGCGTTGGCTTTACGCTTGTCTTCAGAAGATAATAGCCTTTCTGCCAACGGAGTGTCGGTTAAGGAAGGCGCGATCATATTTACGCGAACGTTCGGAGCTAATTCGGCAGATAAAGATCTTCCTAATCCTTCTAAAGCTCCTTTCGCTGAAGAAACGCTGGCATGAAAACTCAATCCAGTTCCGACCGCCACGGTGCTGAACAACACAACTGACGCGTTCTTTGAATTTTTAAGCGGCTTTAATGCGCTTTGGATCACCTTGACTGCTCCTAAAGTATTAAGCTGAAAATCATTTAGAAAATCTTCTTCTTTTAGGCGGTGAAACGGTTTTAGGTTAATCGATCCCGGGGCGTAGACCAAACCATGCAATTCATCTGGAAGGTTCAATTCAACATCACCCATCACATCCAGCTCTTGAAACTCATAGTTTCCTTCGAGTTCTGGTTTCGTACGCGAAGCAAGGTAAAGATTATGCTCCCCAGACGACAAGAATTGCTTGGCAATTTCTTTTCCTATTCCACTACTTGCCCCTACTATTAAAATGTTGCTCATCTTTTTTATTTGAAGAACAAAGGGAGTAGAGAATTAGTTTAAAATTTTTATACCAAGCCAAGCCTGAATGCAAATATTGACTTTACGAGCAGCCAATATTTGAGTGGGTCGGGAACACGAACTCGCTGCTCTTTGATCCGAGCGGGCTTTTCGCTGCGGATCTTCTTGAACAATTGAAGATAGTAGATGTAAGCTGTGTAAACTCCGAATTTACAATTCTTAGGTAGCTTTTTGATCCCCTCATAAGCTTCAGCGAACTCCTTTTCAAGCTCTTGCTCGATCTTTTGTTTTGCGTTTTCATCAAAAGCCTCAATTTTTAATCCGGGAAAATACATCCGTCCCTTATCGTAGAAGTCGGCCCTAAGGTCTCTTAAAAAATTGATCTTTTGGAATGCTGAACCGAGCTTTCTGGCAGGTTGAACTAAAGAGTGGTAAAGTTCCTCTTTAGGGTGGCAAAACACCTTCAGACACATCAAACCAACCACTTCAGCTGACCCATAAATATAGGTCTCGTATTCTTTTTGGTTGTACGTGGTTTTGTCCAGATCCATGATCATGGAGTCAAAAAAAGCATTGATATGATCGTGATCCAATCCGTAATGGTTCACCACCCATTGAAAACTATGCAGAATCGCGTTGGTGCTAAAACCCTCGTGGATCGCTTTAAAGGTTTCTGTTTTGAATTGCAGGATTTGCTTTCTTTTGTTTTGCTGGTGAAAAGTGTCAACGATCTCGTCTGCCACTCTCACGAAACCATATATTCCATAGATCGCATCATGAATCGATTTGTCTAGTGCTTTGATCCCCAATGAAAATGAAGTGCTATAGGTATGGGTAAACGCGCGACTACTGGCTATGGAAGCCTTTAGAAATAGAAATTCCATCGTGCTAAGATAGTTGTTTAATCACTTCTTTAGCGACCACTTGACCTGAGATCAATGAAGGAGGAACGCCAGGTCCGGGGGTAGTCAACTGACCGGTGTAAAAAAAGTTCTTGATTTTCTTACTTTTCAAGGAAGGCTTGAGAATTGCTGTCTGCCTTAAGGTGTTTGCCAGTCCGTAAGCATTGCCCTTGTAAGCATGGTAATCTGCCTTAAAATCTTGATGTGCATAGGAACGTTTGTATACCACATGCTCTCTGATCGGATGCCCGCATCGCTCCTCCAGTCGATCCATCATGACGTGGTAATAGTGCTCGCGGGTTTTATCGTCGTCTTCCAAATTAGGCGCCACAGGCATAAGTAAGAAGAGGTTTTCAGAACCCTCAGGAGCTACGGAAGCGTCTGTTTTTGAAGGAGCAGAAACATAGAAAAGTGGTTTGGAGGGCCAAGAAGGTCGATCATAGATTTCCTTGGCATGTTGATCGAAGTCTTCATCAAAAAACAAATTATGATGTAAGAGGTTGTTCACCTTGCGGTTCACCCCGAGATAAAATAACAATGATGAGGGTGCCATTTTGCGTTGGTCCCAATAATCTTCAGAGTAGTTTCTGAAATCGTCGTTTAAGAGTTCCTCAGTGTGGTGGTAGTCGGCCCCAGAAATAAACACTTCTCCTTTTTCCTTACCATTGGCTGTTCTTGCTGCAGTAGCTCTCCCCTTTTTCACATTGAAGCCAATTACCTCCGTATTTGTTTTGAATTCTACCCCCTTCTCTTCAGCCAGTTTTTTCATGGCCCTTACGATCTCGTTCATGCCCCCTTGGGGATACCAAGTGCCCAAGACGATGTCTGCATAATTCATTAGACTGTAAAGTGCTGGCGTCTTTGCGGGCTCTGCTCCCAGAAAAAGAACTGGGAACTCTAGCAGTTTGCGTATTTTTTCATCCTTGAAGTATTTTTTGACGTGGGAAGATAAAGAGTTGAACAACTGCATTCTGAACACTCCTGATATCACTTTCCAGTTGACAAATTCCAAGATCGATCTACTTGGTTTGTGCACCAGGTCATCCATCCCTACCCGATATTTGTATTCGGCCTGCTTTAAAAAACGATCGAGCTTTTTGCTACTTCCTGACTCTCTCTTTTCAAAATCGGCTTTTAGTTCTTCGAGATTGGCTGGAATATTCCATTCCTCGTCTTTAAAAAAGACCTTGTATGATGGACTGAGTCGTTGGAGTTGATAATATTGTTTAATCTCTTTGCCGAAGCGCTGAAAATAGTTTTCAAACACATCTGGCATCCAATACCAACTTGGACCCATATCAAAAGTAAAACCGGAGGCTTGGAACTGTCTAGCTCGCCCTCCGGCTTGATCATTCTTTTCAAGTACTACTACGCGGTAACCCTCATCGGCAAGGGTAGTTGCCGCTGCCATTGATGCAAAACCAGATCCAATGACAACTATTTTCTCTTTCACGCGCTAAAATTAAGCGTAATCCTTGAGTGCTGAGGTTAATTTCTTCCTTGCCAAAAATATTCTACTCTTCACTGTTCCGATTGGCATATCTAGTTCTTCAGCAATTTCTTTATACTTGAATCCTTCGTTGTGCATTTTAAATGGT
>JGI12109J20283_10469912_pt1 | contig 22401 bp, 22 predicted proteins | sample ElkSlonscriptome_12_FD_20283 | JGI IMG/M metagenome (IMG submission 20283)
CGGGAAAACCCACTTCATCGGGGAGTATGCCGAGCCGGGCATTGAAAAAGGGGCCTATTCACCACTCCACTATCACGGGGAGCAACTGGGTGTGGTGTTGCGCACACGGACCAACGTCAAGCCGGTGTATATTTCGCCCGGTCATCGCTGTGATATAGACTCGGCTATTGCGTTGACGCTACGCTGCACCCCAAAATATCGTCTGCCGGAGCCGGTACGCCGCGCTCACAATGCCGCCGGGGAGATGTAGCGGTGCGGGGTCTTTTGGGCACCAGCAGATCAAATCTGCTGGCTAAGGTCGTGTCTACTAAAGTGACACCATTCATGCCTTGTTCAGACTATTTTTCTGTCGCTTTAGCAGACAGGCATAGATTAGCCTGAGGTTTTGAACCTCAGGCGGGACAGGTGCTGATACGTATAATCTTGTGAAAGCTCATACCTGAGTAGTTACTTAAATTCTGACGCCTAACCCCTATCGCTTATAAATGACCATGCGCTGCATACGGTCCATACGCGCCGTGAGTTGATCTGAGGTGCCAGCAGCACTACGGGCAAACCCAAGCGTGATGAGCCGATCCTCAAAATCGGTCATATCGTCACGCGGCCATTCAGCAAACGTCACCTGTGCGATGGGCTGTTTGGCGTTCTCCAGGAAAAACGCGATGCGTACATCTTGCCAGTGTTTGGGTGGACGTTGTGTGCGTTCCGCCCGGATGGTACACCGGGCATACTCCGGTTTGATGCGGATGTCATCAGGTGGTAGCCCGTGGGGGTGATGCTGATCTATATGGCGGCCACCGTTGAAATAAGCCACCATCACAGCGGTGATGAGCGCGACCACAATCGCCGCGATAACCAGCAGGATAATCAATATCATAACCCGGCCTCGTAATCCTCAAGAATACGTGCGATCTCCCGTAGTACATTCATGCCGACCCATTCCCCTTCACCCGCGCACAAATACCCGATGATATAGGTGCTTTGCCCCACCGTAATCACCCCGGCATCGTTGATCACCCGTCCGATCACCGAACGATCTGCGGGGAGTACGCCGTCTTTGCCGGTGTAATCGCGCTCGAAGGCACGCTCTATGGGGGCGGGGAACTCCGGCGCAGAAATGGAACACAATCCGAGTGTGATATTGGCGGCCTGTTGATAAACGGCATCCGGTGGATGGAGTAAGAAAGCATAGCCATCGGCCAAATCCGCAGCAGTGGAGAGGTTATCCATCAGGTAACGCTCATCCCCAATGGTGATGTGCCGGTTGATCAATGAGGGGGTAAATCGGCGGTCTACCAGATCCTCGACGGGGGTGCCTTCCCAACCCCATCGGTACAGGCCATGCCGCAGCCCCATATCAAATAACAGAAAGTCGTTGAATTTTTCCAGGGCGTTGCCGTAGCGATTGATGCGTGCCCCCACCTGATCAATGAGTTCGCCGGTGCGGGTGTTATTGCTATAGACGATGGTGCTGTGTACGGGTGCGCCTTCACCATAACGCCAATCTGCCTCTGGTGTATACCACAGATAGTACAGGGCCAGCCATGTTTTGAAGCAACTTGCCACCGGGTATAGCTGATCTGCATTGATCTGTATACGCAGGTATTCGTCGCCGGTTTCCGGGTTGATCTGGCGCAGGTCCAGACCAATTGCCAGATCACCAATGGCCTCGGTCAGCGCGTTGCGTAGATTGTTCAAGCGCGGTGAGGGGCGGCCAGGCGCGGCCCAAGCGATGCTGGTGCTGCTACTGATGGCCGCACCAGCCAACCATTTAAGCAGTGTACGCCGACTCAGTGACATGATTAACGCTGCGTCCGTTTACGCTTGGCTTTGATCCTGGCGTTGTACCAGTCAAAACCCGCCCATGCCTTGAGTAACTCCGGCAGGCCCTCATAGGCGACATCCGGCCAGGTGGTGTTATCCGGGTTACTGAGGTCTCTGGAAGTGGTCACGCCTGTAAAGACCAGTGCGGTCTGCATACCGATGGCCTGCGCCCCTTCAATGTCCGTATTCAGGCGATCCCCTACCATGAGTGTACGTTCTGGCAGGGTATCAGTGACTTGCAGCGCGGCGTCGAACATGGGTTGGGCGGGTTTGCCGATGATGGTCGCGGTTTGGTCTGTGGCCGTTTCCAGCGCGGCGATCATACTACCGGCACCGGGGACCAGTCCTTCTGGTGCTGGGAAGGTCTTATCCGGGTTGGTGCCGATGAAAACTGCCCCTGCACGGATGTAAAGGGCCGCTTGTTTCAGCTTTTCGTAACTCATCTCAAAATCAATACCGGCAACGACAACTTCCGGCCTACCGTCGATCTCATCACTGGTATCAAAACCGGCTTCCGTCAGAATGTGCCGCAAGCCATCCATGCCAAAGACGTGTACAGGTGTCCCGGCGGGGTAGTCCTGCTGTAAGTAAGCAGCAGTCGCCGTTGCAGATGTCACGATATGCTCCTCAGTCACCCAATCCACACCGAGTTTGGTGAGCTTGGCAACATAATCCGCCTGAGTGCGGCTGCTATTGTTGGTGGCTAACGCGAAAGGCGTTTCGGTTTCGCGCAACCAATCGAACATCTCCGTCATGCCGTCGAGTGGGTCACCACCGCGCCACAGCACCCCGTCCATATCTAGCACGATGGCATCTATTGAGGAATATTTCATCGAAGTTATAACTTTTCTACGCTATTTAGCGGTCAACTTTCGGATTATAACGGAACCTGCGCTACAATCGGCAGGGTAGGTTCTTACAGATGGTGAGGTGCGCATGACTTTTTCTATCGTCGGTTTTGACCCGGACTCGCAGAGTTGGGGCGTGGCGGTTGCCAGTAAGTTTCTGGCAGTCGGGGCATTGGTTAGTTGGGCGCAAGCGGGCAGTGGGGCCATCGCGACCCAGGCCTTTGCCAAGGTCGGCTTTGGCCCGGATGGATTGACATTATTGGCGCAGGGCAATTCCGCGCAGGAGACCTTAAATACCTTACTCGCTGCGGATAGCAATGTGCGTCAGCGGCAAATCGGCATTGTGGATGCTAATGGTGATGTCGCCGCGCATACGGGTGAAGGCTGCCATGATTGGGCCGGCCATCGCACGGGTGCTTACTTCACCTGCCAGGGCAATATCCTCACCGGTGAAGACACCCTCAACGCGATGGCGGATACGTTTACTGGTACACGCGGCACGCTGGCGGATCGTCTGTTGGCGGCGTTGCTGGCCGGGGATAGCGTCGGCGGGGATAAGCGCGGCAAGCAATCGGCGGCGTTACTGGTCGTCAGGGCGAATGGTGGCTATGGCGGTGATACGGACCGCTACTTAGACCTGCGCGTAGACGATGACGCCGAACCTGTGCGTGCGCTGAAAAATCTGGTTAGTACGCATCATCTGTTTTTTGGTGCCCCACGCCCTGACGATCAAGTCAAAATCACTGAAGACATCGCTGCCGAATTACAGCGGATGATGCTGCATGAAGGCTACTTCGCCGGGGAACCAAACGGTGCCTGGGATGAGATGTCCCAGCAGGCGTTCTGGATGCTGGTTGGTAACGAAAATCTGGAAGAACGCTGGAATATTCACAACAACACGGATCAAATTGATAAGGTCGCTCTGGATTACCTACGCCAACGGTTCAAAGCGTCTAGCGGTGGGTAACCGTCACGTTCGCCACCTTGATCATCTGTTGTCTTCACGGTATAGTGCGGCGGTTTGAATGTCGCTATACCGGATTAATTGTTGAACCATCGCTCGACTACATCATCACTGCTGTTCTGGCTGATTATCACGGGCATTTTGTTGTTGGGTGCAGGCTTACGCTTGCGTATGCTCGGCCAGGATGTGCGTTTTCACTCCGATGAGGCGTTTTTTAGCACCTTTGCAACCCGTGCCGCCGTCCACGGTGATTGGATGCTCACTGGCCCGCTGGATAAATCCCCACTGACGATCTACGCTAATGGGCTGGCCTTACAGGTTATTGCTGTGCAGGTCGATGGTGATGGCAAGCGCGACCTGGATGTACGAACGGGTGAATTTGCCGCCCGCATCCCCAATACAGTCGCCAGTGTGATCCTCATCGCATTGACGATGCGCCTCGCTTATACGCTGATCCATCAGCGATGTGCGCTTATCCTGGCTGGGATGTTAAGTGCGCTATCCCCGTTTTTGCTGGTATTCAGTCCATCCGCTTTTACGGATGTATTTATGCTGACGTTCATGGTGGCGGCGTTGTTAGCCACGCTACGCGGACGCTACCTGTGGGCGGGGGTATGGCTGGCCCTGAGTATCTGGTCCAAGCAGCAGGGCCTGTATTATCTGCCGTTGCTGCTGGGTGTGATGGTTGTGCAAGGTGTGTTGACGCGGCGCAATGTCGGTCAGTTTATGCTCACGCTGTCGCTAGGGCTGGCTCTGTTCGGCCTGTGGGATGTGCTGCGTCCTGATGAAAGCATATTTGTGCGTGCTTCTGAGAATAACAATCCAGGTCGCTTGCTTGTCGATTTAGCAGCGTGGGGGCCGCGTCTGCGGGAGTGGCTGGGTTATCTGGGTTGGGGGCTGGGACCGGCATTGCTCACGGTGGCACTCACCCTGTTAGGGGTGTTCGGATTTTGGCGGCGGCGTGATCGTCAAATCGCCCTACTCTGGGGATATATCGGCGTGTTTTTACTCGGTCACTGGGTGGTGGCGTTCAATACCTATGATCGCTATCTGCTGCCCATTATCCCACTGTTGATTGTGGTTGTCGCTTATGGGCTGGCGCAACTCAACGGGGTATGGTGGGGACGTGTGCGGATGGCATTGCTGATCCCATTGTTATTTACGGCGGTCATCACATCAGGTTGGGGCATTGACCTGGGGCGCGATGGCTACCCCTTGGACCGTGATGGCGAAATCATCGCTCTGGCCGAGTATATCAATGCCAAACCCTACGAGACCATCGTGTATGATCGCTGGGTAGGCTGGGAGCTTGGCTACTATCTAGGGCCGTGGACGGATATACGCCGCGTATATTTCCCGACACCGGGTGAACTGGTACAGCATGCCACCGGGCACCCGGACCCTAATCCGCGCTATTTTATTGTACCGCGTAAGCAATGGAATCTACCCTGGATTACCGCGTTGCTAAATGCTGGTTTTACAACCGAAGTCGATTACCGATCATCCCGTTTTATTGTGTATCAGTTTATTCGTCGCCGGTCTTAGGCGGTTGCTTGGGACGGCGCAGCTTTTGCAGCATCTTATCCGGGTCTGGTGTGGCACGGCGATGTATTTGCGTGACGTTGTTATGGGCTGTTACCGCCGGGGTCTCATCACTGGCCTGTGCTTGATCAACCGCCGGATAACGCGCCTGCCAGCTTTCCACAAAGCTCGTTAACCACTCTAATTCAGCACGCATCATGGCGAGGCTGTGTGTATACAGCGCGTGGATGTGGGCTGGTACGTCTTCCCCTTGCTGGTGCCGCTGCCAGGATTGTTCCACCATTTGTAATTGGCGGGCCAGGTCATTGCGATGGTGCTTCAACGCGGTGTAGACCTGCCGGGGCTTCAACGCGGTGATATTCGCCAGGCCCAGTTCAAAGCCCGTGCCCAGGCTGCGCGGTTGCCGCAGCAAATCGGAGATGGCTGTTTGTAACACGCCGCGCCCGGCATCGGTGATGCTATATTGTTTGCGGTTCGGGCCGCGCCCACCAGCGCGTAACTCACTGCTGATCAGTCGCTGATTTTCCAGCTTATTCAGGATGTAATAAACCGAGGAAAAGCCAATCGTCACCCACTCGCGCAGGCCACGCTCATCAATAATTTGCTGGATCTCATGACCGTAACGGGTGGCTTCGGCCACTAAGCTCAGAATAGTGAGTTCGGCATCTGTCATCGTCATATTTTCTGGCATTGGTTATCCCTAATACTATACCCGCTATTCTGGTTTATGGGTGAAAACGACTCACCTGATCTGGTAAGCGTGTAGGCGCAAGGCTCTAAACTAAACATACTGATAACAAGCCAGAAGGCAAGTTTATGGGGTGGTTCAGGGGATATTGGTTGGGTCGATCCACAGACCGACCTAACAGCGCAGGTAAAGCAAAAACAGGGATTGTGATTATACGTTCAGGGTTTGCTTGGCCTGCTCCGCCTTTTTGAGGTCACGCTTACCCAATTCAAATTCGTAGACTAACCCCATCGGTGAACGCCCAGGTGATTTTAGGGATGAACTCGCGTTTGATCGCCACCGCTTGCACTGCCTGATACGGGTATTCGACCAGTAACGCCTTAATCGAATTGGAGAAAAAGCCTTGCTTGACCGCAAAAAACGCGACCTTTGTCGCCCCTACAGCAATGTACATCGGCCCGATATGCCCGTCTGGGGTTTGCGTGTTGGTCCCCGGTTGGGCGGCCATCTGCTCGACAATACCCCCCGCGCTATGCGCAATGAACTTGCGGCCTTCCCCCTTGTTGGTCACCGTAAAACCGACAATTACATCTTCGCCCATAAGGGTAGTAGCTTGCTTATTCACGATAGCTCCTCATCGCCTTTTGGAGACATCACCAACGGGAGCGATGTTATGTTTTGCGCCCCGTTTTCAACAATTCCTGTACCGTGCTGATCAAATTATTCGCCAGGTAAGGTTTGGTCAGGTAACGGTCTGCACCAGCCCCCAGACCCTCACGGATTTGATCAGGATCGGCCAGTGCGGATAAGATAATCACCGGTAGATGGTCAAATACACGCTTGGCTCGCATCTGCTTGAGGAAATCAATACCACTTACATCCGGCAGCATCAAATCCAGCACAACGATATTAGGTAATGGCTGTTGCCGTAAAATTTGCGCCGCTTCCCCGGCGGTTAAAGCGGAGATGGGTGTCATATCCGCCCGTGTGATCAAGGTTGTAACCAGTCTCTGTAATGCCTCATCATCATCAATGACAAGAACACGTGGGGTTTCGTCTGCACTCACTCAGGATGCACCTTTCGCATGAATTCACTAGGCAATTTGTAACCTACTGCTGACCAGATTTCAACGTATATTCAGATTATAACGGTAACGGTAGATAATTTCGCATGATCTTTTTGCTTATACGTGCGCTTGGGTGTATGCTGGAATTATGTTGAACCACCGTAATTGTACAAATGAGGAGATAGCGACCCTATGGTAAACAGGCGGGGGATTTTACTGCTACCTATATTGATTTTAATTTTATCCGGTTGCTTTCGACAGGCCAGTGATCCTATTGAGCCGGTGAATGAATCGCTATCCGATGTGAGTGGGCAACAGGTTATGCCAACACAAACCCAGGCTAGCACCGATACCGACGGCATGATCACCGATACACCGGCTAATAATACCGATATGCCAATGCCGACATCCGAGGAGCAACCGACGGATTCTGACGCTACCGATGCCGATACAGATAGCCCACAGATTCAAGTGACGGCCTCAACACCGGTACCATTGGCAACCAGCACACTCGCAGCGACCAACACACTACAGCCCACAGTGGATACGGGCACGGGCGGCGGGGCGGTTGGGCCAGTCTCATTAGCGACGGAAACACCAGAATTTATCACACCGCAAGCGGGGGGGTCCGGGGCGATTACGACACCTACCCCACTGCCAACACAGCCGATTGACCCAACACCAACAGAACCAGCCCAACCAGAGGCGGGTGTTGATGTGGATGACTCGTGCTTGTACGTGGTGCAGCGGGGGGATAACCTGTATCGCATCGCTGTAAATAACAACACAACCATTGACGATCTGGTCGCAATTAACCCTGGCCTGAACCCCAACTTGATCTTTGAGGGTGATGAGATTATTCTGCCGGATTGTGACCCGGATGAAACCGCTGCTGAAGAACCAGAAGATCCAGCAGATGAAGAGACAACCAGCGACGATGAAGCCGATAGCGACGATGAAGGTGATACGACGGTTGTTGGCACACCGGGCGAACTGGTCCATGTGGTTGCCAGTGGGGAAACCCTCAGCACCATCGCCCAGCGTTACGATGTAACCATTGCCAGCATCATTGAAGCCAACCAACTGGCGGACCCGAACCGGTTGAGTGTGGGCCAGGAGTTGGTCATTCCGCAGTAAATAGAGGCACTTCACATAGGGTAATCGGGCGCGGATCATATGCGATCCGCGCTTTTTTAATCCCCAATAACGCCTTCCAGAATAGTGAGGTTATCAAACGCCACACTGATAGTCGCTTCGCTTTCTACGGCGACGGCAAAGCCCACATAGCCGCTACCATAGGTGCTATCACGCACATCTGCCAGAAATGTATCGTTTACATAGAGGGCAAGGTAATCATCCACACACACCACGCGTAGATTGTTGGTCGCCGCCCCTTGATTGACGGCATCGCTGCGCCCCCACTTGACCAGCCCATTGATTTCACCATGCTGGCCTTTGCGGATACTGTAGGAGCCATCCCCACCCACCAGGAAATAATAGCCGCTGGTCCGGTTATCACCGGTTTCTGCGCGGCATAGCACCCCGTAGGCGTTGTTATCTTCCGCAGAGAATTGAAAGCCCTGCACATCAATCACCACATCTGTGTAGGTCTGTGCTCGGTAGAAGCCGCGCACATAAGCGTTGCTGTTCGATTGCATTCGGTACGCGCCACTACCCACACCAATCTGAACCGCACCCGCAGTCCGGTTATCCCACCCGCTCAACGAGTCATCGAATGATTCTCTGAGTAAGACGGCCCCGGTGCCATAGGTCACTTCCGGGTCAGGGCGGCATCCAACCAGAATAATGGCTATCATTACGCTGATAAAAATAAATTTACGATGGAACATGGCATCCCTAACAGGCTATTGGCTATGCTGATAGTGTAATTGACCACCGCATAGATGAAAATCTTCAAGGTCGGGTTTGTTTAGCGGACTTGCTTGGGTGTATAATGGCTAGAACTAGCCAATAAATGCGGTCCAACAGGTATTGACTTGTTAGGGTCCGCGCTGCGCTGGACGACAACTCAACAGCCGTAAATTACTGAGGTTCGATGTTTTTTTATGATTGAGGTAGTGATAGATAGCATCCGCGTAAGTTTGACGTCCCAGCACCGTATTGTGGTCTTGAAAGATAATGACAGCGACCGTTACCTGCCTATCTGGATTGGCCCGTTTGAAGCGGACGCGATTACGATTGAACTGCAAGAAACACCACCCCCCCGCCCGATGACGCACGATTTGTTGAAATCGGTCATTCAGGAGTTGGGTGGGCGCATGGTGCATGTACTCATCAGTGATCTGCGTAATGACGTATATTATGCTCGCTTAGTGGTTGAGGTAAATGGCGAACAACGCGAGATCGACTCACGGTCTAGCGATGCAATCGCTCTGGCCGTGCGTGCTAAAGTGCCGATCTTCGTGGATGACCGCGTGATGGAAAAAGCCGGTATCGAGCCGGATGAAGATGTCGAGCAGGAAGTCATCGAGGAAAGCGCGGGGAACGACACCGAAAATGTCGATTCCGGTAAGCTCAGCGCGTTCGCCGATTTCGTCAACTCGCTGGATATCGACCTCGACGAAGACGACGACAACTAAACCCAATTTTATAGCATTTGCCCAAGACGCTGCACATCTGTCGGTGCGTTCCAGAACGCACCGCTTGTTTTCTATATCCAATATCTGGGTATGATGAGAATGACGGATATGGTGCAGGGACGGATACGGATACATAGATCCACCTAACGGGAGCACATACAGATACTACCTCGCTTAACCGGGTAACCATTGATTTATCGCTGAGGTCCAAAGGGGATGCATGTCTACAGATACACCATATAGCCAGGAGGCGGAAGAAGCGGTTATCGGGGCCGTGTTGATTAACCCTAGCATGTTCCTGACGTTGGCGGCATTCCTCAAAAACGACGACTTCTTCTTCCTGCGGCATTCGTATATCTGGCAGGCGATGCTGCGCCTCAACGAGCGTAAAGAGCCGATTGATACCGTCACCTTGTCCAAAGAACTGGCCGATATGGGCTTTTTGGAAGAAATTGGTGGTATGGGCTATATTACCCAGCTAATCGCCAATACGCCGACCTCAGTCCATGCGGAAGTCTATGGACGATTGGTGGAGCGCACCGCCATCCGCCGCCGTCTGATGCAAGCCGCCGATGAGATCAAGATGTTGGCGATGGACGAGACCCGCAACATCGAGGCGGTAACCGGGGATGCGGAAACGCGCCTGTTCAACGTGACAGACCGCCAACTCAAGCGTGAGTTTGTCACCATGAATGAGGCGGTCAACGCCTATTTTGATCAGATCGAGTATCTGATGGCGAACCAGCACGAGTCCATGGGGTTACCCACCGGCTACCGGGATATGGACGCGCTGCTGGGTGGCTTCCAACGCTCTGACCTGTTGATCTTCGCGGGACGCCCTGGTATGGGTAAAACCAGCTTTTTGCTTTCCACTGCGGTGAACGCCGCCCGCCTGGGTGCGCGGATCGCGATTTTTACGATGGAAATGGGTGCGGATCAGTTGGTGCAGCGTATGATCTCAATGGAGACTGGCATCAGCACGCAGAAGCTGCGCCTGGGCCGCCTGAGTCCGCAAGAATATTCTCGTTTTGTGGAAGCTGCCGGACGTGTTGCGCAGTTTCCCATCTTCATTGACGATACCCCGGCCCTTGACCCGATTACCATGCGGACCAAATGCCGCCGCCTCGCCTATGAACACGGCCTGGACCTGGTGATTATCGACTATATGCAGTTGATGAATGCTGGCGGGCAATATCAGAACAACCGTGTGCAGGAGATCAGCTATATCAGCCGTAGCCTCAAAGAATTGGCCCGTGAGATGAATGTGCCCGTCTTTTCGGCTGCACAGCTATCGCGTCAGGTGGAGCAACGGCAGGATAAACGCCCGGTGCTCAGTGATCTGCGCGAGTCCGGGTCCATTGAGCAGGATGCTGATATTGTGATGTTCTTATATCGTGATGTGGTCTACAACGAGGCGACTGAGTTCCCCAATCAGGCGGATGTGATCGTCGCCAAGCACCGTAACGGGCCGACAGGTACGGTGTCGTTATATTTTGAGAGTGCGCTGACCAAGTTTATCGACGGGGCGGTGCGCCGCGTTGATTTGGGGGAGATGTAAGCAATGGGACGTCAATTCGAAGGTTTCCCGGCTGCTCCCTTTGACAGTCTGCCTGTACCGCCTGATTTTTTCGTGTCGCTATTACCCGCCGTGGATAATCTGGCGGAGTTAAAGGTGCTGCTGTTTTGCTTCTGGGCCTTGCCGCAAAAACAAGGCAGCTATCCTTATTTGCGGCTGCGAGATTGCCTGGAAAGTGACGCTCTTATGGATGGGATGCAGACCGCCCAACCTGATGCCTCCCCGGAAAAGACGTTACAACACGCCATGACCTGCGCTGTAGAGCGTGGGGTGCTGTTGGTCGCTGAGGTCAACGTCAAGGGCACCACGGAAACGCTGTACTTCGTCAATACGGAGAAGGGCCGCACTGCTGTAGCGCAGATCAAAGCCGGGGCATGGCAACCGGGTGATCTGGATAATCCGGTGGATATTCTGCCGTATCGCCCCACGGTATTTAAGCTTTATGAGACCAACATCGGCCCACTGACCCCCTATATTGTTGACGACCTCAAAGACCTGGAAAAAGACTATTCAGCGGCGTGGATACAAGAGGCCATTCATATTGCCGTGCAGGAAAATAAACGCTCACTGCGCTATGTGATCGGCATTCTCAAACGCTGGCGTAAGGAAGGGAAAACTGACGATGGAACCACTGGAAGACAGGATCAGACGGATGGTAAACGGTACATCTCAGGGAAAGACGCCGAATTCATCAACTACTGATGGTGATGATGGACTCTGCCGGGTGTGTGGTGCTGCCGATGTAATCTGCGGTGGGCTGGGATTGATCCGTTATGAGGTGCCCGTCGAAGACCCGCGTTTTGGTAAGCTGCATCGCTGCCCCAACAACCCACCGGATCAAGACCTCAGTTGGCAACAGCGGCTACGTCGTTTAAGTAATCTGGCTGCTTTTGCCGATAAAACGCTGGATAATTACGAGACTGATCTGGCGATGCATGGTGAGCATGAGCAGCAATCGCTGGTACTGGCCCTGGATGCCGCACGCGGGTTTGCCCGTCAACCGGATGGCTGGCTGCTATTTGAAGGGGGCTATGGCACGGGTAAGACGCATCTAGCGGCGGCGATTGGTAACCTGCGCCTACAACTGGGGGATGCGGTGCTTTTTATCACCGTGCCGGATTTGCTGGACCATCTACGCGCCGCTTACGGCCCGACATCCGAGATGGGCTATGATGAGACCTTCGAGCGGGTACGCAACGCGGATTTGCTCATTCTGGACGATCTTGGGGTGGAAAATCCGAGTGCCTGGGCGCAGGAAAAGCTATTCCAGTTGTTGAATCATCGCTACAGCTATGAAAAGCCGACTGTCATCACGACTAATGTCGATATTGATACGCTTGACCCCCGCATTCGTAGCCGCCTGTTAGACATCAGTTTGATTCGCCGGGTTAAGGTCAATGCGCCGGATTACCGTTCGCTGGTGCAGAACGCGCAGACGCAATTGCAATCCAACCTGGGTTTATACCAGGATATGACCTTTGCGACCTTTGAAGTATATGACCACGTCTACCCCGATGAGCGTAAAAACCTGGAACGAATTTTACGTGTGACGCACAGCTATGCGGAAAATCCGCAAGGGTGGCTGTTATTATTGGGCAATCATGGGGCAGGCAAGACTCATCTGGCGGCGGCGATTGCCCAGCACCGCCGCGACCTGGGTGAGGAAGTGATGTTCCTTACCGTGCCGGATTTGCTGGATTATCTGCGGACGGCATATAGCCCCAATGCGCCAGTGAATTTTGATCAACGCTTTAACGCTGTCAAGAATGTGCCGCTGCTGATTATGGATGACCTGGGTACAGAAAATGCATCCTCGTGGGCAAAAGAAAAGCTGTTCCAACTGATTGATTACCGTTATGTCGCCAAACTGCCCACGGTCATCACCACGGCCCGGCAACTGGAAGAAATCGACGAGCGTACACAGGTCCGTTTGAAAGATGACCGTCGCTGCGTAACCTATGCGATCACAGCGCGGGCCTATGCGCTTCGCCGCCGCCAGCGTTAGAGTTCGCCTGTTTTGAGATCCTATAATATCGTCCCTTACCAGCGGAAGCACCGTCAGGTCGTGTTTGACCTGCTCTTTGAGAGTGCGAAAACCCATCTGCACCTGGATTGGTACCGCGCCGAAGATTGGTTGGAAGCACAGGACAACATCACCTTATTAGCGTTTGCAGGTGAGGTGCTCGTCGGTGTGTTGGGGGTATCTGCGCCAGTAGATGATACCTGCTGGTTACGCATGCTCATTCTTGAGGATGAGTCAGACTATTCTGATGTTGTGCCCGCGCTCTGGGTGCGGATGCAGGATCTGTTACATCAACATGAGGTGCAAACGTTTGCGGCCTTACTGATTGAAAGCACTATCGCCCCGTATTTATCCACCCTGGGAATGACCCACACCGAGGACATTGTCACCTTAAGTAGAGGCGGCCAAGTTCCGCCGGAATCACCCGAACAGCGCAGCACGGTAGCAATCCGTATGGCTACAGTGGATGATCTAGCGCAGATGACGGCTATTGATCATGCCGCGTTCCCCCCATTATGGCAGATGACGCATGATGAAATTCGACGGGCAAAGAAATTAGCTGCGGTATGTACGTTGGCCGTGACTGCGGATAACCAGGCGCTAGGGTATCAATTGAGCACGCTGTATAATCGCAGCGGCCACCTGGCACGATTGGCCGTTTCCCCACATGCGCAGAGTATGGGGGTTGGTGCGGCCTTGCTTGATGACCTGTTATGGCGGTTTATCCGGCGAGAGGCGCGGACGATTACCGTAAATACGCAAGCCAGCAACGCCCGCTCGCAGCGATTGTACCAGCGGTATGCCTTTAACCTCACCGGGCATAGTCTGCAAGTATGGATGGCAAAGCTCTGAGCAGGGGGGTATCATCCCCTTATGTGACCGGGTATAACGCAGGGCAAACTCCATGACGATGATCTACTACCCTGAAGATGGTAATTTAGACGCACTGGGCGAGGCTCCGGTGGGGTTAATTGGTTATGGAAGCGGTGCGCGTGCCATCGCCATGAATATGCGAGATCACGGGGTGAATTTGCTGGTTTCCAGCGATGATGCCGCCGAACAACGCCGGGCACAGGCGGATGGCTTCACCATTGGTATGATCGGCAATGTGGTACGGCAATGCGCAGTGATTGTACTGGCACTCACTGATGAGGTGATGACAACCGCCTATATGCAATCTGTATCCCCCAATTTGACTAAAGGCGATACCCTGATCTTCATAAGTGCATATAACGTCACCTTTGGCTTCATCGAACCGCCGCCGTTTGTGGATGTTGGGCTGGTCGCGCCGCGTTCTATTGGTGAATTGTTGCGGCATGCCGTCACTACCGGGGATGCCGTGCCGAGTTTTGTGGCGGTTTGGCAGGATGCCAGTCGTCAGGCATGGCAGCGTGTGCTGGCCGTTGCCCTGGCAATGGGCGCGTTGGAGGGGGGGGCTGTTGAGGTCAATATTGAGCAGGAAGCCGAGTTGAGCCTGTTTGTGCAGCAGGCGATTATCCCGGCGTTTCATCACATCATCGTCACCGCAGCGGATCTGCTGATGAAGCAGGGGTATCCGCCGGAAGCGGTGCTGATGGACCTGTACTTAACGGGGAAATTTGCGCAATACATCGAGGAAGCAGGGCGTTCCGGTATATTGCAGGCCCTGCGACACACCAGCACCACCGGCCAATACAGCACGTATAGCCGGATGGCCCGCTTCAGCGAGTTAAAGCTTGAGCGGCTGATGGAAGTCACCCTGGATGAAATACGCAGTGGTGATTTCTCTCGCGAGTGGTCTCAGGAACAGGCCGACGGCCAACCACGGTTGCGCAAACTACTGAAACAGTATGAAGCGCGTGATTTGTGGGATCTGGAACAGCAAACACTCGACCTCATCGGGGAAGACCCGGAGGATTGGTCTGATGAGGGCGATAACGACGTATCAGACGATGGCGAATTTCTTTAGCCTAACACGATACAGAACATGTTACGATGAATAATACATTGTAGCACTTAGGAGATCTGGAACTATGGAACAACAAGTCAAGCCGGAAGCGATACAGACGCTAATCGCTCGGCTAGATAATGAGGATATTGAGGCACAACATAGTGCAGCCGTAGAGTTAATAGAGATCGGTGAGGCTGCGGTTGATCCGATTATCAGCGCATTACCAGGTGCCGAGCCACACGCCCGGTATTTGATGTCCTGGGTGCTGGGGGAAATTGGGGATGAGCGGGCGATACGCCCATTAATTGACCGTATGAGTGACCCGGACTCCCATGTGCAGGAGTGGGCTGCCAAAGCCCTGGGCGAAATCGGTGATGAGGGTGCCGTTCCGGTATTATTGGCCGCGTTGGATGCATCTGGTACCAACCCGTCTACCCGGCGCAATATCGCGGCGGCCCTGGGGTGGATTGGCGATGAGCGGGCCGTTGAGCCGTTGATCAACCTGACACAGCATGATGATGACCCTGTACGCGGTTTTGCGGCGGCGGCCCTGGGTGCATTAGGGGATAAACGCGCTGTGAAACCGTTGTTGCCACTGCTGGAAAATGATGATCAGTGGGTGCGCATCCGCACAGCTAAGGCCCTGGGTGAACTGGGAGACTTCCATGCGACGGAGAAATTAATCGTCAGTTTGACCGATGACCGGGAGTGGGTACGGTATAATGTGGTGTGGGCACTCGGTGAAATCCGGGATGGCCGCGCCTACGAGTCGTTGATTGCCATGTTAAATGACGATAGTGCAAATGTACGGCGCTGCACGATTGAAGCCCTGGCCCAGATAGGTGATCCACGGGCGACTGAGGCCCTGCAACGCCTCTTACTGACGGATACGGATAGCGGCGTTAAAGGGGCGGCGCACATCGCGCTGCAAACGCTAGGAGCGTAAAGGCAAACGCTATGGAACAACCTGATCCCACTCACGCACTCATTGCAGACCTGGGTGCTGATGACCCGGATGTACAGGAACGCGCTGTTGATGATCTGGTCGCTATCGGTTCACCGGCAGTTGACTCTTTGATCATCGCGGTTAATGACGGCAATGCCCAGGTCTGCACCAATGCTATCGAAGCGTTAGGCCGCATTGGTGATACGCGGGCCATTGGACCCATTATTGTCGCGCTGCAAGATACCGATAACGTGGTGATTATGGCGGCTATCACCGCGTTACGGCGCATCGGTGACCCTAGAGCCGTGCCTGCGTTGATGCAGTTCCTCAGCAACGATGATATTTATCTGCATTTTCATGCCACACATGCCCTCACGCAGATCAACCACCCGGAAACGATACAAGCCCTGCTCACTGAATTGGGTAGTGATGATCCTAGTGTGCGGCATGGTTGTATCGTTGCTTTGGGTCGCTTGGGGGCACGCGAGGCGGTTGAGCCATTGCTCAAGCTGGTGGATGATAGCGATGATCGCATCCGCTATAGTGTGGCTTATGCCCTGGGTGACCTTGCTACCCCACAGGATAGCGCGGTTATCACTGCCCTGCGCCCCCTGCTGGAAGACCGCGACCCGAACGTCCGCGATGCCACGCAGGAGGCACTGGGCAAGCTGGATACACCCTGATACGATCGCTATTCTAATGGGGCGACTTGCGGATAAGCCTTGAGCGCGTCCGCAAAGCGATCCCGATAGGCCAGCGCATCGGCTTCGGTTTTGCCCTCAAAACGCAGGCTGAGCACCGGTTCGGTGTTGCTGGCCCGTAGCAGGCCCCAGCCATTTTCAAATTTGATGCGCACGCCGTCTACCGTTTCGACCTCACCCTGCTCACTGAGCTTTTCCGCAACGCCATCAATGACAGTTTGCTTGTCCTCATCCGGGCAGTGTGGGCGGTACTCCGGTGTGCTGAACAGGCGCGGTAACGCGGCATCCAATGCGGAAAGTGGTTGATCTGCTGCGGCGATAACCTGTAGCAGCCGCCCCGCCGCAAAAAAGCCATCATCAAAGCCGAAGTAATCCTCACCGAGGAAAATATGCCCACTCATCTCTCCACCGAGTAACGCGCTTTTCTCGCGCATCGCCTCTTTGACCAGTGAGTGCCCGCTGGCGGCCATAAAGCCAAAACCACCATTGTCTTCGACCACATCAAATAACACCTGACTGGTCAACACATCCGCGACGACAGCCGCCTTTGGGTGTCGGGTCAGCATATCCTTAGCGAGTAGGGCCAGCAGCCGGTCAGCGGCGATCATATTGCCCTGTTCATCAACGGCACCCATGCGGTCTGCATCACCATCAAAGGCAATGCCCAGGTCTGCGCCGAGTTCGACCACTTTCGCGCTGAGATCCTGCATATTCTCGGCATCTTGTGGGTTGGGGTGATGATTGGGGTAATTTGCATCGGGTTCGCAGTAGAGGCAAGCCAGCACCTCATGGCCCCATGCTTCCATCAGGCGCGGGCTGAACAACCCACCGACCCCATTACCGGCATCCAGCACCACTTTGAGCGATTTGCCCTTGGGGATGCGCTCACCCAGGTCTTTGACGTACTTGCTATATGAGGCGTTATCTGTGGATTGTGCCCCACTGCCGGAATAAAAGCGATTTTGATCAATCATTGATTTTAGGGTTTGGATGTCGCTACCGTAGATGGTCTGGTTGCCCACGCACATCTTGAAGCCGTTTTGATCCCCGGCGAGGTGGCTACCCGTGACCATCACCCCCCCCGCGCTGCCCTCGTTCACGGCATGCCAGTACACCACAGGCGTCGCAACCAGGCCCAGATCAATCACATTACAGCCGGATTTTTTCAGGCCATCCATCAAAGCCGCTTGTAATTCAAAGGAGGAGGACCGGTTATCCCGCCCAACGACGACAAGGTTCTTGTTTTCGCGCATTTGCAAAAACGTGCCGAATGCCCGCCCAATAGAACGGGCTACATCGCCGGTGAGCAGGGCACTATCACCCGTGGCCTGGCCTCGGATGTCATATTTCTTGAATATTTTGGGGTTAATCGCCATCTTCAATCACCTGAATCTGCTGTTCGACATAGATGCGCTGGCGATCTTTGACATCTTTATGTACATGGGTGCCCGGTCCGATCTGCGCTTTTTCCCCCACTTTGACGCCCGGCATGGTCATTACATCCACGGCCAGGAAAGAATCACGCCCGATAACAGCACCAAATTTGTCGCGTCCGCTGCTCATCTTATTCCCTTTGATCATGGATGGCACCTCACCCCGGTCAATGCGCAGGTTGGCGGTGGTACACCCGGCGGAAAAGTTGACGCGCTCGGCAAAGATCGAATCCAACACACGGCACGCATGCATAGAACAGTTGTCCGCCACATAGCTACGGGCGATTTCCGTGGTGAAGCCGACTTCACAGTTATTCAGCACCATCGAATTGCGAACCAGCGCGTTATTGCCCACAATTGTACCGGCACCGATGTAAGCCGGGCCGACGACGGCTGCACCGGGGAATATCCGCGCCCCTGCGCCAATGTAAACATTACCGACTAACGTGGCATTCGGGGCGATGTAGGCATCATCAGATACAACTTGCCCGTCAATTTGGTTCAGATAGTAGTCCATAATATCCAGCACATGCCACGGGTATTTCAGCGCACCCCAGAAGCCCTTATACGGCACCACGCGGTAGGTCTGCTGGGCCATCAGCTTATCCATCGCCCGCTCGTAATGATCGTCGCTCTCGTCCTCACTGGCATATTCCGCATGGATGGCTTCAAACAGGGCAGCGGCGTTGCTGTGAATGTGGGCGACAATATTCACCAGATTGCTGGGGCGATTTTCCGCGCCGGGTTTTTCCACGATGCCGACGATTTTTCGATCATCACCGATGACCAGGTACCCACCGGGGAAGTAATCGGCCATTTCAACGCCAGCCAGGTAGGTCGCCTGTGGGTCTTGCGCATGGGCTTTGAGCATATCCTGATGTAATTTCAGGTCAACTACATCATGTACCTGGTTGACGTAAATCGGGGAGTCGGGTGCGTCTTTGATAGCGTCTTCTACCTGAAGCAACGCATCACCCATACCGATTGGTTCCTGCTGTACGACGATGTCGAGTTGCATCTGCTGGGCTACGGAGGCCGTAAACGCGGAGATTTCCGCTTTATTGGCCGGGTTCGCGACGATAACTGCCCGTTTGAAGCCTAGCTTCCGGTAGCTTTGTAACTGGCTGATGAGCAGCGGTTCCGTGCCAAACCGCATCAGTGATTTTTCGCGTATCGGCCACATTCGTGATGATGCGCCACCGGCCAGAATGATTAATATCGGCTGTTGAGCCATGCTCGCTCCTTTAACGATTTTGTGGGGTTCATATAGATCATAGCAAGATAACAGCATTGTACCAAAATGGCTTGCGCAAGGTTAGCTGTCGCCCGTAGAATAGAGCTAGTATCCGCATTACGAATGCAAATTCATGACAGATCGTTCAACAAGTCGTAAAAAGCAAACCGGACCCCTTGGGCGCACCCAGTTGACCCAATCCCTGAATAAGGCGTTGGAGGCTGGCCCAACCGAGATACTCCAGCAGATCCGGTATATATTGGCTCTCAGCCAGGTGACAGCAGCTACTGCGGTGCCGGTGCCTGTAGCTGCACCACCGTATACCGTCGCGGAAGCTCGCTTGCTGGCCCTGGTTGAACTGCGCGAGACCCTTAACCAGGATCAGGTGGTTCAGCTTTTTGAGGATGTGCAGCAGATTGATAATGTGGGGTTGCGTCTGCGTTTATTGCTGGCCTTAACGCCGCATATGCCAGCCGAACAACGGACCCGCACCGCCCAGGATTTGTGGCAGCAGGTTAATCAGATTGAGGATGACCCTGCTTTACGTGGTGAGTTGCTGGTTCACGTCTTCCCCTTGCTTGATCATGGCCTGGATGAATCTACACAGGTGGCGGTGCAGCTTTCTAATACGATTAAGCTGGCACAAGCGATTGATAATGCCGAAGCCCGCGTTCGCAGTCTGGTTGCGTTGGCTATGCAGCTCCCCCCGGCCATGAAAATGACGCTGTTCACGCATATTCTGGATGAGATTGACGCGACCCATAGTGATAGCCTGCGGGCCAATGCCATTAATGCCATGGTGGATCATCTACCCGTTGAGGTCGAAACGCGCGTGCTCAAGAGTGTGCGGAATATCTTCACCGCCCATGAGCGTATACGGGCCTTAACCGCGTTGGCACGGACGATTTCGCCCGATAACCAACGGGTGATCCGTGCGGAAGCCATTAAAGCGATTACACAAATCCGTAATGAGGATGACCGCGCTGAAGCCTTGATTAACTTCGCGCCGCACCTGGAACCGGCCAGCGAAGAAGACGGTTTTCCGCAGCTTTTGGAGCAGGCCCTGGGGGTAGCGGTGACCCTTTCTCGACGGCAAATGCGGGCCAAAGCTCTGGTCGCACTCGCGCCACATTTAACGCTGGACCTGCAAGGTGAAGCTCTGGCTGCCGTCCACAGCTTGACCAATGAACGTGAGCGGGCTATTCTGCTGGCTGAACTCGCACCTACCTTGCCGCCAAATATGCTGGTCGCCAGTTTAGCGGTTGCCCATACCATGCGTGAGCAGGATGCCCGCGTCCATGCGTTGACGATCCTCGCCCATCACGCGCCGGAGCACGCGCGTTCGCAAACGGTGCTGGATGCACTTGCTGCCGCCTCAAACTTGCCCCATCATTATGAGCGGGTTACGGCACTGGTCGCACTGGCGGATGTGTTGCCGTCACAGTTGTTGGATCAGGCATTTACCAACGCACTAGAGACCACCCGCTTAATCGAAAATCCCAGTGCCCGCGCCCGCGCCCTGAGTTTATTGGGCCATCATCTGCCTGCACACCTGCTGGACCGCGCCCTGGATGCTGCCTATCAAATCCCTGATGTGCAGATGCGTATCAACGCCCTGACGGGTATCGTCCCGCGTGTGCCAGTGGAGCAGCGGGAACCGGCGCAGCGTAAAATGCTGGAAAGCGCACAGCACATGCCATTTGGGTACAAACGCGCCAGGGCGATTGTCAGCGTTGCCCCTCATTTGACGCCTGAACTCATTCTTGAGGCGTTGAAGCTGGCTGATGAGCTGGATGATGCTTTTGATCGCGTCAGTGCGTATGTTGCGCTGGCACAGAACATGCCACCAAAACAACGTCCACAAATTATTGATAGAGCCTGGCAAATCCTGCGAGACATTGAGGATGGTTATGATCGCAGTAGCGCATTAGCTGCCGTCGCGCCTTTTATGCCGGATGACATGCGTGATGTCGTCGCTCGTGCTGCCAGTAGTGTGGTCCGCTCCATTACAGATGAATATGACCAGGCCAGTGCGATTACCATCCTGGCACCTGTATTGGCACAAGGCGAAGCCCTCACTACAGAAATCCGGTTGGACCGTACCGGTGTGCTGCGAACGTTACTCAAGGCTGCCCTGGCAACGCCACAGCAAGCACAGCGCGTCACCCTGATGCGCCAGGCGTGTGCGGTTTGGGTCCAGCTGGATGACGAAGGACGCTATGCCCTGTGGCAGGACCATGCAGTCTCTATAGCCCGTTTGCCTCTGGCTGATACGCTCTATTGCCTTGGGGCCTTATACCCGCTCATAAAAACACTTGTTCCAGAGGCTGATCTAAAAAATATCGCTTACATCCTTGGATTACGTTAGAATATGCGGTATTGTGTGTTTGAGTTGATGATTGGCTCAACCTGTATTGAGGGGATGTGCAAGGAGCAGTGTAGCGTCCAGGTTGAAAGGGCGTGTAGATAAACCAATGACTAGCCAATTTTTGAACAACGTTATGGAAGCCACTGGTAAGATCACTCATGCGGAGCGATGTATGGCGGTGGATGAAGACTTAAAGTTATTACATGTCAGTCAGATTGACCGGGCGATGGTTGAAGCAACCGCATTCGGGGAATTCGCCCTGGAATGCCTGCGTGAGGCCATCAAATCCAAGGATGTGGTCATCACCAACAACGTTATCACCGATCCATCGGATGCGCCGACGACCAATACCAATTTTGCAAACTTGCGCGTGGTGGTGGCGTTACCGCTGGTGAATTATGGGGCCATCTACCTGGATCAACACATCAGTAAAGGGATTATCCCCAAGCAAATGGTAGAGCGCATGATGCAGTTGATCACCTATGTGATAGACAATAACCTGCAACAGTCTACCGTAGATGAACTGTACCAGATGTACCATGATATGCCGTGGCTATCGCCTACTGTAGATTAGGCAAGCTCTTAGGTTTGGGGATGGTTTTCAGCACATCGTCAATGATGGCGGCTGTCCGTTTACTGTATAACCACACCATGCCG
>JGI12109J20283_10010700_pt1 | contig 22395 bp, 20 predicted proteins | sample ElkSlonscriptome_12_FD_20283 | JGI IMG/M metagenome (IMG submission 20283)
CATACCCATGAGGCTGGGAATCCAGTGTCTCATGAGTACGAAACGGCTAATTGCAGATGGTTGTGAGGCTGTATTCGGGGCACTACAGACCGCCTTCGAACTATTGCTTTGTATCATATTTGTTAAAGTGGGTGGTTGACCCACCCGAACAGTATAGCCGGCACGGTACGGTTTGTCGTAGCTGACAGTACCGGTTGCCTCATGTCCTGCAAACTGCGCCTAACTCGAGGTGTTATCCACACACAGTGTGTCCACTGTGTATCGACTCTCTGTTATACTACGATCACTAGTTAGAGAGTAATCCATCACGCATTATGAGCATAGAACAAAAGCGTACAGGACTGCGGACTATAGCGACAATGGGCATCATTGTTTCTTTTTTTGCGTTGATGTCGCTACTCGACTTTGAGCGAGGCGGGCATGTTGCAAGTGTACAAGCAACAAGTACCGCCACAACGACGGTGACCGTGCTCAATACGCCACCGGATTGGACATTGACAGCGCGTGAACTGTATGCTTCAGCCACAAATACCCCAACCAATGCGGGAACAAGTACGGTATTCACCGCAATAGCGACTGACAACAACAGTGAGGATTACCTCTTACTTGTCTGTAAGTCGAGCTCGACGCCAACTCATCCCTACATGCCCGGCAGTCCTACACCTCAGTGTGGTGGAGGTCTTTCAGATCAGTGGGGTATCTCCGCTACGACGAGTAGCGCAGCCGAGGCTCGGCTGACACTTCCGGTCACCGCGTTGGACGACGAGAATAACCCTTGGTATGCGTACATTTGTGATATTAATGCCGGTTCACCGCAGTGTAATAATGTGATGTACAACGGGCTTCACGAACCGGGAGCGCCGAGTGCTACCTCCTCGCCTTTCGTAGTCAATCATGCTGCTACGTTTACGCTTGCGGCAGATGATTCTCCAACAGCTCCGGGTGGTACGGTAACATGGACAACCACTGCTACCGATACTATTGACGTGCTGCGTGGCGGAGACGGTCTGCAGCTGTTTGTCTGCCGCGCGCCCGGGTTTAATCCAGAAGGGCCGTACTGCACGAATGGTGGTTGGGCTACGAGCACCATAACAACACAGGGCAATCCGTCAACATCTACCGACCTTACTATTCCGGCGCAAGATGGCGACCGTCCCGCATACGTGTATGTCGTGGATGAGTTCGGGCTTGAAGCTACTGGCAGCTGGCAAGCCTCGAGTACCGTGCTCACCGTAGACAATACGCCTCCGTACGTTTCTTCCAGCACGATAACGCTCTACGATGTGTTTGGGTCAACGACACTCGACACCGACCTTGCACTTACCGAGCCTGAAGGGGAAACACAAAATTTTGTTGTCACCTTTGATGTGAATGACGACAACGGATGCCTAAACACGTCGGCCAGCAATGAAGTAACTGATGTAGACATAAACGTTTACCGAAGCGCGAAGGGTGGTGCGCTTGGCCTGGGATGTGATTCAAGTGGTGAGTATAATGCGAACGATTGCTACACGCACACGCATCCGCAATGGGTACCGACCTGTTACCAGGATCCAGCTGACTCCTGTACCGCGGGTGATGGTTCAGTCACGTGGGAGTGTACGTTCCCGCTCTGGTACATCGCTGACCCAACAGATATTGGTAGTGTGTTCGCGGGGCAAGATTGGCGTGTGAGTGCACGGGCGACCGACGATGGGCAAGAAGGGGTTTCTCCACAAACCGGTGACTACTCATCAGACGATGAGCCTGTGGATGGTGCGTCAGAGATGACACAGTTCCTCTCGTTCCGTGCAACAGGTAGCCCGATCGCGTATGGTTCCTTTGAGCCCGGCTTTGGTAACACTGAGCATCCAGCTACTACGACGGTGTACGCTACAGGCAACACGGGACTCGACCACTATCTGTCCGGTGATGCGATGTGTGTGACCTACCCAACCTGCTCGAATGATGATTCAGACACAATCTACGTACCATACCAGCAATATGCAACATCATCCTCGGTGGTTTCCTATGGGTCCGGCTTTGCACTGAGTACGAGCACGAGTCCTCAACTAGTTAATGTAGACATCCTGAAAACAACTGCCACGGCCACGCCGTCTAGTGACGATACCTACTGGGGAATACTGGTGCCGAGCAGCATCACGTTTGCCGGTGACTATGTTGGACGCAACTACATTGATGCGGCGATTGCACCTAGCAATGAGTGGTAGTGGCACATCTTTGTCACTTCCTGTAAACATGTCGCACTATGTGCGGCATGTTTCTTATATGTGAGCATGGTTTTCAACAGATTCAGTACACAGTATCCATCTTGTGCGGTACAATACTGTGGTGATAGAGCATTTGCGCAGAGTGCGTCACAGGCCCTATACTGTAGGCATGGTTCGAAAGCTGCTGCCACTGTTCGCAGTGATGTTTTTTTTGATGGATGCCAATATGGTGTCTGCGGGCTTTGGTATTACGCCTCCGTATGTTCGAAACGATAAGTTGACTCAAGGCTCAACATACACCCAAGAGGTTGTCTTGGTTCGCGGTGATCCGGTTGAAGACCTTAAGGCGGAGGTAACGGTCAATGTGCCTGGTATTGAAGATTGGATCAGTATCGACCGGGGCACCGAGTTTCTGTTACCGCAGGGTCAAAAGCAAGTGCCAATGCTCGTTACGATTACCGTGCCGCCAAACGCGGACTACGAACGTTATACGGGAAGTATACGGATACGCACTATGTCGCCCGACCCTGCCAGTGGTGTGTCGATTGCGCTGGGGGCACAGATTGACGTTGATGTCCGCGTGGTGGATGAGATTCGAGACTTCGAAGTGAAGCGGGTGAAGATTAGTGAGACCGAGGAGCCGACACGGTTCTGGTGGCTTGAGTACCCGGGAAAGATTTCGTTCTTAATGGGTATTGAGAATACAGGTAATGCGCCCGTTGCACCAAGTAGGGTACAGCTCGATATATATGACAAGCGAGGAAGCATAGTTCTCGAAACGAGCTATAATACGAACGATATCGAGCAAGTGCTACCGTTCGAGACTCGTGAGGTAGCAGCCTACTTGCCAACACGTCTACCCCCTGGGGCGTACCTTGTACGCTACTCTATCTACCGATTTGAGGACGAGGTAAAACGTTCCGGTGAGCTCACGCTCTCGGTTCTCCCCGCGGGCACACTTACCGCGTATAGTGGGTACGGTATCGACGGGCTTTCGCAGGCCGATTTGCTATCAATCGTGTTGCCGATCGCCGCCATTCTGCTTATCTTTATTGTGCTAGCGCTCGTTATGCATCTTCGGCGCGGTACCCCGCGACGAGCACGTGCAACACAGACGAGCGTGCGCAGGCGTCACGACGATGATGGTAATGAGGGTGGTGGCCCACCGCCACCGGTACGTCGACCGGCTCCGCCCACGCCAACACGTACACCGACACGCGCGCAGTCACCCGGGGGTGTGGTAGATCTGTCTGGAAGGCGGCGTGTTCGATAGGTTGTGGTGTTCATGTATGTACCTATTCTCTAGACATCGAGGAGGAGTGTTACGCCGTGTTTTTGCTGTGGGAGCGATGCTGAGCGCGTTCTACACGGTCTATACCGTGCCAGTGCATGCACAGTATGCGGCAACAACCACGGTCTCGCTTACGGTCTGCGGTGATGGGGTAGTGGGGGGGAACGAATTGTGCGATGATGGGAGCAATACGGGCGCGTACGGCAGCTCGATCGCAACAAGAAATTGCAACCCCATATGTGCAGCGTATGGCCCGTACTGTGGTGACTCTGTAACACAGGTCTTTTATGGTGAGGAGTGCGACGATGGAAACAATACTGCCGGTGACCTCTGTGACGCTACGTGTCAGAATGAGTCCGATCCGGTTGTCGAAGGTGGAGGTGGTGGTAGTAGTGGCAATGCCGGCGGTGGTGGAGGTCGCAGCTCCGGCACCGGCTATGATGGTATTGAGGGGGCCTCTGATGATGGTTCAATAGAGTTCGAAGGAGAGACCAGTGTTCTGGTGCGAGGTGTTGCGTATCCTGGCGCAACGATTACTATGCTGCGCGATGGGGAGATTGATCGAGTCTTTGAAGCGGATGGTAGTGCGAATTTTGAGGTTCGTCTGAGTGAACAGACGCCGGGTATTACAACGCTTGGTTTTTGGGCTGTCGACAGGTTGGGGCTCCAGTCGATCACGTACGCCGCAACGTTTCAGGTGATACAGAACGCAGTGACCACACTGTCAGGTATCTACATCCCGCCAACTATCACCATTGATCGTGAGAAGGTTCCTCCTGGGGAAAGTGCGACCTTCTCCGGCAGTGCGGCCCCTGATACCACTGTGCAGCTTTTCACTGACAGCATAGAGCAGCCCTATACTACACTCGCATCTGGTGGAGGAGAATGGAAGTACGTACTGGACACAACACCCTTGGCTGCCGAAACGTTCCACACAACAAAAGCAAACTACATAGATGCAGAGAATGCCGACATGAAGAGCGGCTTTAGTCAGATATTAAGTTACTATGTCGGGGTGAACGATGTTGATTCCAATCTCACTGCAGATCTTAATAATGACGGTGCTGTGAATTTGCAAGACTTCTCCATCTTGCTTTTTAACTGGAACGCGAGCGGAGGGGGTGCAGATATTGATCAGGATGGGGCAGTGGGGTTGGCAGATTTTTCCATCATGCTCTTCTATTGGACCGGCTAACAGGGGTGCAGGGCTGCACAGTCTGGCATATTTCTTCGTTAGCTTCGTCCTCGGCCACCTCACCGTATACTTATACGGCTCGGAGGCACTCGTCCTTGCTGCCTCGAACTATGCTCACCCTGAGCAGCCCTGTTTTGTTGTGAGGGGTAGGTAGTCATTCTGCGTATTTCGTGTATGCCGCTCTGGGCACTCCTCCTTGGTGCTTCGAAATCCGCTCAAGAAGGAGTACCTTGTCTTTGCAGTCCGCCACTGCAGCAGTCACAGTTAGTTGCCTCGATCCATCGGAGTGCTCGGTGTGAAGTGGTTCCTTTCGTTTTGAAGGGCGGAGGGGTGAGTTGGGTTTGGAGCGTAGAAAGGGCCAGTCTGATACGCTGTTCTGCAGTGGTGTGGAGAAAAACGTTGGTGTACGCACATGGTGTGTTGTGCGCCACACTCCCCGTCCACAGTTTCTGCTGGATTGGTCTCTACACCCTGGCACTCTGCGGTATACTACTAGTATGCGGGTACCATACGCGTACATATTGTTGCTGCTCTGGGCAGGGAGTGTTGTTCCTGTGCACGCCGCACAGATCATTATCGATGCTGACCCTGTGCCACATGGTAGGCTCGATACGTTTTATGTGCCGGTGCGTATCGAGACGAAGGACGAGTGCATCAATGCCGTAGACGTATCCATTGCCTACGATCCGTACGAGATATCCGTTCAAGATATTGCGCTCGGCGACTCTATCCTCACGCTTTGGACGCAGGAGCCTGAGATTGTGCGCGAGAACGGTGTAGAGGTGGGTAGGGTGGTCTTTTCTGGCGGCATTCCCGGTGGGTACTGCGGGCGTGTGGCAGGAGATCTGGGTCGAGCGGACGTTCTTGCGCAACTCGTGGTACAGGGGACGCCAAAAGCACTTGAGGTAGGTACATTTTCAACCACGCGACTTGTGGTCGAGCCGAGTACGACCGCATACGTACACGACGGTACCGGTAACAAGGCTGAAACCATCTACCAGGGCGCAAGTATTACACTGGTTCAGTCTACATCAACTCCGCGCGACATGTGGCTTGAAGATGTACAAGCGGATACAATAGCCCCCGAGTACTTTGAAATAACGTTGGTCGAAGGGCCGTCGCAAGGTAGTCCGTATCACTACATCATTTTTTCTACGACCGACAAACAGAGCGGAGTCGACCACTATCAAGTTTTGGAGACCGACCCGGATCGTTTCGGTATGCTGACATGGTTTTCAAGGGAAGCGTACTGGACAGAGACTCAGAGCCCCTACGTTTTACGCGACCAAAGACTGAGCTCGAAGATCATGGTGAAGGCGGTCGACAAGAACGGCAATGAACGTGTTGTTGAGTACACGCCGCCTATGTCGCCGATCAAGGTGTTTACCCGACCCTCAGTACTGTTATCCATACTCGTGCTGCTCCTGTTTGTTGCAATTAGTGCACTCTGCATAGTGCTGGTACTGCGTGCTGTTCGTGCACGATCGACACCTCCTGAGACTGTTGATCATGACGTTGAATCAACTTCACCATGATGAGAAAGATAATCTATTATTATGCATTACTTACTTGCGGCGCATTGCTCTGTGTAGCGTTGCCCGCCTCCGTTTTTGCGCAAACGAATGCGGCTGGAGTATACATCACGCCACCTACCGCCATTTATCCTATCGGTGAGCCGTTTACGGTGGCGGTACGAGTTGATACGGCCGGAACCGAAGTTGGCACGGTTGACATGACGGTGGCGTACGAACCCGATGATCTCACGTTCTCATCTTTTTCTTCAGAGGGATCAGTATTTAGCCGAATTCTGGTAGACGACACCCGCATTCCAGGCAAAGTAGATGTGTCCGGATTTATTGAACGAGATCGTCCTGCGTATGTTGGTGATGACGGGCTCGTGGTGCAGCTCACATTCCTCCCGAAACGCAATGTTGCAACACAGGTGCGTTTTAGCGAGGCATCGGCAACGCCACCCCTCACACTTACCGCCTCGGTTGGTGACCTCACGAACGTGCTCTCGAGCCTCGCTGCGGCTACGTACACACTTGTGCCTAAAGAGGTAGTACCTCCGCAGCAGGTTGTTGCGCAGGCGGTAGGAGCGGTTGAAGGAGGTGCGACACGTGATGGCGAGTTCTCTTATGTGCCGGAAGCAGTTGAAGGTTGGCATGCAACAACCACTCTAAAGGCTCGTTTTGGGCTCCCACAGAGTGCTACTGCGATGCGTACCGGTGTTTCTACCACCAGCGATGCTGCTCCCGATGAGTTTTATGCGGTGCCGGTCAGTAGTGTAACTCTAGATGATCTCAGTGAAGGTAAGCAGTACTTCTTACGCCAATACCAGGTAGGAGGTGCTTGGAATGATGTGATCGCTGAACCACTTAATGTAGATACGACCCCTCCCGAGATCACCATAAGCGAGAAAGCTCCTGACGGTACACCGCTCAGTGGTAGTGTGTTTATAGAGGCGATCGATTCGCATGCCGGTGTTAAGGCATATCAGGTTGGTGTTGATGGTGGCGAGCTGGTCGAATGGGAGCGCCCAGAGAGTGGCATCTATCGTGCTACTGACCTTCGTCCTGGTGAACATGTGATAACAGTGGCTGCTCTAGACGTTGCTGGCAATGTGCGGCAGCAAGACCACACCTTGCTTGTGCGTTCGATTGAAGCACCGGTTCTGACTCAAGTGCCCGAACGAGTGCTCACTGGTGACACAATCACGATTCGTGGCGAGACATACCCGAATGCGCGCGTAACGGTCTTCGTGTCGTACAACGAGGCTGATCCACAGGAGTATGTTGTCGAGAGTACAGATGCGGGTACATTTTCCGCAACTATTTCAGAGGGGGCGAAGAAAGGTAAGTATACCATGTGGTTCAAAGTGGTCGATGAAGATGGCGCTGAAAGCCCACTTTCTATTAAGCGGTCTATTGAAGTTGCCCAGCCTTACATTGTGCTCTTTGGCGGCGTTGCCCTTACGTACCTTTCAGTTATCGTGCCCCTCGTTGCACTGATTTGTATACTCGTCCTCATAATATGGCTTTCTTTGACGTACGTACGGTCGTATCGTCGGCGTGTGCGACGTGAGACCAACGAAGCGTTTAGTGTGGTTCGGCATGAATTTGAAGAATTGCGCGATGATCTACGAAAGCAGATCGGCGTCCTTGAGCGTGCAAATCAGTCTCGTCAGCTCACACGGGAAGAAATGCGCATATTTAACGATCTCTCAAAGCGACTTGATGTTATAGAGGCACGCATAGCGCAGGAGGTTGATGATATTGAGGAAGTTGAGGAAGAGGGGCACGTGTCGCAGCAGGTTAGTCATCAGACCATCAAGACATACGAGCCGACAACCACGCCGGAGCGCCAGAAGGTTCGCTTTGTGAAGAAGCAGGCGGATGGGCAACAGTTGGTGGAGCCGACAAAGCACGGTCATTCGGTACGGATTTCACGCGCAGGGTAGGGTTGTGTGCCGCACAATTTTTAGCTACGGGCAAGGTGCCCAAGTCCTGCGTGGTGAAGTGTCTCCGTTTGCCACGTGGGGTGTGTATCGTACGTGCCGCAACGCGTACATGAGGTGGACAGTTTTGTGCGATGCTAGCGCAGTAGCCACAACAGCGCAAGACTGCTTTGGTCGTCTTCAACCGTCATGTTTGCAATGATAATGCCGATATCTGCCATTGTGATTTCACCGTCCTGGTTGAGGTCGTACTCTTTGTTGTAGCTAAGGAAGAGTCGAGATGAGACGATGCCAAAGTCCACCACGTTGACAACCTTGTCGCCGTTCACGTCTGGGCTTGGGTGATCTGAAGGGCGTGCGATGAGCGTGATCGCTGTTGTACTATACTTCACATTCATACCGGTGCCATCGTGCGCGAGCATTTTGCTCTCTTCGAACAGTAGTTGTGCATTTCCGGCAACTTTGGGGCGTACCGTGATACTGAGGATAACCGCTTTTCCGACAAATCCTCCTTCACGCAAAGTCCCTCCGGAGAAACGCACCCGACCGTCCTCTATGGTAGGTTCTTCAGTCCATAAGTCGATGATCGAGTGCTCACGTGACACCGAGATGACCTCAAGTGCATCTACCGGGTAGGAAATAGTCGCACCAATTACATTGATCGGCTCATCTGCTTCTGCTACGACATGGAGAACCACCGGTTCTTCGACTGCAACGAAACGACCGTCTTCAGGTACGATGTACACTTGTTCCGGTGTTCTGATGAGAGAAAGTGTGGATGCGAGTAGAAGCGTGACGGGAATGCCGACGACGATCTTGTACCGGTGGCGTTTGAGGTGGTGTCTAACCATGCATGTTGATAACTATATTGTACCAGAAGACGCGCAGTTCTTGCGTCATGTTGTGTAGATAACGGTACCGTGCAGTATACTGTGTGTATGTTTTCTCACCGACATCGTAGCGTGCCGCGCTGGGTCGACTATGTTGATGAAGCAGTCTATGGGGCTAATGATGGTATCATCACCACGTTTGCCGTGGTGTCCGGTGCGATGGGTGGCAGCTTGCCGAGCGAGGCTATCATTATTCTTGGTCTTGCTAATTTGGTCGCTGATGGCTTTTCGATGGGTGCGAGCAGTTTCCTGTCGATACGCACGAAAGAGGCGGTACAGTCCAATCGGCACCTATTTCGTCGCAACGTCAATAATCATGCAATATCTCGCTCTCTGGTGACGTTTGGCGCGTTCGTGGTTGCCGGAACGGTGCCGCTTATGCCGTTTTTGGTCGATGGTGCAGGCGAGTATGCGTTTGCCGTATCTGCTGCGGGGGCTGCGATCACCTTCTTTGTGGTTGGTGGGTTGCGTACGTTTGCAACGAAGCGAGGCTTCTTTACGTCAGGGATGGAAATGCTTACAATAGGTGGCATAGCTGCTGCGATCGCGTACAGCATAGGCTTTGCCGCACATGCTTTGTTCGTCTAGAATGGTGTGCAGTCACAATGGTATTCGAGTATGTGTCATTTCTTTTCTATAAGTAAAAGTGCGCTTCAGAGAATAGTTGCACTGGTGTGTGGAATGCTTGTCCTCTTTCTGTTGGTGGGAGCTGTGTCGGTACAAGCGCAGTCCGACTTGCTTGAGAGTGGTGCGACAACCACGGCGTCTACCACGAGCACTGAAATAGTAGATATAGGCAGTGAGGCAACTCAGTCACTGTATGACCCGATACTGTACTACTTCTACAGTCCAACTTGTCCGCATTGCCGAGACCAGGCAGCGTTCCTCGATTCTCTAGAACTCGACTATCCAATGCTTGAGGTTCGTAGGTATGATGTTGCGACCACGAAAGAGCACCATGCTCTCATGCGGGAGCTTGCAGCAGAGTACGAATACGAGCGCTACCTTGGTGGTGTACCGCTAACGTTCGTCGGCCCTGCTGCCTTTTCTGGCTTTGATTCAGATGAGACCACTGGCCGTGATATTGAGTATGCGGTACGTGAGACGCTTGGCATGCATGAGGGGGCAAGTACGGATGCGACCTTGCGTGAAGGGGGTGCGCGCCCAAGTACGTCTACGTTCGACGTGCCATTCTTAGGCACACTCGATCCGAGCGAGTACTCTTTTGCCGTGCTTGCGATACTGCTCGGTTTTCTTGACGGGTTCAATGTGTGTTCGCTCGGTGCGCTCGTGCTCATTATCGGGCTTACACTTAAGCTGCAGCGCAGGCGCGCCATTGTGCTCTTTGGTGGCACATATATTTTGACGACCGCTCTCATTTACGGTGCGCTCATTGTGCTGTGGTACAAAATCTTCCAGGCGTTTACCGACTACATGACGACACTCACGCTCGGCATAGCGCTCATCTCAATCGGGGCAGGGTTGTATTTCCTGAAAGAGTATCTGCGCATGCTGTCTCGTGGTGCTGTGTGCGAGCTGTCGGAGAGCACGCTGATTCAGCGGATGACCGAGCGTACCGGTCGCGCATTCGAGGACGCAACGAAGCTTGTGACGGTTTTGGGTACAGTGCTTGCGTTTGCGGCGGTTATTACGATCGTTGAGTTTCCCTGTTCGGCAGGGGTGCCGGTCGTGTTTGCGGCTATGCTTGCCGATGCGGGCATGAGTACGCTTGGCTACTTGGGGCATATAGGGCTTTTTGTGCTTTTCTATATGCTCGATGAACTGGTTATCTTTGGTATCGCCGCATACAAGCTGCGCATCTGGATGACTAGTGGCACATTCACCAAGTGGGCTGTGCTTGGGGAGGCGCTTATTTTGCTCGGCATCGGAACATACTACTTGGGGACAATAGTCGGATGGTTCTAGAGAAGCATACAAATGTGCCGTCGACTTGGGTGCCGGCGGCGGTGGTTCAGAGGTATTCGATCAAGTCGCTGAGGACGTAGCGACCGTCTGCGTCATCGGTCACGACGAGTCCGGCGAGTGTGCCGTCGTCGATCATGAGCTGCAATGTTACTTTGTTCTCATTGTATGCGGTGTGCTCACAGATCATGACGATGTTGTCCATAGGGAACTCGGCTTGGTGTGTACGCATGAGCTCGCAGGCGGGACGGATTTCGTGTCCGTGGATGTAGACGAACAGTAGGTGTCGCTGCGTAGGGTGTCTGTCTTTTGCAACAAGATCAAAGAGCGATCGCAGTGCTTCGGAGCGCTCTCTATGTATTTGACACAGTGCCTCATTGCTGAGACCGACCCGGTACGGTGTGCCGAGAAGCCCCATTCCTAGTTGGGTGTCGAGTGTGTTCTTCGGTGTGTATTCCGCGGCACATACATGTATAGGAAACCTGCTGTGCGCTTGGTGCCGATCTCTATCGTATTCAAAGGGTTCGAAGCCTGTGGTGAGAATGAAGCATAGCGTGTTGCGTGCGCGTATGAGTGCTGGAAGTGTATGTTCAATGAACAGGTCGAGTGTAACGGGCATGTGTACCTCCTCAGGTGGTTTGTCTGCACAGACAGTACTGTGGCAGAGTCCGCCTGTCAACGTTCGGGGCGTCCTCAATAGTTCCCTGATAGCCACTCCTAAGCAACAAGGTGTGTGCTTGTCAGTTTAGAACCTGTCTACAATCTTCCCTCTCTCCAGAACACCCGTATTTTTGGCTGCAACCTAATTTTTAAGGAGCGCGCAGCGCGACTATAAAAATGGAAATGCCCTTGTGGTAAAAACTGCGTCTCGCACTCTCCATATCTCGATAAGCATCATGCTCCGACTTGTTTTTCGCACAAAAATAAGGATATTCTGGAGGGGTACCACGAGATTGTAGACAGGTTCTTAGGTCGACGTATGAGCATCGTTCCGAATTCATTTCAGATGACCGCTTCTACTGCTGCGATGGCACACTGAGTGCCTCGAGTAGTGCATGGAGTTCGTTCCCTTTGAGGTACCGAAACGAGCCCGGGCGGAGGAGACGAAGGCGTATATTCATGATGCGTGTGCGTTTGAGCTCACGAACGGTGTAACCCAGCGCATCACACATGCGCTTGATCTGGTGGTTTTTGCCCTCGGTCAAGGTGATGCGGAACATGCTGCGCTCGATCTTTTTCACCATGCAGGGCTTTGTGACGTACCCGCCAATATCGACACCCGCGCTCATGAGGTCGACGAAGTCGGTGCGGATGCGTTCGTTTACGGTGACGACGTACTCCTTTTCATGGGTGCACTCGGGTGAGAGTAGGGGCTCGACGATGCGGCCGTCGTTCGTAAGAATGATCAACCCTGTGCTGTTCTTGTCGAGTCGCCCGACCGGAAAAACGTCAATGCGGAAGTGACGTTTCGTGAGGAGATCTTTGATCTCCTTTTCGCCCCCCTGCGCACCGTGTGTCACGATGCCTTTGGGTTTGTTGTAGGCAAGGTACACGAATTCCTGTTGCTCGAACCCTTGTACCGCGACGCTGTCGTGTGGCCCGACCTTGTCGCCCAGCACAGCACGACGGTTGTTTATAGTGACCTTGCCGGACTCGATGAGCGCGTCAGCACCCCGACGGGTGGTATAGCCACGCTCGGCGAGGTACTTGTTGATGCGGATGAGATTGCTTGACATGTGACCTCATTATGATGTAATTATAAAGAATTTGCAACCCCCCCCTGCGGGAGGAGGAAACATGAGAAAACGATGAAGATCGCCCCGTAGGGCGCGATTGGGGTCACCAAGGGCCACGCTGACTAGGCCCCTCAGCACATGCCCGAGTAAGACAAGATGTCTTGCTCGGGTACGTTCGTCTCTGCACGCACTCAATGAACGACATCGGAAGTCGTTCATTGGGTTGTGGTGGTGTGGGTGCTGCACGAGCTACACTTGCATCCTACCGGTGTGATGAACTCCTCGACATATTCCGGGCCGTAGTCGTACGTAAGCTCCTCGCCGGGCTGGATATAGGTGAGTGCTTTGATAAAAATACGATTCCCGGCCGCGACCGACTCGCAGTTTGGCTTGCAGGCGTGGTTGACGTACCGTGCGAGGTTGCTGCGCGTACTCCCTTCTATAGTCCAGCGACTGTTTATCTCGAAGAGGTACCGAGCGCCGGTTTTCTTGTCGGCATCCTTGGTGGGAATAATGTCCCCGACATATTCAATATACATTCCCGGGGAGAGCAATTCGGTCGCAAACAGGCCAAGACCGGTTCGAGATCGGCCAACACGAAGTGCATCCTTGGGGATAGGGTGTGTTCGTCGCATTGCGACACTATACAGGAATCAGGCCCTGTTGCGAAAGGTGCCGCGTATCTCATCTGTGCTCGGTAGCTACTGCTCACCCACACATGTGCTATCCACAGCGATAGCGTGAAGACAATGTTGCGTAGCTTACGCGTTGTGGTAGTATTACGAACAGCTGGAGACAGATACGACCTCCTGGTGAATTTTGGGAGTATATCTCCCATTCTGCAATAGCAGACAATGTCTCCAGCACCAATACAACAAGGCCTCGCAATGCGGGGTCTTTACTCTTTTCTACCCGTATTGAAGCATTACCTATGAATATCAGATATCCATCGTGTGGGTTTTGAGGTGTGTATAGCGCGTACCGTAAGTAGGGTAGTGCACGGTATACTGCAGGTAATGAGTCTCGACGCAGAACGTCAGATTAGAAATTTTGAAGCACTCGCGGAAACGCCGGCGCGTTCAAGTCTCCTTACAATAGCCGAGGCAGGACTGCAGGCAATTCAAACACCACGAGTGATTGAGCAGACCGTGTCGCTTGATGGTGTTAATTTGCACATTGCCGGAAAGAAGTATGATCTGAGCGAGTATGAAGGACTCTACGTGGTTGGTGTTGGTAAGTGTTCTATAGATGCAGCGTGCGTACTTGAGCAAATCTTGGGTGACCGCATCACGGAAGGTGCGGTTCTTGATGTACGAGGTGCTGAGGGGCTCTCAAGGATACAGGCGTATTGTGGTACGCACCCGTACACCTCGGCAGAAAACGTGCAGTACACTCGACGATTGCTCGATATCGCACAGAAGGCCGGTGAGCATGATCTGGTGCTTGTTATTATCTCGGGTGGCGGCAGTGCACTCCTTTGTCAACCTGCATCACATACTCCGACGCAAGAAGCGGAGCTCATACAGCACCTTTTTAAAGGGGGTGCAGCTATTGAGGATCTCAATATAGTACGTAAACATCTCAGCAAGGCGCGGGGTGGGCATATTGCCGCCGCTGCGTACCCGGCAACGGTCGTTTCACTAATATTTTCTGATGTGCCCGGGAATGATATCACGACCATATCAAGTGGGCCGACTGTGCTCGATGAGACGACAATCGAAGATGCTCGCGCTCTTTTCGAAAAGTACCATGTTTCGCGTATTGGATTCGATGCTGATCATCTGATCGAAACGCCAAAGGTGCCGGGGGTGTTTGCGCGTGTTACAAACGAGCTTATCCTAACCAACGAGATTGCGCTTCGAGCGATGGAGGAGCGAGCGAGCGATCTTGGATACACGCCGTACATTCGGGATACCGAGCTCGTAGGAGAGGCGCGAGAGGTAGGTTGCATGATCAGCAAAGAGCTCCACGTTGCGAAGCCGCGCACCGTGCTGCTCTATGGTGGCGAGACGACTGTCACGATTGACGGACCGGGTAAGGGTGGAAGAAATGAAGAGCTGTCTCTTGGTGCGCTCAGTGAGCTTGCGGACGACGAGCTCGTCTTGTCGATTGCGTCTGATGGGCGTGACAATACCGAGTTCGCAGGCGGTATCGCCGATGTTATAACTAAGAAACGTGCGCAAGAAAAGAACCTTGACCCGAAAGACTATCTTTATACTAACGACTCATTCACCTTTTTCCACACGTTGGAGCAGGGAGTGGAGACAGGCTATACTGGAGCAAATGTAGCAGATCTTGTGATTGCACTTAAGCATGGTGCCGCGAAGTAGGTGCGGCAACTGTATGCGCAGTTCTATTTTTTTACCCATAACGCACTTTATTGTATGACGAAAGAATCCCTCATCATCTGGTACAAAGACCTTACGATAGAAGATGTGCCAAAAGTTGGTGGAAAGAATGCGGCACTGGGTGAAATGGTGCGCGAACTCCTCCCGTTGGGGGTGCGGGTGCCAAACGGTTTTGCAGTTACCGCGCATGCGTACAATTACTTCCTCGATGCGACCGGTCTTCGCGCCCGCATTAACGAGACGCTCGAAGGGCTTGATACCCATGATGTTCGCGAGTTGCAAAAACGGGGCAAACAAGTGCGTGAGATGATCCTCGCAGAAGAACTTCCTGCAGACCTCAAGACCGCTATCGCTACTGCATATAAGGATCTTGTAGACCTTGAAGGGGCAGAAGATGTTGCTGTGCGCAGCAGCGCCACTGCAGAAGATCTTCCCGGTGCCTCGTTCGCGGGTCAGCAGGAGACGTATCTCAATGTAGTAGGGGTCGAAGATGTCATTGAGGCGGCGAAGAAGTGTATCGCAAGTCTATTTACCGACCGTGCAATAAGTTACCGTGCAGACAAAGGTTTCTCGCACACCGACGCAGCACTTTCGGTCGGCGTACAGAAGATGGTGCGCTCTGACCTGGGAACATCGGGGGTAATGTTTTCGATCGATACCGAATCAGGTTTTGACAAAGTGGTGATCATTGATGCCGCATATGGGCTCGGAGAGATGGTCGTTCAGGGCAAGGTCACACCCGACAGCTTTACCGTGTTTAAGCCATCTCTGGAGAAAGGATTGAAAGCAGTTATAGCACGCGATATTGGTCCCAAGGAAGTCAAAATGGTGTATGGCGAGAAGGGTGGCGAGATTGTAGATGTGCCTGCAGAAGATAAGGATTGTTTGTGTCTCACTGATGATGAGGTTGAAACGCTCGCAAAGTACGCGCTAGAGATTGAGAAACATTTCAGTAAGAAACATGGTCACTACCAGGCGATGGATATGGAATGGGCAAAGGACGGCAAGACGAACGAGCTCTATATTGTACAGGCGCGCCCAGAAACGGTTATTTCTACACGTGACAAGGATGTTTACGTCGAACACGTGCTCAAGGGTGATGGAGAGACACTGGTTTCCGGTACTGCGGTGGGCACTAAGATAGCTCATGGTAAGGTGCGGGTGATCGAGTCGGTAGAGGGTATTCACGACTTTCAGAAAGGGGAAGTGTTGGTGACCGAGATCACTGACCCGGACTGGGAGCCTATCATGAAAATCGCAAGTGCGATTGTTACCGACAAGGGCGGGCGGACAAGTCACGCTGCTATTGTGTCGCGCGAACTTGGCATCCCTTGCATTGTGGGGACCGGGACTGCTACCCAAGTGCTTACGACCGGCACCGACGTCACGGTTGATTGTGGCAGTGGGCGCGTGCTCAAAGACTCGATCGATTTTGAGGTTGTAGAGCATCATCTTGACAAATTGCCGAATCTTAAAACGAAGGTCATGGTGAACGTTGGTAGCCCCGAAGAAGCGTTCAAGAACACCTACTTACCTGTGCAGGGTGTTGGTTTGGGGCGCCTCGAATTCATAATAATGAGTCATATCCAGGTGCACCCTAATGCGCTCATTGAGTACGACAAGCTGAAGTGGTACGCCGGTGAAGGACAGGAGGACAAGCAAGACCTCGTGGCAAAGATAGACGAGCTCACCAAGGGCTACGAGGACAAAACACGATACTACGTCGACGAGCTCACCGAGGGGATAGCAAAGATTGCCGCGGCATTTTACCCCAACGACGTTATTATTCGGTTCAGTGATTTCAAGACCAACGAGTATCGCACACTCCTCGGTGGCTACCTCTACGAGCCCGAGGAAGAGAATCCGATGATCGGGTGGCGTGGCACGAGTCGCTACTATGACGAGAAGTTTAGAGAGGCCTTCGGGTTTGAGTGTGAGGCGCTTCATCGCGTGCGCACGGAGCTCGGACTCGACAATGTCATACCTATGGTGCCCTTCTGCCGCACGCTCGAGGAGGCAGATAAGGTGCTAGGGGTCATGAAGGAGTATGGACTCGATCGAGCGCAGGGAACGAAGGTCTACGTTATGTGTGAGATACCGGCAAATGTGCTCTTGGCGAATGAATTCCTCGACCGCTTTGATGGAATGTCCATTGGCTCTAACGATCTGACACAGCTCGTCTTGGGTATGGATCGCGACAACAGCGTCATATCCCACATTGCAAATGAGAATAACGATGCGGTGAAGCGCATGATCGAGCCTGCTATCGCTGCGTGCAAGGAGCGCGGCAAGTACATCGGTATTTGTGGTCAAGCGCCGAGCGACTTCCCGGAGTTCGCACAGTTCCTCACGCGTCTCGGTATCGAAAGCCTTTCCTTCACGCCTGACACCGTCATTAAGACCTTGCCAAAGATCGCTGAGGCGGAAGCGGACGCGTAGCTCTTCAGAATCAGTCAGAAGTATGAGAACGAGTACGCCGCCCCTCTGGGGCGGCGACATGTGTGGAGTGTAGGTGGATATAGACCACCATCTAGGGTGGCAGCGTAATGCTCGAGACGTACGAATAGTGCTATAGGAACTCGTCCGCTGCAGCAGCTTTTTTGTTCATGAAGTGTGCGCGTGAAGTGAACTGAGTCGGATCATAACCCCACTTCACCAACGTCTCACCTCGTACAACTGTATACAGGCGATGCAGTCGCGCACTTTCATCTTTGGCTGGTGACCAAACCATGTGCTCGGGACCCCATTCATACAGGGGATTGTTGTTATCGCTGCGTAGGGCGATGTACGTATTTGTAGGTGAATGGTCTTCTGTGATGCCGCACGAAGCAGTGAGCAGTAGGCAGAGTGCGGCTATGAGTGTGCTGATACGGACCATGTTAGCCTCTCGTTTGCGGGGTAGGACACCTTCTACTGCTCATGTAATTATAAATAGACCGTAGTGTCAATATTCACGAACTGAGTCGCCACATGTCGCGCGTCGCCAGTCCAAGCAAAAAAGCACTGGTCGTTCTGTATCGATTAATCGATACAGCTACGGGCGGGTGTTGGTGTCACAGAGCCGACGTCGATGGTGACGTCAAGCGGTTGAGCCAAGCGGATACAGAAACGCCGCCCAGGTGGGCGGCGTGCGTTTGTCGTTATGGATGTGACACGTAGTGTGTCATTTTGTATCGACAAGCTCTTCCCGTATTCTCGCCAGATGCAAGAATGGTAAGAGTAAGTATAGAGTGTGTGAAATATCTTGGGCGGTCGTGCGGATGCAATGAGACTCGAGGTCTATGTTGAGCATGGTGGGTCATTGGAGTGCCGCTGAATGCAACGCAAGGTCGCCAAGGCTTGTCGCTCAGTTTCCGATGTTGGGCACAAGGCGATGTCATCATTCGTAAGGGGTACTGTTTTCATTCGCTTTCCTCCTCGTTCTGTAGTTGCCTAGCCATCTCTTCGAGCACGGCCGTGAGGAAGTGCTCGATGTGACCGATGAGGGGTGTCGCGCGGTGCTTGTGGCACAGTTCTGTGATGAATGTTTTGCGCTTCTTGCGCAACCACTCGCGCACCACGTTCCGGTTGTCCTCGAGTTGCTCAGCGAGGACGTTCTTGTCTCCCGCTTTCTCGATCGCATGGCGTGCGACCCACTCTACAAGCTCTGGCGGGTCGCAAAATGCCGGGTCGCGCATGTCGTTGTTGTGCTGCATCGCGCTACCTCCGTTTGATCGGCACATGCGTAGCGCGTTCAATCCAGTTGATACCGAACCACTTTTTGAGGAAGAACAGGAAGCCACGGATGCGGCATGCTACCCATCGTCGCGGTCTGCTTCGATTCCAGAACGATGGGTGCTGCGGACTCCAGTCGCCCGCTACAGCGCGTGGCACGATAGTGTGCATACCTTGTCTGCCGCAAACATGTCTGAGCATGTCTGTCATTTGTCTGGCGTGACCATCGTCTGAGATTACCACGACTACACGGTGTGTCGGATTGTCACGCAGCCAGTCGCAAATTTGGTGCACCTCGCCCCATGTGTGTTTGATGGTGCTCGTCAGTATGAGGCGCTCATCCGAAATCGAGCGGTCACTCAGCATACGTGCTTTGAGACGTGATTCTTCCGCCGGGTCTTGTTCAGACCATGATGCGGAGAAGAGCATTCTTGTACGATCGGCACGCATGCAGTCAGCTGCGACAGCAATCGCCCTACATATCGTACCGGGCAACGTGTGTAGGCCTGTCCTGGAAACGTTCATGCCATGGCAAGCGACAACAATTAGTGCCATAGTGGCCTCCGTCTGTTGGTGGGTTGAATTAGTCCACTGGTACTATGCGTGTAGATGAGCGCATTGTCAACTCTACCCAACACCCCGCGCGAGGGCGCATACTATAGGGTGCGGACGCACGTGCCGTTTTATTTGTTTTTCGATTTACCATTATGTCTACCATATCGCATATCACCGCTCGTCAAATTTTGGATTCGCGCGGTAACCCTACTGTAGAGGCCGATGTATATTTAGACGATGACACAGTGGCGCGCGCGGCGGTGCCAAGCGGTGCGTCAACTGGGAGCAATGAAGCGCATGAACTGCGAGATGGGGACGAAGCGTATGGTGGGAAGGGGGTCTTGCAGGCAGTAGCGAACGTGACCGGCGAGATCGCTGATACGGTTGTCGGTATGGAAGCGGACAATCAGTCGGGGCTCGACCAAGCACTAATCGACCTTGATGGCACGGCAAACAAAGAGCGTCTTGGTGCAAATGCGATACTCGCCGTGTCGCTCGCGGCTGCCAAGGCGGCTGCAGCGTCTCGAGGGCAGCAGCTCTACGAGTACGTGAGCGAGCTATCACGCGATAAACGTACGCCGCTCTTGCCGGTCCCGATGTGCAATCTCATAAACGGCGGCAAGCATGCGGCGAACAGTACGGATATTCAGGAGTTTATGGTGCTCCCGATCGGCGCACCGACGTTCTACGAAGCGGTGCGGATGAGCACCGAGGTATTCCATGCACTCAAGCGCGTGCTCAAAGACGAGGGGTATGGGACGACCGTGGGAGACGAGGGTGGGTTTGCGCCGCACGTCAAGAACGGTAACCGTGAGGCACTCGAACTCTTGTCTCGTGCGGTTGAGGGAGCGGGATATCGTGTAGGAGACGATGTGGCATTCGGAGTTGATGCCGCTGCAAGCGAGTTCTATACCCAGGAGGGACAGTACGACCTTGCGAGTGAGGGAAGGCGACTTGAGCGCGACAGTCTGGTCGACATGTACGTGTCGCTCACCGATGAATTCCCGCTCGTGTCTATTGAAGATGGGCTCGATGAGGGTGACTGGGATGGTTGGAAGTACCTCACGGAGCGACTAGGAGATAGCGCACAGCTTGTGGGAGACGACCTCTTAGTCACCAATGTGGCGTTCCTGAAGCGTGCGATAGAGGAAAAAGCGGCAAATGCCATCCTGATCAAGGTCAATCAGATTGGGACGCTCACGGAGACCATCGATGCGGTCGATACCGCTCATGAAGCGGGCTGGAATGCGGTCATCAGTCATCGGAGCGGTGAGACGGAAGACACCACGATCGCACATCTCGCCGTGGGGCTCGGCACAGGGCAGATCAAGACGGGGAGCATGAGTCGTACCGACCGAGTGGCGAAGTACAATGAACTCCTGCGCATTGAAGAACAGCTTGGTGAGGGTGCAGAGTTTGCACGTTGGGGGTAGAGTCTTTTCCAATACCAAAATAGCAGTGAAATCATAGCACGCTACGCCCCTTGATTACTTTGAATAATTCTCGGTTCGCTGTTTGCAGCGCCGTCGCCGCTTCGAAGTGTGTTCGACGTCGACGCTCGACCTCGAGCGATGCTTTCGTCACACCCGGACGCAGCTACTGTTCGACGTCGGGAATGGAGAGCAGCTTTTGTACCGGTGTCAGGTAGGTCTTGTACACTTTTGTGATCTTGCCTCGCGCATCGATCACTTCATCGGGGAATGCGCAGGGGCGATGGTAGTTCACGAACGGGTCAAGGTGTTCTTTGTAGAAGCTGTTAATGAGTGGTGTGTGTTGCTTCGGTATATGCTGTCGCCCCATCTGCACACGTACCACCGCACCATTCTTGCACTCGGCAAGTGCGTTGTCATCACTGTGTCGCGGACGTGACTTCGTCTGATGGATACGCAACTTCTCCAAGAGTCCTGCGACTTGCTTGTTGATGTACTCACTGCCGTTGTCACTGTGGAAGTTCACGATCGTGAATGGAAACGCATCGATTGCTTCTTCGAGTGCGGGTACCAAGAAGTGTTCACTGATCCCCTCAACACAGGTGGTGATCTCGTATTGCGTTACCTCATCGACCAGCGTGATGTGGTACACCCCTTTCTCTTTGTCACGGTCTCCCTGATGAACGGAATCCATCCGTATATAGCCGGGTTTTCCTTCCGGGTACGGTTTCTTTCGCTCTCCGATCATGACCGGTGTCGGTCGTGTCTTCGTGTAAGTGAGTGCCTCCTCCTTAAAGGTCGGTGTCCGCTTCAGGTTGTACAGGTGTGCGACCGAGAGACCTGCGAGCCGTTCGAATCGTTCGTCACCGTACACGTGATACATCTCCCACATCGCGTGCTTGAGCGCTTTGCCGTTCTGATGGTCGTACGCATCTGCAAATTGTGCGAGCAGGACGATATCGGTTCGCGTGTAGATGCGCTCGAATGTCGGCTGCGTTCGTGCTGCTGCTTCGATCTTCTCGGTCTGTTTGTACTGCCTGATCAATGTATCGACATGGCTACTTGTGTACCCACTGTACAAGGTGAGGTACTGCCGCACGAGACCCTTGTCGCACTTCTTCAAGTGCAGGTACCGGAGACGGACCAGGAGGTCGTTCATTCACTCGTACACCACCGGTGTCTCATCCTGCCGTCTCACTTGTTCGACCCCGAGCGATTCAGCTACTTTGATTAACTCTGCTAATTGTGCAACACTCACTATGTGATCGTTGTTCATGTGTATTGTCATGAACGCGCATGCTACGACCTCCCGGAGGATGGAGCCAGACTTGGCTCCTTTTTCCGTCGGAACGGCGGGGAGTGTTCACTGCTATTTAGCGTTGGACAAGACTGGTAGTTGCTGTACTTGTCGACGCATGATACCGTGCTCGATAGATTGTAAACCTGTAGACCGTGGAGGAAACCTGTTGTGACGTACAATGCGCGCTCGCCTGAGCCAAGCCTCTACCGATCGATCGAGGCACGGGTTGATGACTTTATGTGTGCTCGGTCGACATGGCAGCTTTGGATCATACTCATGCTGCTGTATCTGGTTACGCTCACCATGATCGGCAATTGGATCGCGATCAGTGTGTGGATCGTCACGC
>JGI12109J20283_10367541_pt1 | contig 22377 bp, 17 predicted proteins | sample ElkSlonscriptome_12_FD_20283 | JGI IMG/M metagenome (IMG submission 20283)
AGTCACTTTGTTTCGAACTTTCGCCCTTTGCCGAGCCACGGGTCGTCAGGGTGATTGGGGCATGCTTCGTCCTCGATTAACCTAGCGTCTGTGTGAGCTTGCCAACTCGGCCCTTTTTGATTGACGCCCGAAGAAACGATGAAATCTGCAGACATTGCGACTCAACCGATTGCAATCGGTGGTTTACTGGTCGACCCTCACTTGGAGGCTTTGATTCGGGACGAGGTCGCTCCCGGAACTGGCGTCGGGTCTGACCACTTCTGGTCTTGTTTAGAGCAGATCGTTCGTGACTTGCAGCTCGATAATCGTCGCTTGCTGCAGCGACGTGACGAGCTGCAGCAACAGCTGGATCGTTGGCATCAACAGCATCCAGGAAATGACTTCGACCCTGCAGAATATGAATCCTTTCTCCGCGAAATCGGGTTTTTGGTCGACGAGCCGGAACCATTCGAGATCAGTACGGAGAATGTAGACCCGGAAATTGCCGAGATTGCGGGTCCTCAATTGGTGGTGCCGGTCGATAACAGCCGTTATGCGATCAATGCGGCAAACGCGCGGTGGGGAAGCCTCTTTGACGCCCTGTATGGAACGGATGCCATTGCCCGGGATCAACAGGCCGTCACAAGCGACGGCTATGACCCCGTTCGCGGCGGGCAGGTGATTGCTTATGCCAACAGTTTTCTAGATCGCCATGTACCTTTAAGAGCTGCGAAGTGGTCAGATCTTGTTGGGTTTCGCTATGAGAGCGAAGAAGGCCGCCATCGGTGGTTCGGTGTGACATCGGACGACCGAGCGGTTTCTTTAGTCGATGCGGACCAGTGGGTTGGGTTCCGCGTATCGGGTACACAACTAACGAGCCTGCTTCTCCGCCACAACGGCTTGCACATCGAGATTCAAATCGATTCTCAGCATTTCATCGGTCGCCAGCATCAGGCTGGTATCAAGGATGTAGTGCTCGAGGCGGCTGTCACCACGATCCAGGATTGTGAAGATTCCGTAGCTGCGGTCGATGCGGAAGACAAAGTACGTGTCTATCGCAATTGGCTGGGACTAATGAAAGGCGACTTGCGAACGGTTTTCAGCAAAGGTGGTCGAGAAATTCAGCGGGAGTTGAACGAAGATCTCGAGTGGATAAGCCCGCGTGGCGATACCACTGGTTTGCCGGGGCGGAGTTTATTGCTGGTTCGTAACGTCGGCATGCATATGATGACCGACGCGGTCACGACCGCCGACGGCGAATCCATCCCAGAGGGGTTTCTCGATGCAATGGTGACGTCGCTGGCGGCGATTCACGATCTGAAAAATCCTGGTCGTTTCCAAAATAGTCGGCGGGGCAGCATTTATATCGTCAAGCCAAAGCAGCACGGGCCTGAGGAGGTGGCATTGACGTGTCGCCTGTTCGATCGAGTCGAGAAGGCTCTCTCGCTGCCGCCGCGGACCATCAAGCTGGGCATCATGGACGAAGAGCGGCGGACCACCGTGAACCTGCGGGCCTGCATTTATCAGGCGGCCGATCGCGTCGTTTTTATTAATACCGGATTTCTTGACCGGACGGGTGATGAAATTCACTCGATGATGGAAGCGGGCCCTTTTGTTCCCAAACCGGAAATCAAGCATGCGGCGTGGCTGGCTGCTTACGAGGACAATAACGTCGATGCCGGACTGCTGACAGGTTTTCCAGGAAAGGCCCAAATCGGTAAAGGCATGTGGGCGATGCCCGATCGGATGGCGGCAATGATGGAAGCCAAAGTGGGCCATCCGCGTGCCGGAGCGTCGACTGCCTGGGTGCCGTCTCCTTCGGCCGCTGTCCTGCATGCCATGCACTATCACGAGGTGGATGTTCGTCAGAGGCAACAGGAATTCGCCGGCAGACAACGGGTGGCATTGGGCCAATTGCTGGCGCCATGTCTGTTAGGAGATCGGCAATTGGCCGACGAGGAGATCCAGAAGGAACTGGAGAATAATATCCAAGGAATCCTTGGGTATGTCGTGCGTTGGATCGACCAAGGTATCGGCTGTTCGAAAGTGCCAGACATCCACAACGTCGGTTTGATGGAAGACCGGGCGACACTAAGAATCTCCAGTCAACATGTCGCCAATTGGTTGCATCACGGTGTGGTCACGCAAGATCAGGTGAACGACGTGTTTCGACACATGGCGGCTGTGGTCGACACGCAGAACAAGGGTGATCGGCATTACCACCCGATGGCCTCCGAGCCGGAGGGAAGCCTCGCTTTCGAGGCAGCGGTCGCTCTCGTTTTGGAAGGCCGTGATGAGCCGAACGGCTATACCGAGCCTATCTTGACCCGATATCGATTGAAAAAGAAACGTATGCAGGCGGCTGGCTTCGATGATTAAAACGAAAAATGATTTGGAAAGTCAGCCCGCTTCACTGTTGCTCGGCGCTTATGACTTGCATGTCCATTGTTCCCCCGATGTCGTCCCCAGAGCACAAGACTTGGTGGACCTGGCCACCGCGGCTCACCGCGCCGGCATGGCGGGGGTGGGGCTGAAAGACCACACGACTTGTACGGTCGGGCGTTGTTATGCGTTGAATCGTCAGTTTTCTAACGGGCCACGTTTTTTTAGTTCGATCGCGATGAATCCACCGGTCGGCGGTTTGAATCCCGCNGCGGTGGAGGCCGCCCTGACGAGCGGCGCGGATATCGTCTACTTCCCCACCTACTCTGCGCGACATCACATCGAGGTGCTGGGCGCTGATGTCACGCCTGTTCCTCATCCCCGTGCCGGCGTGCAGGCCATTTCGGTGCTCGATCAACAGGGTCGATTAGAATCGGCGGCTGCGGAGATTGTCCGCCTGATCGTGGAATTTGATGCGGTTCTGGCAACTGGCCATTTGTCACCGGCCGAATCGCTGCGGCTTCTTCGCTTCGCCGCAGAATGTGGTGCCAAGCGGATGATCGTCACACATGCCTCCGAATCGGTACCGGACATGTCGGTCGAGGATCAACGACAGGCAGTCGAACTGGGGGCGTTTATCGAACACTGTTTCTTAGCAGCGACGCCCTGTTGTCCGGGTAACATTCCACTTTCGGCGATCGCCGATCAGATCCAGCAGTTGGGTCCACAGCATGTCATCTTGTCATCTGATTTTGGCCAGCCAGCCAACGGGCCGCCGATTACCAGCTTCGGCGAGCATGTCGACCGACTTGAAGCATTGGGGTTTGCATCCGCTGAGATTCGACAAATGATCGTCGCCAATCCAGCCAAGCTGATGGAAGGGAGACATTCATGAGTGAGAAGCTGCAGCGGGACCAGGCATTGCTGGAAGAAGCTCAAAGACGCGGCGGTCTGGCCCTATTTGGCACCTATTTCCGCATGTCGGGACCGGGGTGGCTGCAGAGTGCTTTGACGCTTGGCGGTGGTTCACTGGCCGGTTCTCTTTTTCTGGGTGTGATCGGCGGTTATGAGATGTTGTGGGTTCAGCCGCTCGCGATGATCCTGGGCGTAATCATGCTCGGCGCGATCAGTTATGTAACGCTCTCGATCGAATCGTCACCGTTCCACGGCATTCGTCGGCATATCAATCCGGTTCTTGCGTGGGGGTGGTTGCTGGGTGCTTTGCTCGCCAACATGGTTTGGGCGCTGCCTCAGTACTCGCTGGCTTATGCAGCCTTGGCCGACAATCTTTTTCCAGACTGGGTCGCCAGGCACGATAGTCTTGGTTTGAAAATGATGGTTTCGACCATTGTGTTGGCAATTGTGACGGCGATCACGCTCGGTTACAGCAATCAAGGACGCGGAGTCCGTGTCTACGAGTGGTCGTTGAAAATTCTGGTTGGAATTGTTGTCATTTCGTTTGCCGGGGTAGCAGTTCGGTTGACAACGACGGGTGAATTGCCGTGGGGGACGATCCTTTTAAGTTTGATTCCGAATCCAAAGCATCTGTTCGAGCCGACGAGCGGATTTCAAGATGCACTGAAAACGATCAGCGATCCAGCGGCTCGCAGTTACTGGCGTGAAATGGTACTGGCCGCTCAGCACGAGCGGATGATTGCTGCGGCGTCTGCCGCGGTTGGTATCAACATGACCTTTTTGATGCCCTATGCATTGCTGGCAAAGGGTTGGAATCGGAGATTTCGCGGGTTGGCGGTATTTGATCTAAGTACCGGCTTGTTGCTGCCTTTTGTGCTGGCGACCGGTTGCGTCGTTGTGGCGGCTGCATCGCAGTTCCATACCAAGGGTTATGAGGGCCTGCTGATTCAGGGCGACGGTTCGGTCGAGGTTGACCCTTCGGCACCGGTCGAGCTGATTCCGGCATTGGAGTCAAGCCGCGGCGCGCTTGAGGGTATGCTTCAAATGCGGCAAGCGGCACCGGGGCTCGGTGATGTGGCAATCACGCCGCAGGAAGCGACGGTTGCGTCGATGTTGTTGCCACGCGATACCCGTGAATTGGCAACGGCACTGGAAGGATTATTCGGCAGCGCGTTCGTGGCGCAAACGGTATTTGGCATCGGCGTGATGGCGATGGCTTTGTCGACCATTTCGCTGCTAATGCTAATTTCCGGCTTTGCGGTCTGCGAGGCTTTGGGCGTGGAGCGAAAGGGGCGGCCGTTTCAATTGGGAATCTTTTGTGCTGCGACGGGTGTTTTCTGGCCTCTTGTATGGACAGGAACCTCGAAGGCCTACCTTGCCGTCGTTATTGGGACAATTGGGTATACATTGATACCGGTTGCCTTGATTACTTTTCTATTCATGCTGAATTCCAAGCGTTTAATGAAAGAGGCTATGCCTACGAAGGGTACTCGCTGGACGTGGAATCTGCTGATGGGCACCGCTTTGGCGATCACTGGTTCCGCTTCGGTTTGGACCGCTTGGAACAAAAGGTTGGGCGACTTCCCGATCGGACCAGTCTTGCTGGTGACGTTTCTAGTCCTCGTGATCGCCGGCCATTTGCTTCATACAAAAAAACTTCATTCAGAAAGCATCATCGATGAGACGACGTGATTTTATTTATGGCGCAGCGGCCATCGGAGCTGGTGTAGGTGGGGCCGGTGCATTCGGCTGGGCCGATTCAATCCAAGCCGCTTCGACGCCCTCCGATGGCGAAGCGTTTTTTTCCGGTATTCAGATCGGACCGCACAGCTTGCTCGACGAAGGGATCGAGGCTTGTCTGGATCGATTACAAGAAACTGCCGCGATCAACACGCTGCTCTGTTACAGCCATACTTATCATCTGGGATACAGCCGCCCGCCGGGCGTGCTGGCGGACGATCACGGTATCGAGGTCCGAGACATACGCCGTCGAAAACTTCCCCGGGTATGGGTGCGGCACGACCCGAAGCGGTTCCGCGATTCGGTCATCGGGCATGAGCAATTGGATTCCAATTACGAGTATGCGGATGAAGATCTGTTCACAGATTTGTTGGAAGCGGCCAACCGCCGTGGCATGAAGGTCCACGCTCGCATCTTGGAAGCGGGTATGCGACGTAGTCGCTACGTGCCAGGTTACGAAAAGGTCGCTGCGGTCGATCTAGATGGTCAGCCCAGCCATGGCCCCTGCTGGAACCATCCGGCGTACCGGCAATGGTTGGAGCTGACGGTTGAGGAAACGATGCAGCGCTACCCGCTGCACGGCTTGCAGTACGGAGCCGAGCGGGTTGGTGCGTTGTCCGAGACGCTATTCCGCGGCATTGAACCGTCCTGCTTCTGCAGCTACTGCACACACCGCAATGCAGAGAAGGGCATTGACGTCGAGCGGGCTAAAGCAGGGTACCGAAAGCTATATGAGCTGGTTCAACAACTCGAATCTGGGAAGCCTGGACCGCCCGATGGTGTATTGGTGGGCGTACTAAGAATCATGATGGATTATCCAGAGGTTCTCAGCTGGTATCGCGAATGGCTTCATGCCGATCTTGAGATCGGCCGAATGCTCAGCGACGTGGTCAAACGTGTCCGGCCGACGGCGGAGTTTGGCGCCCATGTCGATCATCAAAGAAGCTCGTGGGATGTCTTCTATCGGGCAGCGATTGATTACAAGGAGATGGCGTCGTTCAGCGACTATGTCAAGCCGATTTTGTATCATGACATTTTGGGGCCTCGACTTCGCTGGTGGGTTATCGAACGAATGCAGGACCGCATGACAAAAGACTTTACCCTGGAACAAACTCTGACCGGTCTGTACCAAATCTTGGGACACGACCCACAGAAACAGCCGACCTTGGCGGAACTGAACGATCACGGCCTGACACCCGAGTATGCCTATCGGGAGACGAAGCGCTGCGTCGACGGTGTTGATGGGAACGCGAAAGTTTACAGCGGAATCGGAATGGATGTCCCCTGGCATTTGCCTCAGGGTGGTATGGCACCTTTTCCGAGTGATCCAGAGGTGCTTTACGAGAGTTGTCTCCGTGCAATTGACGCCGGTGCTGATGGCCTGGTCGCCTCGCGTGAGTACGACGAAATGCGGTTGCCGAGTTTGCAGGCATTCGGCCGAGCCGTACGAAGCGTTTGACCTGCCACCAAACTGTGGCGTGTTTTCCGCTTGTGTGATTCTCTTTTAGTGAAGGGGTGGTTCCCTTCGTAACTCCACCATTTGTTTTGATTGATAGCAGAAAGTCTCTATGAAAATTATTCGGTTCTCTTCCAAGCAAGGCCAAACGTTTTTTGGGGTGCCGACCAACAGCGAGCTCACCGAAGCCCGTGTGATCGATGGCGATTTGTTTGGTGAGTATCAGGTGACCGAGCGCGTTGTCGCCGTTGATCGTTTGTTGGCCCCGTTCGTTGGTCCACTGTTGGGAATCGGGTGCAACTACAAGAGATTGGCGACGCATCTGGGAGTCGAATTCCCCGCTTATCCCGTTCTTTATTTTTCGCTTCCCAATGCGATCAATGATCCTGGGGCCCCGGTCTATCTGCCCAGGACACTGCAACACGAGAAAACGAAGTATGAAGGTGAATTGGTGGTCGTGATCGGCAAGAAGGCCAAGAATGTTTCGCCGGAGCGAGCTCTCGACTACGTGTTCGGCTACAGCATCGGCAACGACGTCTGTACGGGAGAATGGCAGGGGCCGAATGTCGGCGGGCAATGGGCGAAGGGAAAAGGGTTTGACGGATACAAGCCGCTCGGTCCGGCGATCGTGACAGCGGATGAAATTCCGGATCCGTCGCAGTTGCAAATTGTTACCCAATTGAATGAGGACTTGGTTCAGGACGAGAGTGTGTCGGACATGATCCACGACGTCCGTGCCTGCATCAGTTTTTTGAGTCAAGGTCATACCTTGATGCCGGGTGATTTGATCTATACCGGGACTCCCTTCGGAACGCCCGGCTGTCATGAGAAAGCTCGGATGCTACGTACCGGTGACGTCGTATCGGTTACCATTGACCCGATCGGCACGCTGACCAATCCGATCGAGGGCGAACCGGAGTCGGAGACAACTTAGAAAACGTTCGGAAAGAGCTTCGACATTGGACATGTCTCCCCTACCGCGAAGCGAATAGCGGGGGAGATGCCAAGCAGAGAGGGCTAAAAGAAACGCCGAAGTTGTTTCTGAATGTTTTCTTAAAGGCTCTTTATGTGCCCATTATCTGTAGGTAGAAATCACTTGTCTGGCGCTTGCCACTCTGTTTTGCATGAATTGAGTCTCAGCTTGTGAATTTTCTCCGTCGCATTCCCGGCGCCCTCATGATCGTGCCGCTACTCGTCGGCGCGATTTTGAACACGATCGATAAGGCGCACCTTTCTTGGGTGGAGGCCGGCTTGCAATGGCTGGGTGCGTCGCCTGTGCAGGATGCGGCGACGGGCAAGCAACATTTCGAGTTTTTGGAAATCGGCGGATTCGCCAGCTCATTGACCGGACGCGGCGCGACGACCTTGATCGCGATGTTTTTGGTCTGTGTCGCTTCTCAAATGGATTTTCGCGTTGGCGGGCGGTCAATCAAAAAGGGAGCGATCATCACGGTCGCCAAATTGCTGGTTGCTGTCGCCAGCGGCTACCTGATCGCTGCGGGGTCGAACGAGTTTGACGGGTTGCTGGGCCTGTCGATCGTGGCGGTCATTGCCGCGATGTCGAACGGCAATGGTGGTCTTTATTTAGCGCTGACCGGAGAGTACGGCGATCGCTCTGATGTCGGTGCCGTCTCGGTCATCTCTTTGAACGATGGGCCGTTTTTCACGCTGCTGGCGTTGGGATTGATGGGAGAGCGATTTCCATTTGTGGCGTTCTTGGCGGTCCTGTTGCCGATGCTGATCGGTTTTGTTCTTGGCCAAGTGAGCTCGGCGGCTCGAGCGTTCTTAGCCCCCGGTGAAAAACTGGTGATTCCTTTTTTCGCCTTCGCGCTCGGAACGACGATGAATTTCTGGACCTTCCTGGATTTGGAAGTACTCGTTGGGGGGGTGTTTTTAGGGGTGGCCACCGTCTTTTTGACGGGGACTGTATCGACCTGGGCTCTATCTTTATTGGGCGAAAGGCGGACGATTGCCGGATACGCGGAAGCATCGACGGCGGGAAATGCAGTCCAGACGCCACTGGCCATTGCTTTAGCTGCCGGAGGAGGCGTTGCCTCGGCCGAAGGGGCTGGAGTCGGTCGCGCAGAGGCTTACCAGCAAATTGTGCCGATCGCGACGGCACAAATTTCGATCGCGGTGATGACGACCGCCTTGTTGTGCCCGCTAGTCGTCATGTGGTGGAACGGCCGAATCGCGGCTGCCGAGTCCGAAGACGAAAAGCCCGCGGTCGATGAGACGCCCTCGGATCATGGTTAGCAAATTCGGCGGTCAGATGAAGCTTCGTCGTTCGGATGAAGGTGGGCTTCGGGTTCCGGAACCGATACTATTCTGGTTTGCCGGTCACCGGAAGGATGGCTCCAGTGATGTAGCTCGCGTCAGCGTCGCTCGCTAAGAACACGTATGCAGGAGAAAGCTCCTCCGGCTGAGCGGGACGTTTCATGGGGGAAGATCCCAGTTTTTGCCCGAACGTCGATACCTCTTCCGCGGTCACACCATGGTCGGCCGGATTAAGAGGGGTCCAGACTGGTCCGGGGGCGATGCAGTTGACACGAATGCTGCGGTTCAACAGGTCTTGGGCGAGTGTCTTGGTGATCGATTGAATGGCGCCCTTGGTGGCCGCGTAGTCTGGCAGGCGTGCGCTGCCTTCGAGTCCGACTTCCGATCCGGTGGCGATGATCGAGGCACCCGGCGGCATGTGAGGAACCGCCTCACGGCTGAGCCTCAGATAAGCGTACACGTTCGTCTTGATCGTCTTGTCCAGCTCGTCGTCGTCGAGTTCCGTAATACTGCTTGTACGATTCTGCCGGGCGGCATTGCTGACCAAGATGTCAAGTCCGCCCAGTTCACGGACCGCCGAACGGATCACCTCGCGGCAAAAATCGGCGGAAGTGAGATCGCCCTCGATCATGACACACCGGCTTCCGAGGGCTGTGATCGCGGCGCAGGTCTCCTCGGCATCGGGCTTTTCGCTCGGCAAAAAGGTAATCGCGACGTCAGCCCCTTCTCTGGCGTAGAGGTAAGCCACCGACCGACCGATACCCGAATCTCCACCTGTGATCAGAGCTTTCTTTCCCTTCAGCTTGTCGGCTGCTCGGTATCGAGGCGCTTTCCACTGGGGCGTCGGGTCCAATTTTGATTCCAGCCCTGTCGCCTGAAGGTGTTGCTTCGGGAAAGGCGGTTTCGGCTCCGAGTGCATTTGAGTTTGTTGCGACGATGGTCCGGAGGTTGTTTTCGAAACCATGAGAAAACTCTGCCTGGTGGGTTGGGTGGAGGAGTTCGGCTGGATGCCGGAAATGACAACTTGTTGAGAAGCTGTCAGAATCTTGCCGCAAGCGGCGCGCCGGCGTCCACGATTCGTAAAGGGAAGCCGACCCGCGTCGGTTCGGTCGCGGTCAATGTCTTGACACCCGTTTGCAACGAACTCAAAACGCGCTTCTACTGACCTATTTCAAGATGAAAGTCGCTGATCCAGCGGGCAGCATACGTGTCAAATGTTCACGACCATTCCGCAGTCGACCCGACCCCGGTAGACGACGTGTACCGCGAGGTCACGCGTGCCGCCATGTTGGGGCTGTCGGTGAACTTGATCTTGGGATTGGGGAAGTTGATCGGCGGGATAGTCGGTCAGTCGTTTGCATTGATTGCCGACGCAGTCAATTCCCTCGGTGATGCCCTATCGACACTGGTGGTGTTGGTGGCGCTCAAAATCGCGCAACGGCCCGCTGATGCCGAACATCCTTACGGTCACTCTCGCGCCGAGGGGATCGCAGCAACCAACGTGGCTGTACTGATCATGGTCTCGGCTGTTTTAGTCGTGGTCGAAGCCATCCAGCGGTGGTCGTTGCCGAGCGTGATGCCGCCGCAATGGACTCTCTGGATCGCCGGTGCCAACATCGTCATCAAGGAATCGCTTTACCATTACAGTCACCGAATCGGCGTACGGACTGGATCGTCGTCGCTGATCGCCAATGCGTGGGATCACCGCAGCGATGCGTTGTGCGCGTTTGCCGTCTTGGTCGGTTTGGCTCTGCTCCGGTTCGGTGGCACGAACTATGGTTGGGCCGATGAATTTGCCTCCTTGGTCGTGGCGGCTGCCATCCTGTTTTCGGGTGTTCAGCTGTTTCGCAGTAGCGCGACCAATCTGATGGATATCCAAGCCGACCCCGAATTGATCGCCCTGATCCGCGACGAGGCTGGGAATGTCGAAGGCGTGCGTGAGGTCGAAACGTTATGGGTACGGAAGTCCGGGTTGGAATTTTTCGCCGACATTCATGTCGAAGTCGACTCGCAACTGACGGTGGAACAGGGGCATCGGATTGGTCACCGAGTCAAAGACCGCTTGCTCGCTCGATTCACGAATTTGCGAGACGTTCTAGTTCATTTGGAACCGCACCCGCATCGCCACTGAGCACCCTCCCGACCGCGACTGGTAAATTGTCGAACGGGTCAGGCGATGGCTTCTTTTGAAAGAAACGGTGAACATGGTTCAGGCGGGGCTTGCGCTGAAACCGCTCGGTCGAGCGAAGTCGCCGTAATATTTTGACGATTGGGCTTGTGCCGAGGTCGAGATGTTGGCGATAGGCAGCATTCGGCAAAGTTTGCCGGTCCACACCCTAAAGACACACTCGATCGTCAATGCCCCACAGGGAGCGAAAACGATGCTTCACCGATTCCTAATTCCAGTGGTCGCTATCGCAATTTGCTTAGCAGTTCCGCCTCAAGCCTTCGGGCAAGATTCTTCATCTCCAGGAGGGATGTCGAGCGTAGTCAGCAAGCTCAACCCGTTGAACTGGAAGATGCCGAAGGCGAAGTTACGGCTGCCGAATTTTTTGGTCCCCAATAAGGATCAAGACCGGATCGTCAAGCGAAAGGACGGTCTGGTTTCTGACGTCAAGAAGACCGCATCCAGTTCGTGGCAACGGACGAAAGAGGTTTTCAACCCGGCCCGCTGGAATCCGATGCAGTTGTTCACCGCTCCTGAGCCGCGACCGTCTCAACCAAAGTCGCCTGGGTTTTTTCAGGGACTGTTTTCGCCAAAAGCGTCAGAGCCGGATGAACAAATTGCCAATGTCAATGACTTCCTCAGCCAAGAGCGTCCTCAGTGACGCATCCGCATTTGGGACGCGGTATCTGCGTTGAGGCTAGACAGGCGACAAGAAAAGAACTGGATCGTCAGCGACACACAGTTTGCTAAGTCCACATGTCAGCTTGGGGGCTCGCCTGCTAGATAGAAAATTGACGTGCGAACTTGCAGGAGGGCGGGAGACGGACGATGATCCAAGTTGGGTGATTTTCGCTTCCTCCTTTCCACGACGTCGTTTTTTCGGCGTCGCAACTTGTATAGGTATCGCATGGCATTGCCTCCTTGGACCGTCGATCTTCTTCGCCGCGGGGTCCAGGATTTGGCCAGACAAGTTTCAGACGCCGAATCCGCTCAAGCCGTTAAGGAACAGGCGAATAAAGTCGTTGAGGAATTGCCTCGCGTCGCTCGAGAAAAAGTTTCCTCTTTTCTAAAACAAGCCGAGGCGACGACCGGGGCGTGGCGAGACGTGTGGGCCGCTGGCCTTGCCGCCGCTGGCATGTCCGAGCAATCGCAGGTCCCCCCTAGTTCGTTCATTAACGGTTCGGGCGTGCTGTGGACTCCCAAAGGCACGGGCGTACCCGTCTCGCCAAACGTGCTTTCGGCAGGCATGGTTTTACTCTCGGGAGCCGTTCTTCGGGAATCGGCTGGTTCGACCAGCAATCCTTTCGCTACCTTTCGGGATGAGATCGGCCAACAAGTGGCGGCCGAATGCGGAGGGACGGTCCAAGCGGCCGTGATGACTTCGTTTGACGGTGCTCTGGCGCAATGCGCAACGTTGGGGCGACACGGCGGGCTGGTGCTTGTCCCACGGTGCTGTGCGATTCCGCTTGAGTCGGTCGCGGGTTCCCACGAAAAATCGGGAGGGGTGCTAGCCGATCGGCTTCGAGCAACCGGTGGTGTCTCGCTTCGCGAAATTGGCGATTCGAATCGTTGTCGGGTGGAAGACGTGCGGGAGGCATTTGCCGATAGCTCTCGTCGTGCAGCGACGCTGGTACATTTGGATCGACCCGGCTGTGAACTGCCGGCAGATGAGCTGAAAACGTCTGGCGTTCGTCGTGTCGTCGTACTGCCTTACGGGCGTCTTCTATCTTCCGGCGAAAAAGCCATCGACGTCCCGGACGTCGCCAGTCACCTTCGCCGCGGAGCCGATGCTGTGATTCTGGCCGCTGGGGTCTGGACAGGAACGCCTGATTGCGGATTGGTTGTGGGACGTCCCGAACTAATTGACACATTGGCTGCTGCGCCCCGATGGTCGCTCGCGGCTGCCCCAGATGTCTACGTCGCCATGATTCATGCCGCCATCGGATTGCAAAAGGCATCCGGCTTGCCAATTGATGACTTGATGGCAGCGTCGGAAGATAATCTGCGCGACCGGGCTGAGCGGCTGGCGATGCAAATCGCCGGACTAGATAAAGTCGCCTCGGTACGCGTGACGGACGAATCGGCCGATGTTTTTCCTGATGGCGAAAAGCATTTGGATGCGCGGTCGCAAAAAGGTTCGGCGAAGATTGGGGAGCTGCCTTCGCGACAAGTGTCCATGACCCTTTCGTCTTTGTCTGTCACAACAGCGGCTGACCGGCTGGCGGCAGGCAACCCGTCTCTCCTAACCCGGGTTGCCGGCGAGGAACTTCAGATCGATCTTCGTTGGGTTGCCCCGGAACAACAAGTGGCGATCTCGCGACGCGTCTCTGAGGCGATGAGTTGAGCAGTATTTGCGAAATATCACGGTGGTCGAAACGACTATCGTGAGATGGCAGATCGAGTACTCTCCGTCCACACATTAACTTGCGGCTTGTCATGCCTGCTTCTCCGAAGAAGTTTGCTCGATGCAATTCAGGCGGTGACTTAATCGGCTAATCGAAGGGCTTCGGATCCGGCGACATTTAACCGGCGCAGTCGGTAGCAGGAGCGGCCCGCATAACGGGCACGACGAGTGGGCGCAGCAAGCCGCTATACGCAAAGAAAAAACGTTCATGCGACAGCTAATGATTGGCCGTTTCTTACTTTGCTAATCGCAGGCCGGTGAACTGCCAGCGGCATTCGGGAGGAAAAAAGTTGCGGTAAGTCGGCCTCAGATGCCCAGAGGGCGTCGCACAGGAGCCGCCTCGAAGGACGTATTGGTTGCACATGAATTTGCCGTTGTACTCGCCTAGCGTTCCGGGCGGCGCCTGGTAGCCTGGGTAGGGCGTGTATGGGCTCGACGTCCACTGCCACACGGTGCCATATAGATTGTGGAGTCCTCGCTCGGATCGACTGCTGCTTGCCTGTCTTGTGACACCATCGTGTTCTTGCGAAGAGACGGTTTCGTCAGGCGAGGTGTCTGGGATGTCGGCGGTGGTTGGATGAACCGCACAACCAAAATCCAACAATCGGTCTGCAAACGGTCCGGTGACCGGGCTGTTCTTTGCAGCGATCTCCCATTGGGACTCGGTCGGCAGTCTCACGCCCGCCCATCTTGCGAACGCATCCGCTTCAAAATAACTGATGTGTGTCACGACGCCGTCGGGATCGACAGGTTGTAATCCGGCGTAGGTGAAATGGTGCCATTGGTCGTCTATCCGTCGCCAGTAAAGCGGAGATGTGATTTCCTCTCTATTGACCCAGTCCCATCCCATCGATAGCCAAGGTTTGGGATGCCGATAGCCTCCCGCCTCCATAAATTCGATCCATTGGCCATTGGTGACCAAATCCCGCCCCAGGTCAAAAGATTCCTCCAAAACATCGTGTCGAGGAAGTTCGTTGTCATAGGCAAAGCTACTGCCCCCGTGGCCGACCGAGTAGATCCCGGCGTCGAACGTGATCCAAGCAGAATCCTGTTTAACGACATCGCGCGCCAGTAGGTTCACAGCCGTTCGATCGTGGAGCCCGTGCCAATTTTCGACTTTTTGATCGGCAATTTGCCAGTCGTCTAAGACGGGGTAAAGTGGATTCAGTGAAAGAGCGTGCTTCAAATCTGTCAGAATAAGCTCTTGATGCTGCTGTTCGTGATGCAAGCCGATCTCGAGAACGTCGAGAAGTTGGTTTTCAGGCAACGCAGTTTCTGAAGGGTTGTCTTGGACCTCGCCGTCAAATTGCGAAAACCAGCGACCGATCGCTTCGTCCACGTGTCGTCGATATTCGTAAACTTCTTTGACGGTGGGGCGCGTCAGTAGACCACGCTGTGGGCGAGGGAACGGCTTTCCCACTCCGTTGTAGTAGGAATTGAAAAGTTGTTCGTACTCTTTGTTCCAAGGGTGGTACCAGCTCTGTTCTCGCAACAGAAATGTTTCAAAGAACCAAGTGGTATGAGCCAGATGCCATCGCACGGGACTTGCGTCGGGCATCGATTGCACCACATAGTCCTCAATCTCAAGCGGTTCACAAATTTTTTCTGTAAACCGACGGACTTTCTCGTAACGATGTCGCCATTTGGCCACCAGCGGACTGGATTCGGACGCCTTCTGTAGCGCTTTCGGACGTCGCGTTTGAACTTGCTTTGGTTTGTCGACGGTGGTGGCTCGATTCATAGCAATTTTTAAATGATAACGCGATGGTCTGTTAACAAGATTAGCAGCATCTCTCGATAAGATAGCGATCGCCCGACTGGCTATTCATTCGGAAGCGGCAAGAAGAGCTTTACTGGTCGAAAAGTGCTACGGCAAAAAAGTTTTGCGGATCAGTCCACGTCCGCTGTAGCTTCCACCCGGCGGAAGCTGCCAGTGCTTCGAATCGCTCGCGACTGTATTTGTGCGAATTCTCTGTGTGAATCGATTCACCCTTTTTTAAGTGGAACCGGTGCTCGCCTATGTGAATCTCTTGCTCGGATTGACTGACCAGGTGCATTTCGATTCGTCGAAGTTTGCTGTTGTAGCGGGCTTCATGTTTGAATCGGGATAAGGTGAAGTCGCCACCTAATTCCAGATTGATTCGACGCAGAAGGTTCAGATTGAACCTGGCGGTGATTCCTTCGCCGTCGTCGTACGCGGCACGTAGAATATCAGGATCCTTTTCAAGGTCGAAACCGATTAACAGCATCGCCTCGTTCTGATTCGGAATCCACTGGCCGATTTGATGTAGCAGCAATTGAGCTTGATCGGGCTCGAAATTTCCAATCGTCGATCCCGGGAAATAGATGACGGTCGGATGATCCGCGGGCTGGCCAGCATCGGGTAAAGTCAGCGGCTTGGTAAAGTCGGCTGCGATCGGCTGGACCTGACAATTGGGGAAATCGTCCTGCAAACTAGCAGCAACCCCCATCAGATGATCAGCGGAAATATCGATCGGGAGATAGCTGAGGGGACCCGCGAGCGATTCAAGCAGCCAACGCGTTTTCATGCTGCTGCCGCTGCCAAGTTCAACTAAACGGAGGGGACAGTCTGGACCTCGGCGATGCTCGATGGCATCAACCATCGCGCGGGTGTGAACGCGCATGATCTGCGTTTCACATCGGGTCGGGTAGTATTCCGGCAAGTCACAGATCTGGTCGAATAATTCGGAGCCTCGTTGGTCGTAAAAATATTTGCAAGGTAGACGTTTTGGCTTGTCGGAAAGACCTTGCCGCACGGCCTGCAGAAATTCTTGGTCGATGCCGGATCCGTTGTCGGCGGGATGAGCACGCCCACGACTTTCAGCGGACCGCGTGTCGTGGGCCGTGAGGTAGTCAACAGATGAGGCTTCAGAAATGGTCATGGCACCGTCGGTTCGCGTTCTGGACTGGGTTGGGGGATGGACAGTGGTCAATCGCAAGCGACGAAAGGAACGACTAGTCGGCGATGGTGGCATGATCCGGCCTTGCCAAGTCCTGCAGCGATAGCCCCAAGATACCAAGAGGAGAGTTTGACAAGCGGAGCGTCCGATTGAACGAAAACTAGGCAACGCGATGGCTGGGTGGCAGGATTCGGCAGGCCCGGATCGTCAAGTAATGAGGGGGATGATTTCAGCACCGATGACGGACGCAGAGTCTTCTTCAAACTCGGTCGCCGCAATCTTTTTTGCTTCGGCACGACAGCCAATTTCCACTGGAAGCACGTTCTGAGCTGTCCCAGGACGCAGCAGGGCAAATCAAATGCCTGAATTGACAACACCGGCGGTAGAAATGTGAACATTTTGGTTCGTGCCCCGAAAGTCAATTCCTAACGCTATTTACACAAAACCTATCGAGAGATGTTCATGCGGATTTGCGACCATCCGCAGGCGAAGAGAGGCGGTGAACGCCGTCCGCTCTGACACACGGACGTTCAATCCTCCTCGCAAGGAGACTGGCGCGTTGGTCACTCAGTCCCGCCCTGCGGTCACCCTGGCTGCTGATTCACCAGCTGCCTTGGATTCGTGCCGCCACTCTCGTAATTCCAGCGGCCCCAGCGATGGCCGAAACTGTCCCGAGCCCCGAGGGCTCGCGGCGACCGAGAATCTGAAAGTTCGGTCGATCTTTATCAGCGACTTGCACTTGGGGAGTCGTTTCGCCCGAGCGGATTCACTGCTCGCGTTTCTCGAAGGGCACCAGCCAGACTACCTGTACCTCGTCGGCGATATCGTTGACGGCTGGTGCTTGAGGCGAAAATGGCACTGGCCCGAGACGTACAACCGACTACTCGACCGGTTGCTGGAACTCGCCCGCGAAGGCACGCAGATTCGCTTGACGCCGGGGAACCACGATGAATTCCTGCGGCGTTTTTTATTGAGCCATCACCTGGTGATGATTGAAGACGAGTTCATCCACGAGGGCCCGGATCAACGGCGGGTCGTCGTCCTACACGGCGATCGGTTCGATAGTGTCGAAACGCAAGCCAGGTGGCTGTCACTTGTTGGAAATGTTGGCTACGAGGTCTTGCTGCGAATCGACCATTACGCCAATCGATTGCTCCAGCGACTGGGCCGACCACGCCGTCGAATCAGCCAAGCGGTTAAAGGAAAAGTAAAAAGAATTGTCCAGTTCGTTTCGCAGTTTGAAGATCGGTTGCGCGAGCATGCCCATCTGAAAGGCTGCCAGGCTGTGATTTGCGGCCATATCCATATGCCGGAGGTCAGTCGTCGTGACGGGCTGTTATATGTGAACCTCGGAGATTGGGTGGAAAACGGCACCGCGCTAATCGAGTACCACGACGGAAGACTGGAGTTGCTGGATACGGATCGGTCTCGGTCGCTGGCTCAGGTCAACCCACTCGCTACTGGCCCACTCGATACTAACGCAGTCGATACTGGCACAGTCGATACTGGCCGGCTGAACTCGAAACAGAGGGCAACGATTAACGCCACGGTTGGAGAGACATCTCTCCAACCCGCCGAACCGAAGATTGTGCAGACGGGAATTGAACTTGATTCGAAGAACGTAGAGCAATCTCAGAAAAGATTTTCCAATGCATCAGTCGCTTAAACGATACCGTCACGGTTTGAATGGAGAACCAGGATGGCCCGAATTGTTTACAGTCTTTCGGGAGAAGGACGTGGTCACGCAACCCGTGCCGAAACAATCATTTCGATGCTTCAGTCCCAACACGATGTGTTGGTTTATGTTCCTCCGTTAGCCTACGAATTGCTAAGCGAACGATTTGCCGACGTCGCGAGCGTCAGCTTACGCAGATTGGAATGCCTTCGGTTTCATTACCGGAGTGGACGGCTCAGCTATGTTTCGTCGGTAATTGCGGCAACGCCCTTTCTGACCAGATTTCCAGGTGCGATCACAAGGATTTCAAGAGAGGTCAAGGATTGGGGTGCCACCCATGTTGTAACGGATTTTGAACCTTTGTTGCCCCGTGTCGCTCACCACTTGCATTTACCACTGATCAGTCTCGATCACCAGCATTTCCTCAGCACGCTCGATCCGTCGCTGCTGCCGCGCGAGTTGGAGTGGAAAGTGCGTTTGCTCCGTCCGAGCATCCGGATGTTTTGTCCTCGCCCGGACGCTCATATCGTTTCGTCCTATTTTGATTATCCGGTCCGTCGAGTAGCGGCCCGTGTCTCAAAGGTGGGGGTGTTGCTGCGAACCGCCGTCCGCTCGGCACGACCGGAAGCGGGCGACCACGTCGTCGCCTATCTTCGTCGGGAGATGACTCCTGCATTCCGACGCTGTTTAATAGCGTGTGGTCGCCAAGTACTGGTGTTTGGACTCGGGGTCGCGGCACCTGACCACAACCTGCGTTTTCTTCCGACGTCGTCTCATGCCTTCATTGAAGCGTTACGAAGCTGTACCGCACTGGTCTGCAGCAGTGGAAATCAATTGATCGGTGAAGCGATTCATCTTCAAAAACCAGTGTTGGCTGTTCCCGAGGTGGGGAATTTTGAGCAACAGATCAACGGTTTTTTTCTAAGCCGTAGCGGAGGTGGACTGGCTGTTCCCAACGAGCATCTGCATCGTCAGAGTGTCACGCAATTTCTGGAACGCCGAGCGGAGTTTGCGGGGGCACGCCACGTCGTCGCCAGCGGGAACACGCTGGCGATGCAACGTTTGAATCAATGGCTTAACGGTGGCGAGTGCAGGGAAACGTCCTTCTCGACACCCGCTGTCGTCCACGCCGCGTAATTCCATCTTCTCGCAGCTATTCAAAGAACCTGAAGCATGTTCTTCCAATTACGACTGGACGATTTCAATGTATGAAGCGTTGATGGCCGCCTCACATCGATCGATCGGGAACCTTCGTTACCGAGTTCAAGCTGCCGGGCGGGCGCCCGGGTGGATCCGAGATGCCTGGCGGACCCGGAAGCGACGCGATGGATTGCCTAGACTTTTGACATACACGGTGACCTTCGGCTGTAACGCTCGTTGTGTGATGTGTGATTCGTGGAAAATGCCCACCGAAGGTGATCTAACTCTTAAGGAGATTCGCCATGCTTTTGCTCAATTGCCCCCCATGGATGTCATTCGGCTGACTGGTGGCGAACCGCTCGTCAGAATCGACTTTCCCGAAATTGCTGATGTTGCGGTGAAGCAATTAAGGCCATTGTTGTTGCATGTCACCAGCAACGGCTTTTTGACAAAACGGCTGGTCGACTTCTGTCAATATCGCGATCAGCGTGTTCCCTTGGAGTTGTTGATATCGGTCGACGGCGTCGAGGAGAAACACAACCAAATCCGTGGGTCATCCCATGCGTGGTCGAGCGTCTGGAAAACACTGGAAATGTTGGCACCACGGCGTCGCGAATGGAATATGAAATTAGTCGTAAACCAAACAGTGGTCGATGCAGAAGGCGCCGAGCATTATCGCAAACTTCGCGAATGGCTAAGACCGCTGAAAATCCCTCATCACCTGGTGATCGCCTACGACACGAGCGCGACCTACAATCTGAAACGTGATTTAGACGTTGCGCCCAAAGAGCCTGGCGAATTTCTCACATTTGGAGACTTAGATCCTGCTAAGTTAGAAAGGTTGCTGGATGACGCACTGCAAGATACGGCACAGCTTCCATGGGCAGAGCGGTTGGCCAAGCGGTATTATCTGCGGGGAATACGGAATCGAATCTTTCATCAACGCCCGAATCCGAACCCGCCGTGTGTTGCGCTAACCCGTCATTTACGCATTTTCCCCAATGGCGATATCCCTACCTGTCAATTCAACAGTCGCGTCGTAGGCAATTTGCGACAGCAGTCCTTTGAAGAAATTTGGTCCGCTGCACGAACCGAGGAAATGCGGCAGTGGGTCAATGCCTGCCCAGGTTGTTGGGCAGAATGTGAAGTCGTTCCCAGTGCGGTGTACTCCCTCGACTTGTTGCGTCCAGCGCCGTCCCGTAACTAATCGTTTTGATTCGGTTTCGGGTTGATTTGTAGGTCTCCCTTCATCCCAGGTCGTAAGACGTGATCCGGGTTTGCGATTTCCGCCCAAAGTTTCACTTCCCCGGTGATCGGGTTCAGTTCGTCAGACACGAATATAACACGGCCTTGGAACTGCATAACTTGACCATCTTTCGGGTACTTCCATCGGAACTCTACTGCAGCGCCGACCAGCGAATTATCAAAACGGTTTCCATCTAGAAAACCACTGATGCGAATCGGATCTAACGAAATGAGTCGAACCAGCGGGCCGCCGACATCTACCCAACTGCCAGCGTCGGCCAAACGCTCAGCGACTTGCCCTTGTACAGGTGCGAAAACTTGGTGATGAGCGATTTTTAATTCGGCGAGGTGAAGCGCGGCGCGCTGTTCGGATGCCGTCGCGACAGCGACACGTCTCGCGTGCTCAGCCTGTTGCACAGACAGCTCGGCCTGTTCTACCAATAGCCGAAGTCGTTCCATTTCGATATCTGGAACCGACCCGGCTACTTGCTGATTAGCGAGCCGACTCTGCTGAAACTCTCGCTCGCGAACACGCTGGGTCCTTGTCGCATATTCGCGATCGATATCGGATTCTGCTCGCACGAGAGCGGCTTCATAAGCAGCCTTCGCCGCCGCCCGCTGGGCGATTGCACGACTGTCATCTAAAACGGCAAGCCGTTGTCCTTGTTCGACCCACTGTCCTTCGGTCACGTGTAGTTCTCGTACCACCCCAGCGACTCGCGAAGGAACCACCGTATTGTGGATCAGTTGAGTCTGCGCCTGCTGAATGAAAATTGGTTCCGCAGCCGAAAGTGTTGATGCAGCAAAAATCGTCAGCAAGCTAGTCCAAACGGCGAGCTGAATTCGGCCTAATTGGAGACAACCGTCACTGTCAAACGACGAAAGGGATCGCTTTCGAATGGATCGAGACGGCCGAGGTGAAGAAGGCATTTGCAGGGCAAACATGACAAGCTTCGATGGAACTGGCATCAAATTTGGGGGACAAGCCAGATGGCGATGTCCACCACAGCTTAATCAACGGACCACGCAAATGGATACGACTACCCCAGCTCGATCGAAAAACCTCCGCCGGGAACCGGATGGTCCAGCCCGCGGTGAGATGGAAATTAGAAGTGCGAATGCCTGTTCTTGTTATCGTGCCGTCTCGGAGTGTTCGGCTTTGGCATACTCATCCAACTTCGCAGGAGAAGTTGTTTGAAGCAGTCGGCGAGCAGCCATCATGTCCGAGCTTTCCCCGTGGACGATTACCAAGACCGCACCATCACTGACGTCTGATTCGTATTGACGAATCAAGTCGCCTGAAACGTTCCATCGATGCGTCACGCCGACCAAGCCACCAGCTACGGCTCCGACCGCCAAGCCGGCAAGTGGTCCGGCCACCATAAAGGGGCCGATCATCGTGGTTGCGGCGATCGGTCCGGCAACACCGCCGCCGATCAGTGCCCCCAGGCCCATCGCCTTCTCACCAGACATCTGTTCGCCTTTCGGCGAAATCATTTCGGACTGCTCCAACTCGGGCGCAACTTGTTCTTTGTTGGTAACGATCGAAACATCATTTGTCTGATAATGATCTTTTTCCAAGGCGATTAATCCGATTCGTGCGGCTTCCGCATTCGGATACTGGGCGATGACGCAGTGATCGTGCATGGTTTGCTCCTGAGCATTGATTCGAGAATGCGGTGTTGGTCCCGCGCATAAAGAATTGCCGAACCCGTCTGGTTCGGCAATTTATTTGAAAGGTGCTCGAAGCGTCGGCCGGGGTGGGCGAGAAATCGGCCGTGACGCTTCGGCACATAATGGCGTCGTGTCGGCACCACGTTTGGTGATTATTCCATGGCCAAACGATCGATCGACTCGGTAGAATCATTCTTCGTGACCTGGTTGGCTACTAGCATCAATCGATCTCGAAACTCAACTGCCGGACCTGTTACGGAGACTTGATCGCCTTCACTAAGTTCGGCTTCCAAGTTCTCGGCAGGTCCCATGTCAACAAGCAAACTCTTGCCATCATCGGTTTGAATCTTTGCGAATTGGTGGGAAGTCCCGCGAATTTCCAGCGCCATTAACTTTTGGACC
>JGI12109J20283_10107140_pt1 | contig 22375 bp, 23 predicted proteins | sample ElkSlonscriptome_12_FD_20283 | JGI IMG/M metagenome (IMG submission 20283)
CGCAGCGCTCCGAGCTGCGCCGCCCACATCCAGGCCCCCATGGCGGGCAGCCCCAACCAGGCCATGCCCAGGTAGCCACTGAGGCCAAAGAGAATGGCCCCGCTGGTGACCAGCAGCAGGCAGAGCACCACGCCCCGGGGGCTGAATCCCAGCCGCAGGAGGCGGTGATGGAGGTGGTGGTCATCGGCCAGGAAGATACTGCTGCGCCGGCGGTAACGGCGAATGATGGTGGTGCCGGTATCCCAGATGGGGACCACCATGGGAGCCAGCATCAGGGGCAGGCTCAATTCGACCTTCTGGCCCAGATTCATGATCAGGGTGCCCAGGACCAGCCCCATCCACATGCTGCCCGAATCACCCAGGAAAATCTTGCGGTTGCTGATGTTCCAGTAGAAGAAAGCCACCGACGCACCGCAGAGAGTGGCGGCGAAGAGCAGGTTGTAGGTCTCGCCCACGTACAGGGAGATGGCCACCAGGGTCACGGTGGCCAGGATGCTGATGCCGCTGGCCAGCCCGTCCAGCCCATCGATCAGGTTCATGCTGTTGATGAACCCCAGATACCAGAAGAGGGTGAAGGGCCAGGCCCAGCCACCCAGATTGACCTTTCCCAGCAGGGGCAGCACCACGAAATCCAGCCGCTGGCCGAATACCATCAGCAGGATGATGACGGCCAGCTGCCCGTAGAGCTTCTTCTCCGCGTGGATGCCGAAGCGGTCGTCCCCCACACCCAGGGCCAGAATACCCAGGCCCGCCCCGATGAGGATACCCAGCCAGGACCAGGGCAATTTGGTACTGAGAACCACATGCTCCAGAAAAAAGAGGGCGCAGAAAAAGGATATGAAAATGGCCATTCCCCCGGTCCGCGGCACCGGTTCCCGGTGGGGACGGCGGTATCCGGGATGGTCGACGATCTCCGTCAGGAAACCCAGATTGCGGAAATGGGGCTGAACCAGCCATGACATCAGGAACGCCACGACGAAGCTCAAAATGGCGAGGACACCCAGGTTCACAGTTCCTCCCTGAAACTCTTGGACCAACCAGGTATTCATCAGTAATACAAACAAGGCATGGCAGGACCGAAGGCGGCCCTATGTTGTGGAAATCCAACAAAATTTACGCCAACCGCCACCCGAGGGCAACGCTTTTCTGCACCCGGATCGAATCAGGACAGCAGGCTGCGGTAGACATCCAGGGTCCGCCGGGCGGTCCGTTGCCAGGTCCAGGCCGCCGAATTGCGTCGCCCGGCGGCCACCATTTCCGACCGCTTGAGCGTATCGTTGGTCAGTCTGGCCAGGTCCCGGGCGATGCCCGCAGCATCCTCCGGATCCACCAGCAGGGCCGCCCCGGCGGCCACCTCGGCCATGGCGCCACGTCCGGCCGTCAGTACGGGCAAGTCCAGAGCCATGGCCTCCAGGATCGGGAAACCGAAACCTTCATGCAGACTGGGGAAGAGCAGCGCCCTGGCCGAGCGGTACAGCCGGCCCAGTTGGTCGATGCCGCAGTAGTCCATCACCTGCACATGCCCAGCATCCTGCAGGGGTTCGATTTGTCGGCGCAGGCCTGAATCCCGCCACCCCTTGCTGCCCACCAGAAGCAGTCCGGGCCAGTCGCCCGGCTCATCCAGCAGCAAGGCGTAGGCTTCCAGCAAATTTTGCAGATTCTTGCGGGGCTCCAGCGTGCCGACGAAGAGAAAGAAAGGGCGCCCCCCCCAGCCCGGGATCTCCACCCTTTCCGTATCCCGCGGCACCTGATCCACCCAGGAGGGAGTTCCGAAGGGTGTGACCTCGACCCGCTGGGCGCCCGGATGCAGCCGGCGCACATCCGCCGCCGTGGCCTCGCTGTTGGTGACCACCACCTGCGCCCGCCGCAGGGTGGCAGGCACCAGCAGCCTGTAGTAGCTGCGGCGGGGCTGTTCCACCGTATCGGGATACAGTTGCCAGGCCAGATCATGCACGGTCACCACACTGGCGCACGGAAGCCTCCAGGGGGCCACGAACTGCAGGCTATGCAGGATATCGGCCCCCAGGCGGCGGCAAAGGCCGGGCAGTTTCGCCTGGGTGAAGAATGCCTTGCCGAGGGTGCCCCTCTCGGCCCCGGGGCAGCGGACGATCTCCCACTCCGGGGCATCCTCCAGGTAGGAGAAAGGAGCCTCCGTGGTCACCAGGAGACGGAAATCCATTCCCCTGGCCGATTCGGCCATGGCCCGGGTCAACTCCAGGATGCTGCGCCCCACACCGGTGGGCCGTTCGGTGACCAGCAAGGCATCCAGTACCACGACAGGTTTTCTCATTCTTGATCCTCGCGGTAGGCCGTCCAGCCCTGCAGGGCGGCCACCAGCAACCCCAGCACGAACCAGATGTGGGGCAGATTGTACTGGCTGAAAGTGAGCAACTGAACGCCGGCACCCCAGAGACCGAGCAGGCAGACCCCCGCCAGCGGGTTGACCGGCTCCCCCGGGCCCAGGGGAGTCCATGCCGTACGGCGCACCAGGTAGACAGCCAGACCCAGAGACGACAGGAATCCCACCAGACCCGTCTCACAGAGAATCTGCAGGGGGTAGTTGTTCACCACCGGCCAGGTGAACTGGCTCTGTAGTCCCATGGGGTCCACCAGGATGGGAAAGTGGAAGGCGTACTGCCCCCACCCCACGCCGACCACGGGGCTCAGGAGGAAGGCCTCCCAGGCGGCCTGCATGCTGTACCATCGTGTGAGGTTGGACCAGTCCTGACCATTGAAGGTGGCCAGAAGTCGCAGCCGTATAAAACCACCGGTGGCCAGATCCCCCAGCACGACCAGGGCCAACAGCGCCGCCAGCCCCAAGAAAATCACGCGCCAGGTCCGCACCCTGGCAGCCTCCGAGTGCACCAGGAACCACCAGCATCCCAGGAGCGGCAACTGGGCCAGGAGACCCAGCCAGGCTCCGCGGGAAAAGGTCATGGCCAGCAGCAGGGCCATCAGGCCGCCCAGCAGCAGGCGCCAGGAAGAGGGCCGCCGCCAGATGAGAAGGAGGGGCCAGAGGGCCACCAGAAAATTTCCCAGATATAGGGGCTCACAGACCGTTCCCCGCAGGCGCGGAAAATCCTGCAACTGGTTGTCCACGTAAAGGCGTTCGCTGCTGGCCAGGATGCTGGGATTGCTGGTGAAGAAGCTCTCGCAGGAACGGAACAGATCGCCGGGGTGCCAGAAATCCACGGCCATCCAGCCACTGTACAGGATCTGGAAAAGGACTCCCAGAAAGAGGAAATCCAGGACGCGCTGGACGGAACCGCCCTGCCGCAGATGGACTGCCGTGCCCCAGACGAAAGCCATCATGATCAACCATTGCACCACCTGCCGCACCCACCTGCCCAGGGCCGGGGCGAGGGGTTCACCGCTGGGTGCCCACCACAGCCCGATCACCGAAAGCAGAAGGGTGGCCAGGGGCAGGGCCGTGAGCCAGAGCAGCAGGGTCGCCGAACGCCTTCGTCGCAGCAGATCCCACACCCCCCCCGCATAAGCCAGGAGGGCCACCGCCAGCAGCAGCCAGGAGGGTTGCAGCCCGCCGCCCATATCGCGCCCCGTCAGAGCGTGAACAAGGCCCACCCCCACCCAGGGCAGCGTGAATACGGCCAGATGAAAGGCGATGCGTCCGGGATTCGAGGGCATGCTTCAGTCTTTCCGCCGGTTCTTGCGGCGCGCCCGCCGCAGGAGCACGGCGATCAGCAGCAACAAACCCGCGATCATCAGCAGATTGGCCCGCTGATCCCGCAGGCTCTGGCCTGCAGAGCCGTCCTCGCCCACCCAGGGTCGCCGATAGATGAGCCGGGTTCCGCGAATCTCCAGTTCCCCGCCGGAAACCACCCAATGCAGTCGGCCGTCGGAAAAAGCCAGGCTCCCGGCGATGGGCTGGATCCCTTCGTTCAGGACCACCGCACCTTCCGGCCCGGTGCCCCCGAAGCCCGCCAGAAGAGGAATACCCAGATCCCCCTCGGCATCACCCTGCATGGCCAGGTCAGATGGAATGATGAGGCGGCCCTCGGGCCAGACGAGAGTGAGCTGGGCGGGACCCGGTCCCTCCTCCCAGCGAAAGGCCAGGGTGCTGTCCTGGGCTGCGGTGATGATCAGCAGGCCGTCCGCGGGCAGTTCGAACGGTCCGTCCGCCAAAGCCGGGGTGCAGGATCCCGCGAGGATCCAGACCAGGAGGGATATCAGGAGTGGGCGCGACAAGATGAGACCTCGGGGAAAGGGCTGATTATACTCAGGCCCAAACTAAGACAGGAACCGGAATCCGGTAAACAAATATGTTGCTGGGAAACTACCGGCCGCCATCCAGGGCGCCGAGCCGCCGGGCCAGTTCCCGCTGGAGGGAAAGCCGTTCCTCGCGATCCGGACCCAGACCATGCCATGCAACAGGCACTTCCCCGGCCACGAATCGCACCAGGCGCTCCGCCCGCCGCCTATGCTCTTCCTTTTCCCGTCCCTCCCGCTGAACCTGGACGACATGCAGGCTTGCCGGTCGAGCCACCCGCAGCAGACGCCCCAGCCGGCTGGTTTCCAGCAGCGACGGGCCGTCCTCTTCCGTCAGGCACCAGATCAGGCCCTGGGTGGCATCCCGGGTCACATCGGTTTCCTGTCCGGAGGCCTGCTGGGCTTCGAGGGCGCCCAGTTGCCTTTCGCGAGGAAGATCCATGTGGCGCACGTAGAAACGGCTCTGCCCGCGGCCCGCGGTGAAATCCTCCCCCGGAACGATTCCGGCAAAGACCCGTGCGGTGCTCGCGAAACCGGAATGGTCCGTCCAGGGAACCGTCTCCTCGGGACGGGGCAGGCGGCAATTCTCCTGCGGCAGATGGTTGAAGGCGGAAAAATGGACCAGGGAAGGTTCACCCAGAAAAACCTGGCGCAGGGTGGTGTCCCGCCCGGAGCGCGGCTCTGCCTCCACCTTGTCCCCGGCCGCGAGGAACGCGCGTACGAGGCCGGCCGCCAGGTTCGGGGCCAGGGAGGATTTACCCGAACCCACCACCAGGAAACGGCGGCACTGCTCATCCGGGGTGAGGCCCGAGGTTTCCACCCCGTCCTCGGAAAAAAAGAGGTGGGCGATGGAAGAGATATGCTGGGGGGACCGCCCGGCCGCCGCATCCGGCAACGGGACGGTCCGCGGGGACCGGCTGGAGCGGGTCATGATCCTTCAATCTCCCGTCTTTGTTGGTCTCTCTCCGCATCCATGCGGGGATTTCAGGCCAGGACTTCCACCAGACTGTTGGCGCCCCCGAACTCGTTGGGGGTGGTCCGGGTATTGTGGGGGTCGGGCAGCCAGGCCCCGTCCACGATGAAGCGATACTCGTGCTTGCCGCTTTCCAGGCCCAGATGCGCTTCCCAGATGCCGTCTTCCCGCTTCTTGAGGGGCAGGCCCTTGGCGGACCAGTTGCAGAAGGATCCAGTGATGCGCACGGTCTTCGCCCGCGGGAAATCCGCCTCGAAAACGACACCCGCCTTCGTCACCTGGGGCCCGTGCAGCAGCGCCACCCAGTGGTCCAGGGCCGCCACGGCCACATCCACCTCCTGGCTGGTCAGTTCCCGGGCCAGGTTGCGGAAATCCAGGGCGCCTCGCGATTCAGGGTCGTAGCTGATCACCGGCACGCCCTGCCCGGCGGCTTCCTTGAAACGCACGGTGTGGTGGATGACCGTATCGAGCAGTTCGCCGTCGTAGAGCTCGTCCAGTTCCTCCATCAGCTTGCGCACGAACAAGGGCCGGGTATCGAAATCGCTCATCAGCACGTGGGGCACGATATCGTGGCCCTTCTTCTCGCGCAGGATGGACAGGGTATCGCGCATCTTGCGCACGGCCTGCAGACTGTAGTAGCTGGGGTCCACCGGGATGATGATTTCCCCGCTGGCCAGCAGGGCGTTGAAGGTGAGCAGGCTGACGCTGGGCGGGCAATCTATAAGGACGTAATCGTAGGGCATGGCGCTGCGGCGCAGATTGTTGCGCAGCCGGAACTCCTTCTCCTTTTCCCGGGCCAGGGTCTGCTCAACCGCGCTGAGCTCGATGCCGGCGGGCACAAGATGCAGATTCGGCCCCACGTCCAGAAACGCGTCCTCCACCAGGATGTCGGTGGTCAGATAGAGATCGTAGGTGCTGAGCGTGAAATCCCGATCCCGGAAACCGTAGGCCAGGGTGGCGTGCCCCTGGGGGTCGTTGTCGATGAGGAGGACTTTCTTGTCCAGACGGGAGAGGGCAGCGGCCAGGTTGGTGGCGGTGGTGGTCTTCCCACATCCGCCCTTCTGGTTGGCCAGGGCAATTACTCTCATGGCGAGTCCTTTCGACCAATGCCTGCGATCGGTGCCGATCCGGTCCGCAATCCTTTGCGGGCCCATGCCAGGTCACCGTATTATCTATGGCGAAAGGGTAAACCGGCAAGAACCGATTCTCCTGTTGCGGCCATTCTAGAGCTCTCGCTCCCCCTGTCAATATAAAAAATAAGGAAACCTGTATTAGCGAAAGGCGTGGATGAGGAAGAAAAAGACGGCTCCGAATAACAGGCCGCCCAGGACCTCGGTCCAGGTATGACCCACCAGTTCCCGCAGGCGGCGGGGATTGACCTTCTGCCGGTGCCGGGCGCCGTCCATCATTTCATTCAGGAGTTGGGCCTGCATTCCGATTTCCTGTCTCAGTCCCGTGGCCTCCATGATCACGAAAAGCCCAAAAACCAGCACCAGGCTGAACAGGGAAGAGGCATAGCCATCCCGGTGCCCCACCTCCAGGGTCAGGGTCATGACGGTGGCCGAATGGGAACTGGGCATGCCGCCGTTGGAAACGAACAGACCGGGCTGCCAGCGCCCCCGCAGAAGGGCGAACAGGACCTTGAAGGCCTGGGCTGACAGGCCGCTGAGCAACGCCAGGACACCGGGATTGAGCATCGTAATCAGTATCTCCACGGGTTGATGGCCGGACATTCAGGGCATAAGCTACCAGCAAACGCTTTCTTTCCCAAGCTGTAACTTGCCCTTCCGGGCACCTGATACCATTTTGTGGGCGTGCTTTCCACTCAAGGTAAACGTCGGATCACCCGACGTTGTCCTTTTGTTATGTACGTCACCCAGCGAGGGGAAAACAATGTTCAAAATCCTACGCTCCCAGGCCAAGGTCTTCTACTGGATCATCGCCGTCAGTTTCATCCTCTTCGGTGTCGTCTTTTCGTATGGCGGCGCCACCAGCGGTTGCGAGAAGACCTCGCCCATGGCCGACCGCCAGGCCGGGGTCATCGGCAAGGTCAACGATACCACCGTGACCGCCGCCCAGCTGGATCAGGTTTACCGTTCCATGCTCAACTACTCCCGGCAGCAGAATCAGGGCCGTGAGTTGAATGCCAACCAGCAGACTGGCCTGCGCCGTCAGGCCTGGGAACAGATCGTCCAGGAAGTCCTGATCAACGAGGCCATCGAGGATTACGATATCCAGGTATCCGACGCCGAGCTGAAGCAGCGCTTCGAGACCAACCCTCCGCCGGCCATCCTGAACCAGTACCGTAATCCCGAGACCGGCGCCCTGGACATGAATGCCTACTATGCGGACCTGCAGAACCCGGAGATGGACTGGTCCGGCGTCGAGGCCTACGTGCGCAATATCATGCAGACCGAGAAGCTGCAGAGCATCATCGCGGCCGACGTTTCGGTGAGCGATGAGGAGGTCCGCCAGGAGTACCTGGCCCAGGAGGGCAAGGCCGTGGCCGAGTACATGGGCGTGCTCTACAATGAGCTGGAGACCGAGTTCACCCCCACGGAGGACCAGATCCAGTCATATTACAGCAGCCACCTGGACGACTACCAGCGTCGCGAGAAGGTGGGCGCCAAGGTCGTGCGCTGGGCCAAGGAGCCCAGCGAGGAGGATTGGAACGCCGCCCTCGAGGAGATCATCGAGATCAAGCAGGAAATCGAGAGCGGCAGCGTGTCCTTCGAGGACGCGGCCATGCGCTACAGTGAGGACGGCAGCGCCAACCGCGGCGGCGACCTCGGCACCTTCGACCGCAACCGCATGGTCCCCGAGTTCACCGAGGTGGCCTTCAGCCTGCCCGTGGGCCAGATCAGCGACCCGGTGAAGACCAAGTTCGGCTACCACCTGATCGAGGTCACCGAGCAGCACAACGACGAGGAGACCGGCGAGCTTTTCCAGGTCACCGCCCGCCATATCCTGCTGAAGGTCGTGCCCGGCAACGCCACCCTCAGCATGCTCCAGGAAGCGGCCCAGGACTACGCCGACCGGGTGGACGGCGGAACCTTCGTGAGTACCGCCGAAGCGGAAGCCCAGGATCTGATCTCCCCCGAACCTTTCATCGAGGGCCGGGATATTCCGGGGCTGCCCCTGTCCATGGCCGGCAGCCTCTGGGCCCATGCCGCCCAGCCCGGTGACATCAGCCCGGTCTTCGAGAACGACGACTACTTCTACGTCGTGATGGCCGGGGACCGCATCCCCGCCGGACCCGCCCCCCTGGACGAGGTCCACAGCCAGGTCGAGCTGGCGCTGACCAAGGAGCACAACAAGGAAGTGGCCGCCGAGAAGCTGGACCCCGCCGTCGGTGAGGTGCAGATGGGCGTACCCATGAGCGAAGCTGCCGCCGGCGCCGACCTGAAGTACGCCGTCACCGATACCTTCACCTACAACGGCAACGTCGACGGTGTGGGCTTCGGCACGGACTTCAACAAGAAGGCCATCGAGGGTGAGGTCGGCGAGTTGATCCCCGAGGTGGAGACCCTGCGCGGTCTTTTTGCCCTGATTCCCACCTGGATCAGCCCCTTTGACGAGGAAGATTTCGCCGCCCGCCGGGAGGGCATCCGCCGGGTGCTGCTGAACCAGGCCCAGAACGAGAAGGTGGCCGAATTCCTGGAGGAACGACGGGAAGCCGCCGTCGTGGAGGACTACCGCTACTAGCGGTCCTTCCCCCGCCGGGAAAGGGCTGGAAAGCACGCTGGAAGCACAGAGCCCGGGGCCTTGCGGTCCCGGGCTCCTTTTGCGCTGGTGGGGGCTCAGTCCCCGAACGGGTTGGGTGGTTTCTTGCGCTTCTGGAAACCGCCGAGATCCTCGTCCATGCGACGAAGCTTCTCCTGCCGCTGACGCTCGTGCTCCCCGGAATCGAAGAGGTCGGCCATGCGGCGGGCCTCCTCCTCCTTGCGCCGGTCAAAGGCGGCCAGATCCTCGCTGATGGCCGGGCCCGACTCCTTGGCCAGTTCCTCGATCAGGGTGTATTCCTTGACCTCCACATGGGAGGCGAAGGCACTCTCGACCACGTGCACGATGCCCCGTTCATTCATCAGATTGATCTGCAGACGCACGCTGCTCTCGTCCATGTCCAGCAGGTCGGCCACCTCCGCCGGTTGGGGCGGACGATCCCGGGTGTGTTCCAGGACCCGAATGGCAGCCACCAGCAGGTGGGCTTCGCCCCGTGTCAACTCGGCCATCAAATCCTCCCTTGCTTGCGGGCCAGCTTGGCCTCCAGACGCGTGATTCTTTCCGGCTGCCCGTACAGACGGGCGTGTTCCAGGGCCGTCTCCAGGTCTGCGAGGCGGTGCTCGAAGAGGATGGCCGCCTCACGGTGCACCCAGGGCTCGGCCAACCCGGCGCGCAGGCCGCCAACCAGCAGACGCCGCACCAGTTCCCAGTGGGCGCCGCGCTTGAGGATGCGCACGGCATCGGCCAAGAAACGGGCCTCGCCGAGGGCGGAATCCGGCGCCGCACCCGGACCCACGGTGGCCGCCAGCATCCAGCGCTGGGCCGTCACGCAGGAGCGACGGCGTTCGGCGATCCGCCCCATGGCCCAGGCTTCCCGCCAGTTTACCGGAGCCGGTTCCAGGTCCAGCAGAGCGGCCCTTTCCACCACCTGCCGGAAGATTCCCGCCATGCCCGCCAGATCCCTCTGATTGTGGTGGAGCACCCGCGCCATCATATCGCTTCGCCCCTCCTTGAGGAAGTCAAACCAGACCTGGGGAATGAGGGAGCCCTCGATATCCTCCACCGAGCGCTCCCGGAGCAGGAGATCCCGTTCCAGGGTCTGCTGGCGGCAATCCGGCAGACACCGCCCCCACAACCGGCGTCCCGGCACCAGCAGATCCCAGCTGACCAGCGGCGAGCAGGGATCGGCCAGGCGGTTGAGCAGGGCCCGGGTGCGGAGCAGGGGCAGATCAAAAGAGGCCCCGTTGAAGGTCATCACCACCTCGAAGCCCTCGGCCAGCCCGGCCAGATCGTCCAGCATGGCGGCCTCCGCCACGAAATCCGGCAGCAGGTACTGGCGCCACTGGAAGGTTCCCCTTTCCCACCAGCCCACCCCCACCAGAAAGGCGATGGTCCCGGTGCCGCCCATCAGGCCGGTGGTCTCCGTATCCAGGAAGAGAATATCCCCGGATGCCGGGGTCGCCTTGCGGGCCTGGGTGAAGAACCCGTCCATTTCGGGCAGAGGATCGGCAGGAGGAGAAATTTCCTCCCGGCCTTCCAGAATCCACGGTGCCAGGGGGGAAGATGACAGGGGGCGCAGCCCCATCCCGGCCAGCATCTCGGCGGTGGGGCGAACGCCCTCGGAAGTCAGGGAGGCAGGGCGGTCCTGATCCTTGCGACGGGTCAGGCGGTCCAGGTCGGCCAGGCGTTTGCGCAGGTCCATATCAGGCCTCGGCGGCGGCCATCCCGGCCCGGTTCAACAACCAGGTCGCGGCCTGCCGGGCGGTGCTGCCGCTTTCCACCGCAGGGCCCACGCAACTGGGGCATCCCTTTTCGCAGGGGCAGGCGCCCAGGTGTTCGCGGGCCGAGGCGCAGATCTCGTCGAACTGCAGGTGGATGCGCCGGGCGTAACCCACCCCACCCGGGAAGGCATCGTAGATGTAGAGGGTGGGCCTGTCCGTGAAAGGGGAGCGCACCATGGCCGTGGCATGCAGGTCGCCGGGGTCGGCCATGACGAAGACCGGGGCCACCCGGCCCAGTAGATGGGCCAGCCCCTTGAGACCGTCGCCCAGATCCAACCCCGCATCCGCTATCTCGGTGATGACTTCTTCGGGAAGTTCCCACCAGAAGCTGACGGTGTGCATCTCGATCTCCGGCAGATGCACCCGCCCTGCGCCCACGTTCTCGTGCGTGCCCAGCTTGATCTTCTTGTAGACGGTCACCTTGGAGACCAGCCCGATCTCCCCCACGGCCAGCTCGCCGAAGCTGTAGGGCCGCTGCTCCTCGGCCGTCAGGGTCTTCAGTTCACTCTTGCGCTGGGCATCCGTGTAGTACTCCACGGTGACCGGCATGACGTGAGCCTCGCGCCGCTCCCAGTCCAGTTTGTCCACGTGGTACTGCTGGGCACCGTGCAGGTAGACGGCGTCGTCGTGCAGCATCTCCTGGGCGCTGAAAAGATCCATCTCCCCGATGACGCGCCCACCGGGCAGCCGGTGATCGATGATGACCACGTTGTCCGGCGCGGCGCTGCGCAGGCTGACATCCTCGGCGGGGTAGGTGTCGGCCATCCAGTGGTAGCGATCCCCGCTGCGGTGCAGCACCCCCTGGTCCACCAGGTAGTCCAGGATCTCGGAAATTTCCTGGTCCCCGTATTCTTCGCCGGCCAGGAAGGGCAGCTCGAAGGCGGCGCACTTCAGATGGCTCAGCAGGATGACCAGGTTGTCCGGATCCAGGGTGGCGTGCTCGGGGCTGCGTCCGAAGAAATAATCGGGATGGTTGATGATGTACTGGTCGCCCGGGCTGCTGCTGGCCACCAGCACCACCGCACTCAGGTTCTGGCGGCGACCCGCCCGCCCCGCCTGCTGCCAGGTGCTGGCCACGGTGCCCGCATAGCCGGCCATGATGCACACGTCCAGACGCCCGATGTCGATGCCCAGCTCCAGGGCGTTGGTGCTGACCACGGTGGTCACGCTGCCCTCGCGCAGCCCCTGCTCGATGGCCCGGCGTTCTCCCGGCAGGTACCCGCCCCGGTAGCCGCGCACATCGCCGGACTTGATACCCACGCGCCGGCCGGCCTTTTCCAGGTAGGTCAGCAGCAATTCCACGCGCATGCGGCTGCGCGCAAAGACGATCATCTGCGCTCCGCTGCCCATGAAGCGTTCGGCGATGCGCCGGGTGGTCTTGATGACGGACTGGCGGATGCCCAGTTCCTGGTTCACCACCGGCGGATTGTAGAAGACGAAGTGCTTCTCACCGCGGGGGGCCCCGTTGCGCGCGATCTCCTCCATGTCCAGCCCCGTCAGGCGCGAGGCCAGCTCGGCCGGATTGGCGATGGTGGCCGAGCAGCAGATGAACTGCGGGTCCGCCCCGTAGAATCGCGCCACCCGGCGCAACCGGCGCAGCACGTTGGCCACGTGGCTGCCGAAGACGCCGCGGTACTGGTGGACCTCGTCCACCACCACGTATTTCAGGTTCTCGAACAGCTTCACCCACAGCGTGTGGTGCGGCAGGATACCCTGATGCAGCATGTCCGGATTGGTCACGACGATGTGCCCGCTGCTGCGGATGGCCCGCCGCGCCGTTTCGGGTGTGTCGCCGTCGAAGGTGAAGGTCTTGATGTCCACACCCAGGTCCGAGACGATGCCGTGCACCTCGTGCATCTGATCCTGGCTGAGGGCCTTGGTGGGAAAAAGGTACAGGGCCCGGGCGTGAGGATTCTTCAGGATGGAGTCCAGGACAGGCAGGTTGTAGCAGAGGGTCTTGCCGCTGGCCGTGGGCGTGGGGACCACGAAATGCCGGCCGGCGGCGGCGTGCTGCACCGCCTCGGCCTGGTGGCAGTAGAGTTCGGCGATGCCCCGCTCCCGCATGACCTGCACCAGGCGAGGATCCAGTTCCGCCGGGTATGGGGCATGCTGGGCGGGCTGGGCGGGAAGCACTTCCCACCGGGTCACGTTGCGGGTGAACCTGTCGTCCGTCTTGAGGTGTTGCAGCAGCTGGGCAAGATTCAAAGCCGTCTCCAGTTTTCAGGAGGAATTCTGGAGGATTGGGCCCGAGGCCGCCGCGCCTGACGCGATCTACTTGTCCCTGGGCTCGTCTTCCTCGATGTCATTCTTCACGTCATCCAGTTCCCGCTTCACCTCGTCGGTGGCGTCCTTGGTGGCGGACTTGAACTTGCGCAGGCTCTTGCCCACCGATTCGGCCAGCTCGGGAAGACGCTTGGGCCCGAAGAAGATCAGGACCAGGACGAGGATGACGACGATTTCAGGCCAACCCAGACCGCCGAAGGGCATCGCCAGGAAGGGAGTCATAAAAAGCCTCCAGGGCAGTTATCGGTACCAGCGAAGCATCTGGGAAGCCACGAATACTCCGATGACACTCATCAAGTTGAAGTGAATCTTGAAGCCGAAGGTCAGATCGATGATGACCAGATCCAGATGGATGGTATCGGGGCCAAAATCGACATAGCGCACGAACAGCTGCTCGGCGACCGTTCCCTCGGACAGGAACAGCCCGATCACCTCGCTGATGATGGCACCGATCAGGACGCCCAATATCAAGGTGAGAACCACCGTGCCCAGGGATTTTTTCATCGATCGAGACTCACTCCGGTTGCTGTGACGAATACGCGAACCTTCGAAGGCGAATAATAGCCCGCGTTCCCGCGCAGAACCAACCCTTTTGTCAATTCTTCACCCCACGATCCGAGACGAGGGTCTCCCGCAGACGGGGATGGTCGTTTCCCAGGATCAGCACGGCATCCTCCCGGCAGCGCGCATCCCACTGCTGCAGCAGGGCAACCCCGCCCAGGCGCGAGGCCAGGCTCCGGGCCCGCTTCTCATCCAGACGACGATTCACGAGCACCGTTTCGGGCCAGAGGCCGTCGGCATTACCCACGGCCTCGACCACGCAGCCTTCGGCGACCACCAGCAGGCTGATGTCCCGGGCCAGCCCGCCGACCCCGGCCCCGTTGAGGATGCGCAGGCGCACCGGGGAGGCCGAGTCCGGCACTTCGGGCTCCGCCCGGCCGGTCTGACCCCGCAGGCGCTCCAGCCCGCCGCTGGCGCTCCAGAAGGACACCCCGCAGACCAGCAGCAGCACCAGGAGCCAGAAATTCAGGCTGCGCAGCACTAGGCTTCCGCCATCAGCCGCTGCACCACGGGCTGCAGCTTGCCGTAGGCCTGATCCAGGGTCTGGGGCATGACCCGGGTCTCCCCGATGGTGGTCATGAAATTGGTGTCCCCGCCCCAGCGCGGCAGCATGTGCACGTGCAGGTGTTCCGGGATGCCCGCCCCCGCACTCTGTCCTCCGTTGTAACCGCAGTTGATGCCGTCGGGATGGAAAACTTCCCGCAGGGCCATCTCCATGATCTTCAACAACTGCCCCATCTCGGCCAGTTCCTCGGCGGTGCAGCCGCTCAGCATGGGTTGGTGCCGGTTGCTGACCAGCAGCAGGTGCCCGCTGTTGTAGGGGTAGAGATTGAGAATCATGTACCAGTGCCGGCCCCGGTGCAGCACGAAGTGTTCGGCGGGGTCGCATTCCAGCCGGTTGCAGAAGACGCAGCCCTCTTCCTTCTTGTTGCCGGTCACGTATTGGAACCTCCAGGGTGTGCAGAGACGATCCATGGGCATTTTCTTACCTCCTCAGCTGCCGCGCTTGGCCAGCAGGGCGGCGGCCTCCGCCAGCTGATCGACGGTATTGATGCCCACCACCTCGCCCGGATCGGTGGTGCTGACGGCCTGCACCGCGTGCCCGTTCTCCACGAACCAGCCGATGGTGTCGGTCAGGTAGTATTCGCCCTGCTTGTTGTCGGTCTTCAGTCGGGAAAGGGCCTCGATCATCAGGTCCGTGCGGAAGCAGATCACGCCGGTGTTGTACTCGCCGATGGCCTTCTGCTCGGCGGTGGCATCGGCGAATTCCACGATCTTCTGCACATGGCCCGCGGTGTCCTTGACGATGCGCCCGTAGGCCCCCGCATCATCCACAACACAGGTCAGGATGACGGCCGCCGCATCCCCGGACATGGTCCCATCCACGAGGCGGCGCAGGGTGGCCACCGTCAGCAGGGGCACATCCCCCGCCAGCACCACCGTATAGCCGCCCCGGCGCAGGGTCGGCACGGCCACCTGCACCGCGTGCCCGGTGCCCAGCTGGGGTTCCTGGAGGACAAAATCCAGTCCCTCGCGGCCGCAGGTTTCCTCCACCAGATAAGACTTGTGCCCCACCACCACGACGGTGTGGTCGATCCCGGCGGCGGCTGCCGTGTCCAGGACGTGGTCCAGCAATGGACGGCCCGCGATCTCGTGCAGGACCTTGGGCAGATCCGACTTCATCCGCGTGCCCTTGCCCGCCGCAAGCACCACCGCATCGATCATCCGGCTCATATCTCTTCTCCCGTTCCCAGCAAATGGGATTCGCTGATGCCCTTCCCTCCGGCGTCCTCCACCTTCAGGACAAAGTTGTCGATCAGGCGCGCCGGCCCCACGCGGGCGGCCACGGCCAGCAGGATGCGGCCCGCCACCTCGGGTGTTTCTTCCAGGTCCGGGACACGGCGCAGCTGCGCGTATTCCACGCTGTCGGCCGCCTGCAATTCATGCTCCATGGCGGCCACGATATCCGCGCGCCGGCGGCTTCCCGCTTTCAGCAGGGTGCGGCCGGCCGTCAGGGCACGGTGCAGGCAGAGGGCCTGCTGACGCTGCTGTGGCGAGAGGTAGCGGTTGCGCGAACTCATGGCCAGCCCGTCTGCTTCCCGGCGGGTGGGCGCGTCCACCAGGCGCACGGGCATCTTCAGATCCTGCACCATCTGATCGATGACCAGGCATTGCTGCGCATCCTTGCGGCCAAAGACCGCCACATCCGGTCCCGTGAGGTTCAAAAGCTTGTTGACCACCGTCAGCACACCGGCGAAATGGCCCGGCCGATCCCCACCGCAGAGGCCGCGCCCGCGGTGCCCCGGCTGGACGGTGACCTCTTCACCCCGGGAATAGATCTCATGCACCGGAGGAGCGAAGATACCCGCCACCGGCAGATCCGACAGCTTTTCCATGTCCCGCTCCAGGGTGCGCGGATAGGAATCAAAATCCTCGCCGGGGCCGAACTGGGTGGGGTTGACGAAGATGGTCACCACCACCGAGCCCAGCTGCGCGCCGGCCCGGACCAGGCTGAGATGCCCGTCGTGCAGGGCGCCCATGGTCGGCACCAGCACCAGCGGTCCCTGCCGGCGCAGATCCGTCAGGGCCTCCAGTTCGCCGCGCGAATTCCAGAGCTGCACCCTCACCCCTCCCCGTTTTCCACGTCGGCCAGATAGCCGTTTTCCGGGTCCCTGGGTTGGGGATTTTCCTGCCGCCCCTTGCCGGGCTGCGCGGCCTGATTAAGACCCTTGCCCTGCGGCGCCGTCTGCCCATCGTAGGCATGTTCGGGTCCGGGGAAAACCCCTTCGCGCACTTCCTGGACATAGGTATGGATGGCCTCGCAGGCCACCGGCCCCAGATCCGCATACTGCTTGACGAACCTGGGCCGCAGTCCATCGAAGAGGCCCAGCATATCGTGGAAGACCAGCACCTGCCCGTCGCACGCCGCACCGGCGCCGATGCCGATGGTGGGGATGCGGATCTTCTCGCTCACCCGCCGGGCCAGCTCCGCGGGCACGCATTCCAGGACCAGGGCGAAGCAACCGGCCTCGGCCAGGAGGTGGGCCTCGTCCAGCAGGCGGGCCGCCGCCTTCTCGCCTCGGCCCTGCACCCGGTACCCGCCCAGCCGGTTCACCGACTGGGGTGTCAGGCCCAGGTGGGCCATGACCGGGATCTCGGCCCGCAGCAGGGCTTGGATCATGTCCAGACGCTGGCGTCCGCCTTCGACCTTCACCGCCGTGGCCCCGCCTTCCTTCACCAGGCGCAGGGCCCCGCGCACTGTCTCGGCGCACGAGACATGGAAGCTACCGTAGGGCATGTCCGCGATCACGGGGATGCGGGGGTTGGCCCGGGCGACGGCCTGAGTATGGTGCAGCACGTCCTCCAGGGTGACGGCCAGGGTATTCTCGTGGCCGAGGACCACCATGCCCAGGGAGTCGCCCACCAGGATGGCGTCGGCACCCCCGGCGGAGACGATCATGGCGCTGGTCAGATCGTAGGCGGTGACGACGGCCGTTTTCACGCCGGCCTTCTTGTTGCGGGCGAAGACCCTCAGGTTGAGGGTTTTGTCCTTGCGCTGCATACCAAACCCGTCCTTGTCGGAAAAGGGCCCCTAGATGCCGCTGCTGGTATCCGGAGCAAAATAGCGCGTTCCCGTGAAGGACTCCCGGATCTGGTCGTAGAGCAGTTCGAAGTCCCGCGGGACGTTGACGAAATCGAGGTGGTCGGTGTTGACCACCAGCAGGGGCGCATCCTTGTAGTGATGGAAAAAATAGCTGTAGGCGCCGTTGAGCGCATCCAGATAGCCGGCATCCATGTCCTGTTCGAAGGAGCGGCCCCGCCAGTTGATGCGCTGCAGCAGCACCTCGGTGCGGGCCTGCAGGTAGATGACCAGATCCGGCCGCCGCACTCTCTGTTCCAGGATGGTGGCCAGCTGGTTGTACAGCTCCAGTTCATCGTCACCCAGATTCAGGTTGGCGAAGATCCGATCCTTGGCGAAGAGATAGTCCGAGATCAGGGTATTGCTGAACAGGTCGTTCTGGAAGAGGGTCTGCTGCTGGCGAAACCGGCTCAGCAGAAAAAAGATCTGCGTCTGGAAGGCGTAGGTGGAACGGTCCAGGTAGAACTTGGACAGGAAGGGGTTCTCCTCCACCACCTCCAGATTCAAACGGCCGTCCGTGCGGGTGGCCAGCAGCTTGCTGAGGCTGGTCTTGCCCACACCGATGACACCTTCGACCACGATATAGCGCCAAGGCAGCATTCAATCCTCCATGATGGCGTCGGTTTTTTCCGCCGCCTCGATTCCCTGGGCCCACGGGCGTATCTCCTGCCCGCATTTTTGCCTTATTTTCGCACACAAATCCGCGACTGTCTCCCCTGAATTTGGGATTATTTTTTCCGGCGAGAGGTCCGCCAGGGGGGCCAGCACGAACAATCGCTCCATCAGCCTCGGATGCGGAATTTCCAGGGCCGGGCCCGTTTCGCAACGATCCCCGAAGAGCAGGATATCCACGTCCAGGGGCCGCGGGCGCATGTGCCCGGCAGGGCGGCGTCCCCGGTCCTTTTCCCAGCCCTTGGCCGTTTCCAGAAGGTCACGGGGCTCGAGGCCGCTCCCCAGCAGGACGCAGGCGTTCAAATAGGGGGCCTGCTCCCCTGGCCCCACGTAATCGGACTCGTAGACCGGGCTGCAGCCCATCAGATGCAGGAGGGGGTGCCGCTTGATCTCCGCCACGGCGTGCCGCATGTGCACCAGCCGGTCTCCCTGGTTGGAGCCCAGCCCCAGCCAGACCCGCTCAACCATGCTGTTTCTCCAGCCAGGCACGATCCCGCTGCAGGGTCACGCTGGCCTCGCCCGGAAAACCGGGTATGGGCGGGTTCTCCTTGACCAAGGTGATCTGCACAACGGTCGCCGGCACCTCTTCCAGCACCCGCCGACACAGATGACCCGCCAGGGCCTCGATCAGGTCGAAACGGCGTTCCTGCATCCCGGCGACGATCACGTCGTGCACCCGGGCATAGTTCAGGGCATCGGCCAGCTTATCACTTTGCAGGGCGGCCTCGAAATCCCCCCCAAGGGTCACGTCGATGCGAAACCACTGGGCCTGCCGCTTCTCCCGGTCCAGCACCCCGTGCTTCGCCTTGCGTCTGATCCCTGCCAGCCGGACGTGGTCCATCACTTCCAGCCGGCCAGACGGCGGGCGCCCTCGGCGATGGCCTCGTCGCCGGCAGTCAGGCTGATACGGAACCAGCCCTCGCCGCCCGGACCGAAACCCAGGCCCGGCGTGATGACGGTGCCGATCTCCTGCAGCGCGCGGCTGCAGAAGGCGATGCTGCCCTCGTCGGTGGGTACCCGCGACCAGACGTAGAAGGTGGCCGGCGAGGGAAAGACCTCGATGCCCGCCTTCTTGAGGGCGTCGGTGATGATGCGGCGCCGCTCGGGATAGACGGCCATCACTTCCTGCAGCAGGCCGTCAAAGGCCTCGCCCAGGCCGTATGCGGCCGTTTCCTGCACCGCCTCGAAGACACCGCTGTCCATGCTCTCCTTCACCCGGCCCAGATCGCCCACCAGTTCAGGGTGGCCCGCCGCGAAGGCGATGCGCCAGCCCGTCATGTTGAACATCTTGCTGAGGCTGTGCAACTCGATGATACGATCCTGTGCCGGGTCGGCCACCTTCAGCAGACTGAGGGCGGCCTCGCCCCCGGGCACCACTTCCAGGTACGCCGCGTCGTTCACCAGGCGGATGTTCCGCTCGCTGCAGAAGCGGATCATGCGGCGCCAGAAGTCGGCATCCGCCACCGCCCCGGTGGGGTTGTTGGGGTAGTTCAGGAAGATCAGGCGGGTGCGCTCGTCCGCCAGCTTCTCCAGTTCATCGAAATCCGGCAGGAAGCCGTTCGCGGCCTGCAGGGCAAATTCACGCGGCTGCCCGCCGGCCAGGATGGTGGCCTGGCCGTAGACCGGGTAGCCCAGATCAGGCACCAGGGTATTGTCACCCTCCTTTACGCAGGTGGTGGGCAGATGGCCCAGCCCTTCCTTGCTACCGATGAGCACCAGCACCTGGCTGGCCGGGTCCACCTCGGCGCCGTGCCTCTTCTTCAGCCAGGCGGCGATGGCGGCCTTCAGCTTGCCGGTTCCCCGCTGGGCGGGATAACGGTGGAAGGCGGGGTCGGCCACGGCCGCGGCCATGACCTCGACCAGGGCCCGGGGCGTGGGCCGGTCCGGGTCCCCGATGCCCAGGTCCACGACCTTGACCCCGCGCGACAGGGCCTCGCGCTTGGCGTCATCGATGGCGGAAAAGAGATAGGGCGGCAGTTTCGCGAGACGTCCCAAGGTTCGACCTTTCGTTTGGCGGTTCGGCGGTTCGGCTGGAGGCGCGCCGGGCGCCAGGGGCAGAAAAAACCCGCGGATCCGCTGGCAGGATCCGCGGGCACAATATGGCATAAGCGGCGGCCGGAGGCTAGCGCTTCTGGGCGTCTTTCTTGCGCTGGGCCTCGTTCATCTTCATGAGGTCATCCATGCGGCCCACCTGCGTGCTGGCCGGGCCGGAGTAGCGGCTGTTGCCGCTGCTGGCACTCTGCTGGAATTTCTCCTTGGCACCGGCGTAATCCCCCTGGCATTCCAGGGCCAGGCCCCAGCTGTAATAGATGCCCGCCAGGTTCTTGCGGCCCAGGCTGGCCAGATCCTGACTGGCGCTGGCGGCCTTGACGGCTGCGGCGGAGCACTGCCCGCCTTCGACCATCACCTGGATGCAGGTGCCCATGTTCTTGGCGTCGCGGGGTTTCAGCTCGAAGTACTTGCCGTAGGCCTTGATGCTGGCCGCCTTGTTGCCGTTGGCATCGTGGGCCCGGGCCAGGGTCAGCCAGGCTGCGGACTTCTCGGGATCCGACTGCACCAGCTTCTCCAGCAGGGCTGCGGCTTCACCGTACTTCTTCTCGTTGAACTTCTGGGTGGCCAGGTCGTAGCTGGTGCTGCCGCCGGCGGCGCTGCTGTACTTGTTGATCAGGTTGTCGTAATAGTCGGCCTTGTCGTTGTTGCCCATCGAACGCTGCTGCTTGGCTGCGGCGGTGGCGGAATTGCTCAGCTGCTTCAGGACGTGCTCCCGGATATCCGGGCATACTTCCAGGGCGTGCTCCAGGACCTCGACGCTCTGCACATGGTAACCGGACGCGTAGTGCATGACCCCCAGATTGAAGAGCACACCGCAGTCGTCCGGTGCCAGGCGCTGGGCCTTCATGTACTCGGCACGGGCTTCCTTGTATTTCTTCATCTGGGCGTAAGCCCGGGCCAGCTTGGCAAAGTCCCCGGCCTCCACCTCGTTACCCCGCAGGGTGACGACCTTGGTGTACCAGGTTACCGCCTTCACAAAATCCTTTTTGCCGTAGTAGGCATCCCCCAGACCGCGGTTGGCAAAGATATGTTCGGGGCAGACACCCACGATGGAGTTCAGGCGGCTGATGGCCTGATCCCACTGCTGGGCCTTCAGGAACTGGTCAGCCGTCTGGTAGGCCAGGTTGGCCTCCTGCATCTGGCCGGGCTGGCACTCGGCAAGAGCGGTTCCGAACCCGGACGTGACGATCAGAGCCAGGGCCAGGGCCCCCAGCAGCTTGATGGGACGGACGTTGGCATGGGTGCGAAACACGGATAGACCTCCAGGCGGGGAATAACAAGGGCTCAGGCCCCAGAAGTACGAAAAAATCCCGAGGTTCGGGGTTGCTTCAAAAAAGCAAGAACCCCCCGGTTTGTCAATGAAGGGGTGGAATCAGCGCCCGCCTGTAGCTGGCGTGATCCCGGCGTTCAGGAGAGCTTCCAGAACACCACCGGCGACGGCCAGGGCCTTGTCGGTTATGCGGGCCGGGTCGGCCTCCTGTCCCCTTGGATCCACATCTCCAACCTTTTCACCCGGAGAAAGTTCCGCCCGGGGATGCACCAGGCCGCGCACCCGGCCCTCCAGGCCGCTGCGCACCTCGAGGCCCGCCACCGTCCCGAGCACCTCGCCCTCGGCCACCAGGTCCCCGATGGCCCGCCGCGCCGCCAGGTGACCGGCCGCCGGGCTGTAGACCACCCGCCGGGATGTCTGCCCGCCCACGAGGCCGGGCCGGCCGGTGTTGGGTGCGGCCTCTCCCGTGCGGATCACCTCGCCCAGGCGGGCGGCGCGGTGGGTCTCGATGATGCAATCCACGTCCCGCCCACAGCGGAAACCGGGCCCCAACCCGATGCGCAGGTCCGGCGCCCCGGGCAAGGGCACGGGCCCCTGCTTGGTCATCCGCGCATCGATGACGGCGGCCGGCCCGTAGGACCGGATCCCCGAGCCGTGGGGGTCCACAAGCACCTCGGCCAGCCCTTCGTCCAGGGTGGGATACTGGCCGGTGACCAGCAGCCCTTTTCGTCCCTCGACCACACAGGAGCCTTCATATACTGCCTCAGAGAAGGCCACCAAGCGCCTGACAGCCAAAGGGTTGCTCACTTCGGCCATGCGCACATGATAACCACACTGCAACAGCCGCCAGGCCACCCCGGAGGCCAGCTCGCCTGCGCCCTGGATCCAGATGCGGCTCATGACGGCCCGGCCCCGGGCGCGGAACGGGGCCGTCGCGCCCGCAGACGATACCCCAGTGGCGCCCCATCGTCATCCCGCAGCGGTTCGACACCGCGCAGCACGGCCAGCACCTCGGCCAGGATACTCAGGGCGATCTCCGGCGGCGCCTCATCCCCCAGGTCCAGGCCCAGGGGCATGCGCACCTCCTGCAGACGCGGGATGCTGGCGGGAAATTGCTCTTCCAGATCACGGCGAATGCGAAGGGCCTTCGTGCGGCTGCCCACCACCCCCACATAGGCGGCCTGCTGGCCAAG
>JGI12109J20283_10010702_pt1 | contig 22370 bp, 9 predicted proteins | sample ElkSlonscriptome_12_FD_20283 | JGI IMG/M metagenome (IMG submission 20283)
CGTGCGCAGGGGACAAGGCTCACGCTTGATGGGACAGAGATTGCCGGAACGCGTGTTACTGCAAACCTGCTGGCAGAGAGTTCGGCGCAGGACGCAGTCGCTACATTTGTTGGTGTGATTGAAACTACGAGTGCAAACCAGGTGCTTCGCTTGCAGGGTGCGTGTCTTTCAGAAGATTGCGGAAATGTGCAAACTGTCGCGAATGGGACTACGATCACAATCGTGCGGCTTGCAGATACGGTTGAAACAGTCGGCCTCACAGAGACGACCGGCGGACAGCAGGTGTATGCAACCGATGACCCCATCACATGGGATACACAGACACAGATAAGCAGTGAAGCGTTCAGTCATTCGACCACCACTAATGCGAGTCGTATCACGGTGCTCGAAGATGATGACTATCTGTTTCTTTCAACCTTTTACACAGAAGGCACTGATACCATCTCGGCGATTGTGATGGATCCACATTGGGCATGGCGAAAGAACGGAAGTGGTGTGCTTTCATATGGCTCGTTCGATCAAGCAATTCCAGGCGAGGACGGGCAATATGGTGCGTTCATCTCCGGTGCGTCCGGTGGGGCGGTGTATGGCAACCTTGCCGCAAACGATTACGTTGAGGTGGTAAACACTAACGAGACCTCCGGCACGCTGACAGATCGTACGTTTCAGGGTGGCGTGATGGGTGTGCAGGGCATACGACTTTCGACGCTGCAAGAGCCGGATGTTACCGTGAGTTCACTGGGGTCGCAAACAGCAGCCATACGTATTCCTACCTCAGATGCGTACGTGGGCGGCTTGTTTGCGTTTCAGGCAAATGAACCGAACCAGACAGTAGAGGTGAGTTCGGTGACGATAACTGAGACGGGTACGGTAGATGCGGCGAACGATATTACTAATGTGCGCTTGTACTACGAGTATGATACAACCAATTATGACTGTAGTGCCGTTTCGTATGATGGGAACGAGCTTCAGTATGGTGCCACGAGTACGAGTTTCTCTGCAGAAAATGGCAGTTCCACTTTTTCGGGCGCACTTATTGCATCAACCACACAGGCGGCATGCGTATATGCAGTATTTGATGTTGCAAGTTCGGCTGCTGATGGGCAAAGTGTTGAGATAGAAATCACCAATACTGCGGACGACGTTGTGCTCAGTAATGCCGGTCCTGTGGGACCAAGTACATCAATCGCGCTTGTGGGCACGACACTACTTGCGGATGATGTACTTATCCAGAAACATTATCACTGGCGCCTTGATGACGGAACAGAGGCGACAGCATCGAGTGCAACTGGTGGTGTTGAAGATGCTGTATTGTCTGACTTACCAAAAAACAATGAACAGCGTCTCCGCATGCAGGTGTCAAATGAAGGTAGCACCAGCAGTCCTGCAGTGCAGTATCGCCTTGAATACGCACAGCGAGCAGGTTCGTGCGCCGCGACGACCGGTGGGTGGACTGATGTAGGCGCAGTGGGTGGGGCATGGGATATGTTTACTAGTGGCAATCTCGTCGACGGGACGAATACCACCAATATCGCGGGAGCGACCGGTGGTGTCACTGACGAGAACGAGTCGTTCTATGGTATCGGCACCGTAAAGGACTTGGGTTCGCAGACCGCTGGTATTACTGCAACGAGCGGCACCTTTATCGAGTTCGAGTACTCGGTCGTTGCGACCGCAAATGCTGTTGACGGTGAGAGCTACTGTTTTCGTCTCACTGATGCCGGTACACCACTTGCAAGTTATGAAGCGTACCCGGAGGTGTCAATCGCAGCCGATGTGCTTGTTTCCTCGCTCGGTAGTCACACTGCGACCGTTGATGCTTCGACAACCGATTTCTACGTCGGCGGATCGTGGGTCATCACTGATCAGTCTGGTTCGCGCGATGTGACCGAGATTACTATACACGAAGTCGGTACGGTTGATGCGCAAAACGATCTCTCGAACATACGCCTCTACTACGACATAGATACCAGTGCCACACCGGACTGTAGTGCGGAAAGCTTTTCGTTTGCGGATGAGCAGTACGGGGCAACATCGAGTGCCTTCTCTGCAGTAAATGGCAGCAGCACATTCACTGATGTGGTTGGTATATCGACGACCGACACGATGTGTGTGTATGCGGTTGTGGATGTGGGGCCAGGAGCAGAAAATGGCCAGATAATCGAGTTCGAGATGAGTAATCCCGGTATAGATGTTGTAGTATCCACCGGGAGCGTGAACCCAAACACGCCCGTTGGACCGACCGGCTCAAGCACGATTGAAAAGGCGGTACTCGAGCAAGTACATTACCACTGGCGTAACGATGATGGTACTGAAGCGGGAGCGTCCAGTGCTACCGGCGGCACCGAGGACACCGGGCTTACAAACGTCAAGCGTACCGAAACAGTACGACTTCGCACCGAGATCACAAATACCGGTGGGACGAGTACGATACCGACGGTCTTTACGCTTGAATACGCAGAGCGTTCCGGTTCGTGTGACGCTTCTTCAGGTTGGAGTGCGGTTGGTAGTCCTGGTGCAGAGTGGGTGATGAGCGACAGTGTAAACCTCACACAGGGCGATAATACGACTAACATTGGGGTGGCGACCGGTGGGGTGACTGATGAGAATCTTGCGTTTCTTACCCCGAACGGCGGCGTGCTTGACACACAGGCAACCTCGAGCCCGTTCCTTATTGCGATTACAGACTTCATAGAGCTTGAATACTCGATCGAGGCGACGACTGATGCGGACTTTGGGACGACCTATTGTTTCCGGCTTGTTGGTAATGGTTCAGCGGTGAGTATGTACGATACGTACCCGGTGGCCACGATTCGTCAAAACCAAGACTTCTATATCCAACGAGGTGTATCGACGATTCCAGGTGGCGCGACTGACGTGAGTATTGTTGCAGGGGTGGACTATGTTGCGCCATCGGCAACTACGACAGCGTTCATTCGCATCACAAACACGATGTCGACCGGTGCCGGTGCAAACAGCGGGGGCAGTCAGCAAAACGGCGACCTCGCGACCGCGTACGTGAGCAATCCGGAGAACCTGCTTTCCGGCATTACATTTTCACGCGCAGGCTCGACTAACAACACGCGCGTCTACTGGGAGATTATCGAATACACCGGCCCGAGCGGTGGCGACAACGAGGTGCTCGTGCGTACCGCAGCGGCATTTGAGACCGGCGCAAATACGCTCACTGAGAATATCGCAGTAGACGGTGTGGTGGATGACAACGACGTGGTGGTTTTTTTGACTGGCCAAGCGAATCAGGAGGCGAATGCGCTTGAGTATCACACTACCGCCTTTACGACCGATTGGAACGGTGTGACTGACGAAGCAGTGTTCGAGCGTGAGGACTTCGGCCCGGGTGCGGGTAATCCGGGACTCGTGAGCTATGCGGTTGTAGAATTCACAGGTCAAAACTGGCTCATCCAGCGCAGCGAGCACACGTATACCGCCGCGGGAACGATCCAAACGCAGGCAATTACCGGCGTGAACGATCTTGAGCGCGCGTTTATCCATGCGCAGCACCGCACCGATCAAGCAACGGTCGCCGATTATGGCCACCTCGTATGGCTTTCGGCCGTAAACACCGTCTCATACCAGCTCAACAGCAATGCGACAATTGGGGTGCATGTGTCGGTCGCCTGGGTTATCGAGAACACGCAGACCAATGGTACGCCGATGGTCGTGACAAGAAGCAACGGCAATATCGCCCCTGGCGGCACCGAGCCGGGCACGTACTCAATCGCGATTGGCAAGACTATTGCAGGCTTAGATGTCGCGAGTATCTTTGCGACCGTGCATAGTGCCGGTGCAGACCAAATCCATCCGCGTGCTATCATGGGTGCGCGTATCGCGTCGACCACGCACTACGAGCTGTGGATCTCGGACACCGGCTCAGCTCGAAGCTACCGCACAGAGATCGTTGAATGGCCGACCGCCGTGCTCACAATCAGACAGAATTACTATCGGTTCTATATCGATAACGATGCGCTCGAGCCGACTGATCAGTGGCCGCCGGGCGCTACGAACCTCGGTGAGAACACGGCAATTACCGTGGATGATGAGCCACCGGTGCCTACCGACCGCATCCGTATCCGTATGTCGCTCAATGTGACCGGTGCGAACATCTCGCAAGCGAGCAAGCAGTTTCAGTTGGAATATGGGGTGCGTGAGACTACCTGCACCGCAATTGGCACGTGGTACCCGATCGGCGACACTGGCTCGACGACCGCGGTGTGGCGCGGGTACAATGGATCGCCGCTCGATGGCACAGCACTATCGACCAACCCGTCCGGCCCACCGAACGATGTGGTGCTCTCGGTATCCGACCGTGCTGGTACGTACGAAGAGCAAAACCCCACCGCAGTGAATCCGTACAAGATTATCATTGGTGAAGATGTTGAGTACGACTGGCTCATAGAGGCTAACGCAACGGAAGACTTTACGAGCTACTGTTTCCGTATGGTCGAGAGCGACGGTGCGCCACTCCAGGACTACCTGTACTATCCCACTATAACAACCGCCGGCTTCGTGCTCACACAGTACGATTGGCGCTGGTTTGATGATGAGACGAACCTCACACCGACCGTACCGCTTGCCGGCACTAATACCGCGCCCTCGAACGTGGTCTACGATGATCCGCTCAAGCTGCGTGTTGTGGTGAACGAGGAGGCGGGTTTGAGCGGGCCCGATACGAAGTTCAAACTGCAGTGGAGTGAAGTTTCAGACTTCACCACCGCCAACGATGTGACAGATATTGATTCGTGCGACACAGAGGCCGTGTGGTGCTATGCCGATGGGGCAGGAGTTGAGCAGGCGACCATTACCGCAAGAACCCTCTTTAGTGGCGACAGTTGTGTTGCGGGTGTGGGAGATGGTTGCGGTACGCACACCGAATACTCGTACGTGCCTGCTATTGTGGGTGAGGTTGGGACGACAACTGCAGATAGTGGTGGCACACTGGTGACGCTTCAGCATACCTACGATGACCCTATATATATTGTAGAGGCGGTTTCTGGTGATTCCGGCGGAGGTGCCGCAAACGACCCTGCTGCTGCTATCATCACGGCGACCACGACCTCGAGCTTTACGGTACGCATTCAGGAGCCCGACAATGAAGCGGACGATCATGGCGTAGAGGAGATTGCCTACATCGTGATGGAGCGGGGCGCGTACACGCTGCCCGACGGGCGGCGCGTTGATGTCGACTCCATGGACACCACGAGCTACTACGGCAATGCGGTCGCCGGTGCGAGCGACGACACCTGCACCTTCACACAGAGTTTTGGTAGTGCGCCGGTCGTATTGACCGCACTCCAGACCGACAACAACACCGGCACACCGGACTTCCTCACAGTCTCGCAAGCACTGGTGACCGCGAACGACTTTGCCTGTTCTATTGAGGTACCCGATGGAGAGACCAATGCACCAAGTAGTTCCGAGACGATTGGGTGGATCGCTATGGAGGGCGGGTCGTGGACTAATAACAGTATAGATCTTATTGCGACCACGACCGCACAGTCTGTTGCGGGTTGGTCAGACATGCCGTGGTATGAAGAGCTGTTTCCGTACAGCTACTTCACCAAGCCACCAGGACTTCTTGGGAGCAAGCAGACAAGGAACGGTGCTGAGGGTGGCTGGCTGCGGTACGATGGAGTGAACGAGCAGTCCGCCCTCCTTTCAATAGACGAGCGTGACGATGGTGAGCGCGCCCATGCAGACGAGGTTGTCGGCTACCTTGCGATGAGTGAGGGCGGGGTGCTGTATCGAGGCGGGAGTACCGAGTATGTATTTCCCAGTGGGGCTGGAGTAGAGTTTGAGTTTACGCTTATCCACAACAACGCGCGTCCAAATCAAACGTACTTTTTCCGCCTCTATGACGTATCGCGCGATGCACCGGTCGTCGCGAGCACCTCTGCAAACTATCCATCGCTCTCTGCGGAAGGCGCACAGCTTACCTTCTCGATCGGTGGTTTTAGTGCCGGTTCAACGACCGAGGGGGTGACTTTCACCGCAACGACGACCGCAACCAGTGTTCCGTTCGGGGTACTAACGCTTGGGGTCGATGAAGTGACCGGTCAGCGTCTTACAGTGTCGACCAATGCGACCGATGGCTATCAGCTCTTTATCTATGAGACACAAGACCTTACTGCAGCCAATGGTGCGACAATAGCGGATATCACCAGCACAAATGCGGCACCCGCTGCTTGGGCAAGTGCGTGTGCATCATCTGCCGCTAGCTGCTACGGATACCATACCGGAGATAACACGCTCGAAGGTGGTTCCTCGCGCTTTTTGCTCGACGACACATATGCCGCGCTTACAAGTACGCTCGCGGAAATCGCGTACAGTTCCGGTCCCGTCACTGCGGAGTCGACCGATGTGGTGTACCGTATTCGGGCAAACGCGAGCCAACCGGCAGGACGGTATGAGTCCAATGTGCGGTTCATCGTGACACCAGTGTTCTAGTGTACTCGCATACCAGTAAGCGATCACACACCGCCCGTCATCGCGAGAAGCGAGGAGGAACGACGAGTGCCGATCCGCCCGTCCGTCTGAGCACGCGGGCGGAAAGCGGGCGGAGATCCAGGATTGAACCACTACGGGACAGCGGAGTGAGATGTGTACTTGAACCGTCGGTGAGCATACTCTGGACTTCCGCTCGTATTAGAGTTAGGTCTGGATGCAGACCGAGCCCGAAGGACGGCGGGGTGGTTCGTGTGGTATTCGCACACGGTATGAGTTGCAGCGCATATGTGGCCTCAGTGGTGTGTATCGCGAGTCTATTGAACCCGCCTCACACCTATGGCGTATCCGCGCTACCCACACAATATATATGCCCATCGCTTGCAGTTGGTGTGTGGGGGGCGGTACACTTGAAGTATTATGGGCAATACTGAAGGGCCTCCGTATGATAGGCAGCAAAGTTCCGACGATCCCGACAAACATCGACTTGGTGCGAGCGTACCAGACGATATGTTTGAAACGATGCGCATGCTCGCTCAGCGTTCTGGTGATGAGGATAGCGATAGTGTACCCCATGAAGGAGAGGCTGTGTCACTGGCACCAGAGGAACAAGAAGAGTTGTACTCCTTGTTAAAAAGCATAGAAACTGACCCAAACAGTCCTGATAGGGAAGAAGTACGCGTATCAGCCAAAAAAAACACACCCTCACATCTACGCAACGCCAATGGATTGCTGAATACACGGGACGATGTAGCAAAAGCGGAACGACAAGCGTTTGAGAAACATGCACCCACGAGAGACCGGCCACTCGTGCACTACAATCGTGACGGTTCTGCGCTTGGTGCGGAGGATGATCGAAAGAAAGCGTATGACTTTGAACGGTACGGCGGTCACTTGGTTGCGTCTCCGGGTAAGGATCTTGAGACTGAGCCTGCTAATGTGGTTGGAGTTGCTCCCACATCTGAGGATAGTGAAGGAGGACGTGGTCGGCAACGGAGGAAATCAAGCCAGTTCAATGCAAAGAATAAGATCGGCTCAATGAAGGGTGCCACAGAGGGCCCTACACGTGCGAGCAACAATGGAGAAGGTGAAGGACAAAGGTCAAAAGAATCTGGAAATGAAAGCAGTTTCGTTACTAAGCAAAACGAGCGGGATGGTGCTGAACGCCAACTTCTGGAGGTCGAGCGTACTGACGGCTTTGATTCATACATCGACCAGATCATTGACGTACTGGCATCGTATGGAAAGCAAGAGATCAGTATCGCCGGTCGAGCGGATCAGTCTGCTGAAAAAAAAGCAAACCAATTGAAGGATGCTCAGGGTCAGCTATTGGCGGCGCTGAATCGGATGCATGGCGGAGATACCTTGGCAGAGCCCGAATACGAGAGTGCAAAGGAAAAGTTGGAGAAAAAGATTGTGCTTCCAACAGAGGTTAGCACGCATTTAGGGGTACTTGCAGAGCGGCTGAAGAGCGAAAAGCTGCCGGAAGTACAACACAATGATGCCGGGCCTGCTGAGGGCGATGAGTCCGAGGGAGGTGAGGCGGGAAGTGAAGTGCAGCCGGATGCTAGCCCACGAAAGGAGCATCCTTCTTCTGACACGAAACAAGAAGCTGAAGCAGAAGGTGAAAAGCAGTCCAAAGCAGACAGGCAGAAGCAGACGCAGCGCACATCAAAGACGGAGACAAAGGTCGAAAAGGCAAAACGACGTACCGTTACGGACTTGTTAGGAGGTGTTACAGCAGATGGTGGTGAGAACTACCTCGAGGCGCTCATCCGAGCGCTCGACGAACGTGAGGATGGCGAAGAGCCGTTCGAGATCGTGAGCGGTGGCGGACGCGTTACAAGGCAGCAGCTTCGGGACGACCTGTTGCAATTCCAGCGCCAGCGAGCGGAAGGTCTCTTGGATGGCTCCGTATCGGCAGCAGCATTTACCGGCGGTCTCAACCACCTTCCGTTACCTCGTACGATCCGCGTGCAGATACGCGATGATGTGATGGCGCGCATGCCGGTACAGGTACCTGAGGCAGCCAAAAAACGTGAACATGAGGAAGATGGTGGTGTAGAGGATGGCGCGACTCTCGAGGGGGCACCCGCTCCGCAAGCAGCTGCTGAAAAAAAGACTCCAAGTACACGACGAGCAAAAGTGACACTGGGGCACGACACCACAGAAGAAGAGGTCGCCGCACTGGAGGCGGCGCATGCGGCGTTGGGCAAGAGGAGTGAGGGGCCGACACCCCATGAACTGCTCGACCGCGTCAAGCAGAGACGTGAGACGGAAGCACAAGCGGAGCAGCTTGAGACGGAAGTCGCTGACCAAGAAGCAGAGCTCAAAGACATGTGGGTGCGTGGTGAGTCAGACCCTGTGGCGGCAGATGAGTACGCGGAAAAGCTGAAGGAGTTGAATGAAAAGCAGGGAGCGCTGGAACAGGCCCGCAAAGCGGCTGGTTTTTCCGAGAAGATCGGACATGGGGAACCTAAACCGAAAGCAGAGGAAGGCGCCGAGGGGGTCGCTGCGCTCAAGGCGGCGTACGAAAAAGCGGCAGAAGAGGGTGGAATTGAAGGCATTAAAGCATTTCTACAACAACGGCAAAAGAGTGGTGTTGATACTATCCCGAGCACATCGCTCACTACTATACCTATCAGAGATGCACTGGAAGTCATCGCTCGACTAGAGGCACTTGACCCTTCTGCGGAAAATTACAGAAAGGAACGTTCTGACATGCTCGTGTACCTGCCTGGGAATGGTTTACGGGAACTCGTGGAAAAACATACTGAGCGTGACGATAGGTCGCGAGATGAGATCTTGCAGGAGTCATGCGAAGAGCTCTCTGCACAGTACACCGCAGCTGCGCTTGAGTACGCGCGTGCACGGCGCGATGCTACACAGCGTGCGCATGAAAAGCATAAGCGCGGATGGTTCGGGAAGTTGCTCGAAAAGCAAGGTTTTCACGAGGTTGCGGAAAGTGAGATCAATAGCGACCCTGCGGTCGTTGAACGGGAACAAGCACTCTTCGCGATCCGCGATGAATTGCATGCCAAGCTCGATGAGCGCATTGCGCACCGCATCGAGTTGCGGATGGCCGAGCAAACTGATGATTTCGTGCGGCACAAGATCGCAATGCGGCGCGCGGCTGGTCGGGCGGTACGTGGCATCGATGTGGATGAATGGAAACAGAAACCGATGAAGGCGGAACGAGCTGGTATCGATGGAGGCTCGGTACCCGCCACAGACAAACAGATCCGTGAGCAGTACGAGGCGGTGACAGAGGAAGACATTGCTCGTTACAAGGAAGCTCGGGAACAGAAAACGCAGAGTATGTCTGAAGCGTTGAAGCACACGCTGCGCTACCGGTACCTCGACGTGCCGCTCGCCAAGCAGCACCTCAAGGCAGAAGCAGAAGCGTTTGAGGCGCGAGGTGAGGAAGCAGGTGTCTTTAAGAAAGCATTTCATACGGCACAGAAGCTGTGGGTGGGTGATCGTTCGACCTTCAAGAAACGCCAGCTCATGGTGGCGCGAAACGCAGCGATCACGACCGGGATCATGGTAGGAGGCGGTGCGCTTATCGCGGGTGGTATTGCGCTGGGGGCAGCCGGTACGGCGTTAGGGCGCAAGTTGCTTGGTGCCTCAATCGGCGCAGAGGCTGCACTTGGAGTCTCGAAGGCGACCGGCAAGTACTTTGAGGGCAGACGTGCTCGCACCCTGCAAGAGAAGCACGCAGCAGCAGAGGCGCGGTTAAAGGCGGGGGATCGCAATGTACTCTTTAGTGATATTTTTGGTGATCAGGAGGCGGACACGAACGCCAAGCGTCGACACGATGTGTATCGCGGAGCTGCCGCAACAGGCGCCGCAGTCGTTGCCGGGGGTGCGGTGTACGGAGCTTTGGGTCAAGGTGGGGGTAGCGCAGAAAGTGTTCCAAGCTCACCTGATCGTGTCCCTGGTACGGATGGCACGAACGCTCGTGCGGGAGATGGTCTCGATCGTGCCGGTGCAGAGAAGGTGTCGGAACACAACGAGTCTGATGCTCATGAGAGCGCCGATGATGGTGTGCGCGACGGTGGGGCGATGGATACAGCCGCGTCACCAGAGGGTCTTGCGGACGCCGACGGTGCCGACGTCGAGTCGGATGAGGCGGCCGAATCAAACGAGTCTCTCGAATCACTCTACAATCCGGAACAGCACTATCTTGTCAGTGGATTGTATCCCGATGGTGTGGCACCGAGAGACTTCCTTGTGGGTGAGCTCACCGAGATGAATACATGCAGAGATCTTACACCGGAACAACTGGAGGAACTCGCTAGCGAGGTGATGCAAGAGATGGCTAGCAGCGAAAGCCCTGTACCGGCGCAGTACGCGTCGCTTCCGAATGGTTGGGATGAGACACCTGACCCCGGTACGCGATACACGCTTCTGTTGCCACGAGATATGATCGAGGAGTACGTGAGGCGTGTTGGAGTAGGAGGTGCGGGTGAATCGCATTCTCTCCAGGATGATGTCGTTGCTAGAGTGATGGATGGCGGTCCTGAGCAAGCGGAAACCAAGAAGGCGCCGGTGGTACCAGAGTTCATACTTAGTCCGTTAGACGAAGGTGCGGACAAGGTGGGTGTGTCAAAGGAGGGTGACATGCACCCGGACAAACCACCTGTAGTTGAGGATGATGACCACGACATCTATGGACACGATGCATCTTTAAGAAATGCACCGCCGGCAGAGCCAGAGCCCGTGCACGATGGGTCTCCCGGGCAAGCGCCCGCAACTGAAGCGGCACAAGAGCATACGCAACGTGCGGAACTTGAGTCGCTTGCGCATGCGGGTGAAGCACCGGAAAAAATGACGTACACGTCAGGATTTGAAAAAGGGCACGGCGTTGAGCGCTGGTTGCAGGGCTTTCTTGGTGATGAAAAAAATGTGTGGGTGCGCGAGTATGCCCCGGATCTCACTGAAGAGCAGATCAAAAAAATAGCGTCACGTATACGTATCCACCTTGAGCAGGGTACCGGTTACCCTGGACAATGGCCTACCGAGCCGGAGGAGTATGCCGAGCAGTTTCGTGTTCAGGGTGGCAATTGGAACAACGTGCCGTACGAAGACTCGAAGACCGGCGAGCCGCTCGAGGTGGCGGTTGCGCTGCCGGGCGAGATCGTAAAAGAAGCTATCGATCGATTCTACGAGCGCGATACCGTATCCGGCGCTGGCGCGGGCGCAGTGTCGGAAGAATCAAGTATCAAAGGAGGGAAAAGTACAGCAGCTGAGGGCGCCCAGGGCAGTGGCGCTGATACGGTTGAGACGGCAAATGAGGGGGGAGAAGAAAGGATGAGTGGCACCGAACAGGAAGTATTGCCCGGGTTGGATACAGGAGAAGGTGCGGAAATAGGTGCTGAGCAGCAGATGACTATTCAAGAGGATGTTGATGCGCTTGTGGCTGCACACGAACGGCACGCGGAACACTTTGCGTCGCTTGCTCGCGATACCCCGAATATGCCACAGGACGTATGGGACACAATCATTGGCGAGATTGAGGCGGTGCAGGAAGCAGTGGCGGCAGACGACGATACTGTGCTGAAACTGTTTGAGCACAGTGATCCGGATGTGGCGCAAGCTGGTACGAAGGCGCTCGGTGCAGTGTATGAAAGAACGGCGTTACTGCTCGAGGAATTGCAGACATTGCGTCAAAATGCACTCAAGGCGGAAGCGGGCACGGGTGTCGGTGATGACGCCCCGAACCTATCAGAAGAAACAAGTGTGCACGAGGCACCCGGAGTAGGAGATGCTGTGCGAATCGGCAGCATCCCAAACCCTGGCGAATTGGGTCCTGATGTGCCGAGCGGCGCGACCGGGCACTCGCTCCGAAACGCGATTGTCTCACTTGTAGAGGACGAAGTTTTTCCGAAGGACTGGGCTGAACTGCCAAAGGTGCGTGCGTATGCGGGACTCATCGGACATGTGACGCCTGAGATGTGGTTTGCGGAAGATCGAGGTCCGACGCATGTGATGTCGGTGATTGACGATGCGGGTGATAGGGTCGAATTTACGCCGGAGGTGCAAGAGACCTTAGGTGCACTCGTGACCCAAATGGAACGAAACGATATGTTGAGCAAGCTATTGCATACCAAGGAATACCGGGACACACCGTTTGTGGAGATCCTCGGGATGGTCGGGAAGGAGGCCGGTGCACCTACACACGAAGGTAGGTCAATGGTAGACCTCACGAACCAGCTTATCGAATCGGACGAGTCGGGTGTCGCGGGAACAGTGCCACAGGAAACAGGGGTCGATGAATCTCGGGAACAACCCGATAGTGCTGCTGTTGAAGGTCATGAAGAAAGGGCTTTTTCACAGGCTAAACTCAAGGAACGCTTTGAAAGCGTGTTTGACATGCCGGCATCTGAAGATGCCCAAAAGACTATCGAGCTTAATGACATCTATGATGAACTCACTGAGGAGCAGCGTGCAGATGCGGGTGAGCGTTATGCAGACTTTCTCCTGGGTCATCAGACGAGTCGAGAGGATTTGGAAGGACTCACCCTACATTCAGCGCTTGAGGGAGCTGACGCGTCCTCGGGTGCAGAGAACACCACCGCACTGCTTCGTGAAGCTGTAGGGCTGCTGCGCGATGCGGCTGCGGGGGAAGAGGGCGACCCTACGGCTGTCACACTTGTACTGCCGGGCGATGTTACAGATGAGACATCGGTGCACGAGTTTATGCAACGCGTTTTCAAAGCTGTTGTTGCCAAACAGCCAAAGAACTAATACACCATATGAAGCAAGATATCAGTACGTACGTAGAAAAAATGTGTGATGAGATGGGGCTCACACTGCTTCCTGAGGAAGAGCGTCTAGAGGTCTTGTCTGAGATAGGGGAGGTGCTCTTTCAGCTGACCATTCGGCGCATGCTTGCTGAGCTCAACGAAGAAGCACAAAAGGAGATGGTTGCGCTACTCGAGCAGAGTGCTGATAGTCCTGAAAACGCGGAGCACGCAGAGGCATTCGACACCTTTGTCACTGAACATGTCCAGAATCCAGAGGAACTCATGCGTGCGGCGTGGGAGGAGCTTAAATCGACGCACCAGTCCATATTTGAAACACCTGAGCTGCAGTAATTTTGCACAACCCCACGCACCGTAGTACGCTAGTGTGCATGCGGAACAATATAGTGCATCCGGGTGCTGATGAGCTCACGTACGAGATACGCGAGATTGTCGCTGTCGGGGAACGGATGCAGAAAATGGGTGTGCCGATACGGTGGGAGAATATAGGCGATCCGGTTGCGAAGGGGCAGGTTGTGCCGGAGTGGATTAAGGAGATCGTCGCAGACCTTGTGGCGAATGATAACAGTAGCTATGGCTACTCGCCGACGCGTGGCGTGTTCGCGACCCGTGAGTTTCTGGCAGGGATGCGCAACGCTGAAGGTGGGGCACAGATCACGCCCGACGACATCCTGTTCTTCAACGGGCTGGGCGATGCGATACAGACGAGCTTCCTGTATCTCCATCCGCGTAGTCGTATCTTAGGGCCAAACCCAGCATACCCTACCTACAGTAGCGCCGAGGGCGCGCACGCAGACGCACGACATCTTACGTACCGGCTCTTGCCTGAGAAAGGGTGGCAGCCCGACCTCGCAGACATACGCAACAAGGTGCAGTACAATCCGGAGATAAGTGGCATTTTGATCATCAATCCGGACAATCCGACCGGTGTGGTCTACACTCGCGAAACACTTGAAGGTATCGTTGCGATCGCTCGAGAGTTTGACCTCTTTGTCATGAGTGACGAGATATATGCGAACATCGTGTATGGCGGGGACATGGTGCCACTCTCACAGGTTGTCGGCGATGTGCCCGGTATCGCGTTCAAGGGCCTTTCAAAGGAAGTGCCGTGGCCGGGAGCGCGCTGCGGCTGGATCGAGGTGTACAACAAGGAGCGTGACCCTACCTTCGCTCGATACATGAAGACACTTGTGGACGCAAAGATGCTCGAGGTCTGTTCGACCACGCTGCCGCAGAAGGCGCTCCCGAGGATCATGAGCGACGAGCGTTACGCGCCGCATTTGCGTGAGGTAGCGGATGAGTATGCCCGAAAAGCATATGTGTTTGCCGAGGTGTTTCAAGATGTTGATAGTGTCATAGCGAACAAGCCGCAGGGTGCCTTTTATGCATCGGTTGTATTCAAGGACGGAGCCTTGCATAGCCGACAGACCCTGCCAATCCAAGACGAGCAGGTGCGCTCGTACGTGGAGGAGCTCACGCCAGGCATTCCCGACGACAAGCGGTTTGTGTACTATCTGATGGCCGCAACCGGTATCACCGTTGTGCCGCTTTCGGGCATGAATAGCGACCTCGTGGGTTTTCGAATAACTCTACTAGAGCCTGACATTGTGGTATTCGGAGCGGTGCTGGAGACCCTTCGAAATGCGATCGAGCACTACATTGCATCCGCCTAACAACCTAACAATCATACTATGAAGATCACACTCACCACGAAAGCACGTACGACGTACACACAGGTACGGTTCGACGACACGGTCGACCATACGCGCATGCTCGAACGAGCGGACCACACGACTGAGCTTGTGTTTGGTACAAAGGAGCTTGCACCGTGCACTCGCCGGCGGTTTATCAGCCTCATTCGCAAGGTCATTCGTGAAGCGCGCACGCGCAAGGTGACTGCACTGTCCTTGGATATTGCGGCATGTCTGTCATTACCCGAATTGGAGCTTACAGAAGAGGAGGTTGTGCGTATCATTGCGGAAAACGCGCTTATGGCACACTACGAATACCGTGTGTACAAAACGAAGCCAAAAGAAGGGTGGGGAGATATCACAGCGTTCGAGCTTGTTGGTGCAGCCACCGCGTCGCTTCGGCAAGCGATTAAGACGGGCACCATAGTCGCCGAGGAGACTAATGCGTGTCGCGACCTTTCGAACACGCCTGGTGGAGATATGACGCCACGCGTGCTCGCGTCCCGTATTAAAAAAGCGGCGCAAGGTACGGGAGCGACGGTGAAGGTGCTTTCGCGAAAAGACATGGAGCAGCTTAAGATGGGTGCGCTCTTGGGTGTCGCACGTGGAGCAAAAGAGCAACCGGCGTTCATTATCGTGGAGTACCGTGGGGGCCCGAAGACGCAGGCGCCGATCGTGCTCGTAGGGAAGGGAATCACATTCGATACTGGTGGTCTTTCACTCAAACCTGCACCGTACATGCTCAACATGCATCTCGATATGTCTGGGGGTGCAGCGGTCGCGCATGCTGTAATAGCAGCGGCGCGCCTCAAACTGAAAAAAAACGTTGTTGCGCTCGTTCCTGCTGCAGAGAATAGTGTTTCTGGGGAAAGTTACCGACCGGGGGATATTGTGCGCGCAATGAATGGTAAGACGATCGATGTTTTGAATACTGATGCGGAAGGGCGGCTTGTGCTCGCGGATGCGCTCTGCTACGCACAGCGCTATAAGCCGTCGCTTGTCGTGGATGTGGCGACACTGACGGGTGCTGCACTTGTTGCACTCGGCACGAAGGCAAGTGCCGTGCTCTCAAAAGACGCAGATCTTATCGAGCGACTGATCGCCTGTGGCGAGCAGGGCGGCGACTACCTCTGGCCACTGCCGCTTTGGGAGGAGTACAAGCCACTGGTGAAGGGCAAGCACGCCGATGTTGCTAATATTGCGGTGAAGAGCAGGGATGCAGGTACGATAGAAGGCGGCATGTTCCTTGCGGAGTTTGCGGAGGGCTACCCCTGGGCGCATATCGATATTGCGCCGCGCATGGTAGCAAGTGAGGGTGACTACCTTGCTGATGGTGCGGCAGGCGCGCCGGTTCGCACACTGGTTCGGCTTCTCGAATTGAAAGTGTAAAATGTACAATAACTAGTACCAAACTCAGATAGCCGGTCAACTTGGCATCGTCATTACGATCCGAAGGTGTGAAAATCCAGTATACTGTCACTGTCGAAAGATTGATTGGATATAGTAATACCAACTTCTTCAACTGACTACTTCGCACATCGTGCGTCATTGCGAGCGGGTGGGCGTAGAAGCAATCTAGGGTTATGTCTAGAAGGAACGGTTAGTTACAGATGGTATAAAAGATGCTATGCGTCAGACCCAATTCTTCAGAAAGCTGCTGCATATGCTGCTTGCGCTAGGGTTTGCGTATCTCGGGGTGTCTGTGCCGGTATGGGTTACTCTCTCACTGGTCGCATGTGTGGGTGTTGTGTTCTTTATGCTGCGGCACGTGCTGTTTGCTCGAATGGTTCGAACGGCGGAGTCTCGGAGCTTTGGCGAGTATTTTTTAATTGCTGGCATCGCGGCAACCGCGCTGGTTTTCGGTCAGGCACATGAAGCGTATCTTGCAGGCATGTTGGTGCTTGGATTTGCGGATACCACGGCGTCCGTGATTGGTCGTACGTGGGGTGTGCGGCCATACAGAGTGTTCGGTGAGACACGGACGTACACGGGCTCATTCACCGCGCTCGTGGTCTCCGCGTTTGTGTTTGTTGCCCTTGGTGTCTCGTATCCACTTGCGTTTCTTTCTGGCTGGTTCCTTGCTGTGATTGAGGCACTTTCGCCTCGCGGCTCGGACAATTTCTTCTTGCCAATCATCGCCGCTGCGCTCTATGGTGCAATGGTTGGGCCCTAGTTGACAACCATGCAGCGCATACTATGCTCCGGCACGCATCGCACCCCACCCGCTGCCGGCAGTCAAATACGTGCCTTTCATCTACGCTCCCCAATAAAGGTACCAAGTACCTTTATCTCGAATATGCCCAGAACAAGCAACATCATTGTTAACTGTTAAAGGTACCAAGTACCTTTAACTGGAGTAACACTGTACATTAGAGCATCGGTCTGCGCACCACTTCGACTGGTCGCCGCAGGTGGTGAATATCGTACCTGGTACCTACGCTGGTGCACGTAGTGAATGCTTCCCATCTCATACCTTCCATTCCCATTGAGAGTACTTCGTACCTTCAGTCGCTCGTCTTTAGTCGCATATTGCTCTTTTTACCCATCAGCTATCCACTCCCACATGCTCCCCCTAGACCCTCACTCTACGGTACAATGACGCTATGAGTACGAACGCGCTCCGACTTGGGGCATGTGCGGTGATTTTTGTTGGCGTCTTTGCTGCGCTTGTTTTGCTGCCTCTGGCGACTCATGTCTTTGCACAAGAGGACGCGGCTTCGAATGCACAGACTCAGGGAGATTCTGACGATGTGAATTATGAAGACACCGTTCGTGAATCACCGGGTAAATCTGAGGCTGATCCTTCGTCACATAAGACATTGGATGCGGGTGTGGCGTACACGGTGACACCGGTCGTTGCAAATGAAAAGGCAAAGCCGCGCGACATACTAAAAAAAGAGCTTGTCGTAACCAACAACACACAGCAACGTGCGACACTTTACATCACAGTGCGAAACATTGATCCCACGACCGGTGATCAGGTGTTCGAGGAACCAACCAGATCTGACCTCTCGACATCGCTTGCGAATTGGATTGAGATCACACGGGGGCAAATAGAGCTTGCACCCGGTGAGAGCCGTAAAATTCCGTACCTCATACACGTCAACCTCACCGCAAAGCCCGGTTCGTACTTTGCGCGTATCGCATTTCATCCCGGAAATAATCGAGCGAACGCAGAGGCGCGCGAGACTGACACCGAGCTTGTGCTAAACCTTGAGGTGCTCGACAATTCAAATGAGCGTTTATCGCTCGGCAATTTTACAAGCTCTAAGTCAGTAGTGCTCGGGGAGGCGGTTGGGTTCGCGTACATGCTCGAAAATGTTGGCAATCGCATCATTGAGCCACGTGGCTCGATACGCATCTTCAACCGCCGTGGTGAGGAGGTAGGCAGTGTGCCGTTGAACGCCGAGGGCGAGGAGATTACGCCCGAGAACAAGCGTCAGCTTGCTGCCGCGTGGAATACGAGTGGTCGTTTTGGGAAATACAAAGCGTTTTTGGATCTTGAGTACGGTGAAAACCAGGTGGCAAGTGTGCAGGACACGGTCTACTTCTGGGTATTCCCCTGGAAGGAGATGCTTGTTGCGTTAGTTGGTGTGGTGGTGCTTGCGATTTTGGGGACATACATTGTGCATATGCGTGCAGTCGCTCGTCCAGTACCGGCGCGCAGTGTCCGAGAGGTTTCTGTTCCAGAGACGGCTCCATTGCCACTTTCGACAGTTCCGGCACCTGCACCCGCACCTGCGTCAAATAAACCACGTGCGCCACGGCCGACAAGTGCTATGGCACAAACGGTCCTTGTTGGTAGATCAGAGCATCGAGGCGAGCGTCCTTCACCCACGTCCGCAGCACCTGTCGCCGTTTTGAAAGCTACCCCAACTGCTCAGGGTGCGCGACCTGGTGGTGCAACGGTCGAACTCGGCTCTCGAAGTCCTGCTCGGGCGGGTGCGCACGGCAGTACTGTTAAGCTTCGTTCACGCAGGTAAGCTGCATCTGCAGTACTCTGTGCAGGCTGCTCGTTTGCCATTGTCTTCGAACGACACCTGACTGCCCATGTATGTGTACTTGAAATCTTGTTCGCATGTCCCACATGCGTGGCTAGGTATGCTGCTCTGATTGGAGACTCACCCGGTTTTTCGCAGGTACATGTGCCGCAGTACCATGCACGTGGAGTTGGCGTTAATGCGTATGGTAGCGGACAGAGTACCATGTAGTACAATGGTTCGTATGAAGAGGGTCGTATTGCACCTGGGGCTGTGGTTGTGGGGTATGTTAGTAGTCCTCGCACTGTGCGCCGTACCAGCCTTAACGCTGCATGCACAGTCTCAGAACACCGGGATGACCTTTACGGTCACGCCGCCACTCTTTCAGCTTGGACTTACTCCGAGTGAGACGTGGACGAGTGCGATTCGTGTTGTGAACAACAATCCGTACGATATTACAATCTATGCAGAAGCGGTTGGCTTCCGTGCGACCGGTGAAACCGGGCGACCTCAGTTTTTGGACACGACACTCGCACTCGGTGGTAATCGTGAGCCAGATCAGAGTACGCTTGTTGGATGGCTTACGCTTCCGCAGGGGGCGATTACCATACCTCGTGAGCAGACGTACTCACTGCCAGTTGCTATTACTGTACCACCAGATGCTGCTCCCGGAGGCCACTATGCTGCGGTGCTGATCGGTAACACACCGCCCGCGACGGGCGGCCAGTCGAGTGAGCTTGCGGTCTCAAGTTCCATTGCGAGCTTGTTTATGCTGCGTGTTGCAGGTGATGTGCTTGAAGAGGGGCGTATACGCGAGTTTTCGACCAATCGCTCATTCTACGAGGAAGCACATGCAAAGCTGCGGCTCCGTTTCGAAAATCGGGGGAACGTGCACTTGCAGCCACAGGGCGACATCACAATCTACAATATGTGGGGCAAGGAGCGTGGCTACATACCGGTCAATCAGGCACGTGGGTATGGTTCAGTGCTGCCGGGAAGTGTGCGTGAGTTTGCGTTTACGTGGTCTTCCGAGCACGGATTGTGGGATGTTGGTCGATATCGTGCTGAGGCGACTATTGGGTACGGTGGTGAGAAGAAAACATTTGTTCAATCTACTACGTATTTTTGGGTATTGCCCATTTTACCACTCATGCAGATTGCCGCAGCGTTACTGTTCATGCTGTGGTTTCTTACGTGGGCACTGCGTGCGTATATACGTCATGCAGTACATATGGAACGCAGTCGCGCAGGACTTGTCGATGAGAGTGAAAATGCTGAGGACGTGGCAGTGGAAGGTGCTGGTGGGTTGGAACAAAACACGACGCAGTCGGAGCATGTATCTGTTCAGACACTCATGCGCCCGATTCGGCACGGCATGGTTGATTTGCGGCACGGTGGTGTAGGTGGTGGAGATGCTGTGAAATGCACGGACGTCGACGCAGCGCCGCATCACCGAGTGCGCGCATTCCTGCGCCACTACCGCAATTTCTTCGTGTTTCTCTTCGCTGCTTTGGTGTGCGTGGGTATTGTGGTTGCGTTCATACACGACGTCCGGTTGGAAGAACGTTTGTACGAAGTGACCGAAGAAGTCCCTGCTCATCCTACACAGTAGGAATGCTGGTTACGAGCATAGGGCACGCGCCCGGTGTTTCCGTATTCAGTGATTACACTCCACACAGCGGAGTGTAATGTGGGACATCGTGTTTGGAAGCAGATTGCATCATCTCGTGGGTGCGCAGGGGAAACGTTCGAGCCATTAACAGCGTTATCCACAGCACAATATGTAACGAACAATGGGAGCTGCGGTATACTTTGTAGTGAACGTGTAAGGTCCCCTTTATGAGTATGACCCAGTCAGCTCATGCGTCACGCGTTCCACCATCACTTTTGTGCGTACCTCTACAACGCGCACTGGTTTTTGTAGTAGTGCAAAAGCATTATAAGCCCCAATTTATTAATCTTATTCAGTTATATGAACACAGCATTCGCTATACCTGGTAATACGCTGCGATACGTAGCAGCTGTTACCGTCCTTGCCCTGCTTGCGTGGGCAACTGGCCTGCCGGCATTTATAAATCACGCCAAGGCGGCAAACGTAAGCACCTTTAGTGATACCTTGTCCGATTCAGATCTTGGCGTCGATGCGACACACACGATTCAGTTCGAGCTCGTGGATGACTTCAATGCGTCGGAGACGTTGACAGTCACGTTCGACCCAGTAGATGGAGATTATGACTTCGATCTTACCTCTGTCGCATTGGGTGATATCGCCGTTTCAGCAGTTTCCGGTGGCACCATTAACCAGGTTCCCGCAGTGGGAAGCTGTACAGGAGACCCAAGTCAGTTATACGCAAGTGATGTTAATACAGTAACAGACTACATTGAACTCACGGTGTGTAGTTCCGACACGATCACCTCAGGTACAGTTATGGAGATCGTGGTTGGTTCTACGAACTTCATCAACAACCCGTCGACAGCAGGCTCGTACGTGATCCGCCTCGGTGGCACGAATTCGAACGAGGGCGATGCACGTGTTGCGATCATCGATGACGTGACCGTGACTGCACAGGTCAACACCCAGTTTACCTTTAGTATCAATCCAGTAGACGCAGGTGTCGCAGTGAATGACGATGTAACGGTAACGAGCGGCACCACGACCGCGACAAGCGTACCGTTTGGGGTGCTTGCACCGAATGTGCCGAAGCTGCTTGCCCAAGAACTTCGTGTTGATACGAACGCCTTCAACGGGTTCGCGGTGACGGTCGAAGCAGATCAGACACTGACCGCAGGAAACGGTGCAACAATTGATACGTTTACCGATGGTACCGACGTTGCCTCAAGTACCCAGTGGACAGGGCCAGCCGGTACCATGGGATCACCAGATACCTACGGGCACTGGGGTCTCACGTCTGACGATGATGTGGTGAGTTCGACGACACCCAACTTGTGGGGAAGTAGTGAAGCGCTCTATGTTGGAGACTTCGTAAACAATCCGGTGGAGGTGTTCTACCACAACACGCCCGTGCAGAATGATGCCGGAATGGGGGTAGGTTCAACCACTGTTGCATACAAGGTGGAGGTCATGGAGCTGCAGGAAGCTGCTAAGGACTACACTGCAACACTCACCTACATCGCAACGCCAGTCTTCTAGTGTTCGTAACTGCACTTTCGCGATTGGTCTAGCGAATGGTACAATACAAGCCTCCGCATACGCGGGGGCTTGTTACTTGTAAACAATTTGTTTTCTTATGCATGTTTTTCGTCTCGTTGCGCTGGTTCCTACGGTCGCAGTGCTCTTTTTATTGTTGAGTGTCTGTGCAGGTGGGGCAGTGTATGCTCAGGAGGATGGTATTGCAATTAAGCTCATACCTTCAACGATTGAGGAACAACTTGATCCGGGCGGCGTTGCAGGTGGGGTTCTCACTGTTACTAATGAGAGCGGCGGTGTGCAGACGTACTACCTGAAGACG
>JGI12109J20283_10126310_pt1 | contig 22281 bp, 25 predicted proteins | sample ElkSlonscriptome_12_FD_20283 | JGI IMG/M metagenome (IMG submission 20283)
CAGCGGTACATGCGGAACGGGTCGTCCAGCATGTCCAGGCGCTCGCCGGTGGCCTCGTCGCGGCTGTCGAACACCCAACGTGCGGCTTGCAGCAGGATGGCCGGACCGAGGTAGCGCTCGGCGTTCCACCAGTAGCTGGGGCAGGCGGTCGAGCAGCAGAAGCACAGCACGCATTCCCACAGGCCGTCCAGCTTGGCCCGTTCCTCGGGGCTTTGCAGGCGCTCGCCACTGGTGGGGGCCGGGGTGTCGGTCTTGATCCACGGCTGGATCATCTCGTACTGGGCGTAGACGTGCGTCAGGTCCGGCACCAGGTCCTTGACCACCGCCATATGCGGCAGCGGGTAGATGTCCACCGACCCCTTGATCTCATGAATCGGCTTCAGGCAGGCCAGCGTGTTGTCGGTGTCGATGTTCATGGCGCACGAGCCGCAGATGCCCTCGCGGCAGGAGCGGCGGAAGGTCAGGGTCGGGTCGACCTCGTTCTTGATCTTGATCAACGCGTCCAGGACCATCGGCCCGCAGTCGTCCAGGTCGACGTGGAACGTGTCCAGGGTGGGGTTGCCGCCTTTGTCCGGATCCCACCGGTAGATGCGGAAAGCCTTGACGTTGGTCGCCCCCTTTGACGCCGGCCACGTCTTGCCGGGCTTGATGCGGGAGTTGGGGGGAAGCGCGAACTCCACCATGACGTCGATCCTTGGTTAATGCGTCATCAAGATCTGATCGGAGAGCCTCCGGCCATACGCCGTCAATACACCCGCTTTTGCGGCGCAATGTACTCCACGTCCTTGGTCAGCGTGTAGGTGTGCACCGGGCGGTCGTCCAGCCGCACCTTGCCCGCCTCGTCCACCCAGGCGAGCGAATGTTTCATCCAGGAGTCGTCGTCGCGCTCCGGATAGTCCTCGCGGGCGTGGGCGCCCCGGCTTTCCGTGCGCGCCCGGGCGCTTTGGATGGTGGCCTTGGCGTTGATGATCAGGTTTTCCAGCTCCAGCGCCTCGACCAGGTCGGTGTTGAAGACCATCGAGCGGTCGGCCAGCTTGATGTCGGCCACCGTCTCGGCGATGGCGTCGACACTCTGGCAGCCGTGCGCCAGCGACTCGGCGGTGCGGAACACGGCGGCGTCGGCCTGCATGGCCTTTTGCAGGTCCAGGCGGATGTCGGCCGTCGGACGCGAGCCTTTGGCGGTGCGCAGCCGCTCCAGCATGGCCACCGACGGCTCGCCGGCGTCCTCGGCCAGGGGCGCGTGCGGCGTGTCCGGCGTGATCAGGCGGGCGCAACGCTTGGCGGCGGCGCGGCCGAACACCACCAGGTCGAGCAGCGAGTTGGTGCCCAGCCGGTTGGCGCCGTGCACGGACACCGACGCGCACTCGCCCACGGCCATCAGGCCCGGGACCACGGCGTCCGGGTCGTCGGCGGTCGGGTTGATGACCTCGCCCATGTAGTTCGTGGGGATGCCGCCCATGTTGTAGTGCACGGTCGGCAGCACCGGGATCGGATCGCGCGTGGCGTCGACGCCGGAGAAGACGCGGGCCGTCTCGGTGATGCCCGGCAGGCGGGAATGGAGTACGTCGGCGCCCAGGTGCTCCAGGTGCAGGAAGATGTGGTCGTTGGCCTTGCCCACACCCCGGCCCTCGCGGATTTCCATGGTCATGGCGCGGCTGACCACGTCGCGGCTGGCGAGGTCCTTGGCGGTCGGGGCGTAGCGCTCCATGAAGCGCTCGCCCTCGGAATTGGTCAGGTACCCGCCCTCGCCGCGCGCGCCCTCGGTGATCAGGCAGCCGGCGCCGTAAATGCCGGTGGGGTGGAACTGCACGAACTCCATGTCCTGCAAGGGCAGGCCGGCACGGGCGACCATGGCGTTGCCATCGCCGGTGCAGGTGTGCGCCGAGGTACAGGAGAAATACGCCCGCCCATAGCCGCCGGTGGCCAGGATGGTGGCGTGGGCGCGGAAACGGTGCAGGGTGCCGTCGTCCAGGTTCCAGGCGATCACGCCCCGGCAGGCGCCGTCCTGCATGAGCAGGTCGAGGGTGAAGTACTCGATGAAGAACTGCGCCTTGTACTTCAGCGACTGCTGATAGAGCGTGTGCAGGATGGCGTGGCCGGTGCGGTCGGCGGCGGCGCAGGCGCGTTGCACCGGCGCCTCGCCGAAATTGCGCATGTGGCCGCCGAACGGGCGCTGGTAGATGCGCCCCTCGGTGGTGCGCGAGAACGGCACGCCGAAGTGCTCCAGCTCGTAGACGGCCGGGATGGCCTCGCGGCACATGTACTCGATGGCGTCCTGGTCGCCCAGCCAGTCGGAGCCCTTGACGGTATCGTACATGTGCCACTCCCAACGGTCCTCGGCCATGTTGCCGAGCGCCGCGCCGACGCCGCCCTGGGCGGCCACGGTATGGGAGCGGGTGGGGAAGACCTTGGTCAGGCAGGCGGTCTTCAGGCCCTCGGCCACGGCGCCGAAGGTGGCGCGCAGGCCGGCGCCGCCGGCGCCGACGACGACGACGTCATAGTCGTGGTCGATGATCTCCGGGGATGCCATGGGCCTTCTCAACCTCCAAGGGCCAGGGTGAGCACGCAGATGGCGCAGAACAGGCCGCCGGCGGCGGCGGCCATCTTCGCCAGCATGATGGTGATGTGCTTGGCGCCGGGGGCGTGCACATAGTCTTCCAGCACCACGATCATGCCCAGGGCGCCGTGGTGAAAGGACGTGAAGATGAACAGCATCATCAGCGTGGCGTTGATCGGCTGCGCGATCCAGGCGCGGAACGCCGCGTGATCGGCGTCGATGTTGCCGATGACGGCGGCGAAGACGAACCACAGGGCCAGAGGCACCAGGGCGACGGCGGTGATGCGCTGGGCCGACCAGTGCCCGGCGGCGTCCGCCTTGGCCGAGCCCAGGCCGCGCGCGCGTCCCAGGGCCGACTGCATGGAGCGCGATTTGGTGTCCATGGTGTGCTTTCCTCCCTGCCCTACAGCGCCAAGACGATCAAGCCGACCACCCAGGCCAGCACCGTCAGGCCCAGCACGCTGCCCAGCATGACCCAGGCGGTGCGCCGGACCCCCTCGTTCGACAGCTCCAGGCCGGTATCCCAGACCAGATGCCGCACGCCATTGGCCAGGTGGTAGAACAGCACCACCGTCCAGCCGAACAGCATCAGAAGCCCCAGCGGCGAGGAGAACACGGCCTGCGCCGTGGCGAAGGCCTCCGGGCCATAGGCGGCGGCCCCCACCCAGTAGATCAGGAACAGCGTGCCCAGGAAGGCCAGCGCCACCCCGGTCAGGCGGTGGGCGATGGACAACAGCGGCGCGATCTTGGTGTGCAGCTTGTAGACCTGAAGATGCGGAGACAGCGGCCGGTCGGGGGTTGGCATGGCAAGGGCCTCGTCGGATGGGCGCGCGCCCGTGGGCGCCGCGAAACTCGGCAAGAACACGGCCGCCCTCGACCGCGCCGGCTGTTCCGGGCGGCCCGTGTCGCCACTGTGTGGCGCCGGTCGTCTCAGAAGGGGGGCACGGGCGGCGGCGGTCTGGAGTACGGCAGCCCGGCACGAACAGCACAGAGGCCGGCCGGACAGACTCCTCACGGCACCACGGGTGGTCACCGGAACGTCATGATGTTTAGCCCCTCGGACGAAGCCGAGTCAATGTGCGGCGCACAACATCCTGCGGCAGCGCACAGGGGGGAAGGCACGTTCGATGGCGTTCCAAGCCGAGCCTTCGGGTAAGGCGGGACCATCGGCACGCGCGAACAGACGGCGATCAAGAGGAACCGGGACCTCTGCGCGCTATCGCGCGCGCGCCCTTTGTGTTAATCCGTCGCAGTGCTCGTATTGTGGGAAGGCTCTACGATGCCGTCGAGGTGGACCGCTGCAAGAATGGCGCGCTATTGCGGTCGCTTCGCATCGCGATGCATTCAAACAAAGGTGGGGCCAATAAAGGTGGGGCCGACGGTTTCCCGCCGGCCCCGGTTCTCCAAAACGGAGATGTGCTTGAAAAAGCGTCCTCAAACGTCCTCGGGGGATGTGCTGATCCGGCAGTGATCACGTCCCGAAGCTCACACGACAAGTTTAAGCGCACTATGAGTGATATTCAAGAGGATTTCTCGCTTCTACCGACCGCGCTGGCCGATCTTGAAACGCGTATTTCATCGCGGCGTTTCGCACGGTATCGGCGCGCCGCCAACAACGATACGCAGCTCGCCTTCCGCTTGTACAGGTGGAACCTATTGATATCACAGGCTTTTTACTGGCCGTTAGGTCTCTACGAAATCGCGTTCCGGAATGCCGTGGATGCTGCCTTCAGGACGGCATATGGCGAAGACTGGCTCCTCTATCCCGAGCGAGTCCCCACAATGCAGAAGTATGCGAAAAGCGCAATAAAAGCTGCAAGAAGAAAGGCCAGAGACAACTACGGAAATAAACTATCACCACTCAAAGATACGCTGGCCACAGATTTTCCTTTTGAAATAAATGGGCAAGTCCAACATGATTGGGTTCTGTCGCGAATGAACCTAGAGACATGGAACTCACTTCTGACAGATTCATACGCACTATCCCCTTGGAAAAAATACCTACATGTCGCTTTTCCGAATATTCCGTCATATGTTGATCGAGCCTACATCTACGACTCCGCTGAGCACGTTCGCACGTTGCGCAATAGAATCTTCCATCATGAACCTATTTTTCACCGCCCTTTGCGCGACGATGTCCTGCGCCTTTGCCAGATGATGGAGTGGATGTGCGGCAGCACCCACTGGCTGGCCTGTACCCGAACCGAGATTCACGATCTTCTCAACAAGAAGCCCATCCCGGACGAAAGGTAAATGACGCCAGCCGCTGGCCGCTCACATCAATCGGGCCATGGCCTCCAGGTCCCGCGCCCCTTCGGTCCTTGACCGCCGGGAGTGGGTCACGGAGTCTTCCGCCACCTCACCCGCTCGGGACTTAACGCGGATCAAGCAAGAACGAACGGAACACCCATGAGACCTGAAACACGAACCCTGGTGTCGGGGGGCGCCGGGTTCCTCGGATCCCATCTGTGCGAGCGCCTGCTGGCCGAGGGTCACGACGTCATCTGCGTCGACAACTTCTACACCGGCCGGCGCCGGACCATCGCGCCGCTGCTGGGCAATCCCCGGTTCGAGGTGCTGCGCCACGACGTGACGTTTCCCCTCTATGTCGAGGTGGACCAGATCTATAACTTGGCCTGCCCAGCCTCTCCGATCCACTACCAGAACGACCCGGTGCAGACCGTCAAGACCAGCGTGCACGGCGCCATCAACATGCTGGGGCTGGCCAAGCGCTGCCGGGCCACGATCTTCCAGGCCTCGACGTCCGAGGTGTACGGCGACCCGCGGGTGCATCCCCAGCCCGAGACCTACTGGGGCCACGTCAACCCCATCGGCCCGCGCTCGTGCTACGACGAGGGCAAGCGGTGCGCCGAGACCCTGTTCTTCGACTATCACCGGCAACACGGCCTGCGCATCAAGGTGGCGCGGATATTCAACACGTATGGGCCGCGGATGCATCCCAACGACGGGCGCGTGGTCTCGAACTTCATTCTGCAGGCGCTGCGCGGCGAGGACATCGCGATCTATGGCGACGGCCGGCAGACCCGCTCGTTCTGCTACGTCGACGACCTGATCGACGCGGTGGTGCGCCTGATGGACACGCCGGATTCAGTGACCGGCCCGCTCAACCTGGGCAACCCCGCCGAGGTCTCGATCTTGGAGCTGGCGGAGTTGGTCCTCCGCCTGACCGGGAGCCGATCGCGCATCGTCCACCGACCGCTCCCTGGCGACGACCCGCGCCAGCGCCAGCCGGACATCAGCGCCGCCCGCACCACGCTGGACTGGGCGCCCAAGGTGGCCCTGGAGGATGGCCTCGCGGCCACCATCGCCTATTTCCGCGCGGTGCTGGACTCGGGCGAGGCCCACCCGCCGCCAGGGGGCGGATGAGGATGCCTCATCCGCCGGGCGGGTCACGGCGCGCGAAGACCGATCTCAACGCGCCTCGGACTTACAGTGCCGTGGACCAGGGGGCGTTGGTCCAGGGCTTTTCCTTGTGCAGCACGCGGTCGACGAAGTTGCTGGACCGCAGCCGGAAAGCGTCGGGCATCCCGCGTCCCAGCAAGGGGCGAAGGTATAGGCGGAAGGCGTCGGTGATGTCGTTGTTGGTGTCGGCGATGAACTCGTCGGGCATGACGCGCGTCTTGCCGGCCACGGCCGCCAGGTCGGACAACTGATAGTCGACCGAATAAAAGCCGGTGCGGTGGATGGTGACCGACCCGGCCTTGGCGCCCCACATGGCGTACTGCACCGCTTTCTCGCCCACCTCGCGGGCCTCGCGCTGGTCCACGTCGGACACACAGCCAACGAAGGACCGTTGCAGGTAGCCCAGGGTGTCGCCGCGCACCCGCTTGATGCCGGCCTTGTCCTTGATGACCTGCACCAGCAGGTCGGCCAGCGCCCCCGTTCCGGAGAGCTGGACGTTGCCGTGCGCGTCCTTCTCCACCTCCTTGGCGAGTTGGACGATGATAGGGTTGCCAGAGTCGTCGTGGATCCCCTCGCTGACGGCCACCACACAGCGGCCCAGACGGTCATGCACCGCCTTCACCTCGCTGACGAAGCGGTCGATTTCAAAGTCCCGCTCCGGCATGTAGATCAAATGCGGGCCGTCCTCAGAGAATTTCTTGCCCAACGCCGACGCGGCGGTCAGAAAACCCGCGTGGCGTCCCATGACGACGCCGATGTAGACCCCCGGCAGCGCCCAGTTGTCCAGGTTCACGCCCATGAACGCCTGCGCCACGAAGCGGGCGGCGGACGGAAACCCCGGCGTGTGGTCGTTGATGACCAGATCGTTGTCGATCGTCTTCGGAATATGGATGCAGGACAGATCGTAGTCGGCTTTCCGCGCCTCCTCCGAGACGATGCGAACCGTGTCGGACGAATCATTGCCGCCGACGTAAAAGAAGAAGCTGATCTCATGCGCCTGCAGGACGCGGAAGATCTCCTTGCAGTACTCCAGGTCCGGCTTGTCCCGCGTCGTGCCGAGGGCCGAGGAGGGCGTGTCAGCCACCATCTCCAGGTTATGCGTGGTCTCCTGGGTCAAGTCCAGGAAGTCCTCGTTCACGATGCCGCGCACGCCGTGGTAAGCGCCGTAGACCCGCTCGACATTGCGGAACTTCCGCGATTCCAGGACCGCGCCGACGAGCGATTGGTTGATGACGGCCGTCGGCCCACCCCCTTGCGCCACCAACACCTTGCCATCGGTCATGGCCGTACCCTCCTCTCTGGATTATTGAACGGTTTTCAGCACCGACCGGGCGGGCCGGCACGACAGCGCCTATCCTGCGCCCCCGGCGGCGGATGCGCAACCGCGCGCGGACCCGAAGGCTCCGCCAAACGGCCCAAAAATGCGCCTCCAGCGCGCCGTTTTGGCGTACTTGACAGGCCATGACCCTCCCCCTATGGTGCCCGCGCTTCCGGCCCCCGCCGCGGCCCCGACGGCGCGGAGAGGGTTGGTTTTTTTTGCGAGAGGCGGGGTTTCGTGGCCGACGATCGCGACCGGCGTTCCGCGCTCGACGACCTGGAGCAGCGCATCCGCGCCGCCCGTGGACCGGACAAGACGGGCAGAGGCCCGGACGACGACGCTCCCGCGCGGGGCGCGGGCATGGGCCTGGGGATGCGCATCAGCGTCGAGCTGGTCGTGACCGTGGCGGTCGGCGCCGGGATCGGCTATATGCTCGACGCGTGGCTGGGCACGGCGCCGTGGTTGATGATCGTGTTCCTGTTCCTGGGTGGGGCGGCTGGTGTCAGCAACGTCTACCGGGTGGTGCAGGGGTTGGACGACAGCGTCGGGCTGGGCCGGGCCATCGAGGCGAAACGGCGCCGCGACGCGGCCGGCACACCGGGCACGGGGACCGCGCCGAACGATAAAGGTGATGAAGGCCCCGACCGGGGCTGAAGACAGGTTTCAAGAAACCAGCGTGTGAGGAACCAAGACCGTGGCGGATCCTGTCAAGCAGTTTCAGATCGAGCCGATCGTGCCCCTTGACCTGGGCATCGTCGACCTGTCCTTCACCAACTCCTCGCTGGCCATGGCCTTCGCCGTCGGTCTCTCGGCCGCGCTGTTTTACGCCGGCACGCGGCGCCTGTCGCTGGTGCCCGGGCGGATGCAGTCGCTGGCGGAGATGATGTACGAGTTCGTCGCCAACATGATCCGCGACAACGTCGGCAAAGAAGGGATGCGATATTTCCCCTTCATCCTGACGCTGTTCCTGTTCGTGTTCTTCGGCAACCTGCTGGGCATGGTGCCCGGCAACTTCACCTTCACGTCGCATATCGTGGTGACGGGCGCGCTGGCCCTGTTCATTTTCGTTGCCGTCACCATCATCGGGTTCATACGCCACGGCATTGGCTACCTGCGGATGTTCTTCCCGCACGGCGCTCCCATCGCCACCGCGCCGATTCTGATCCCCATCGAGATCATCTCGTACCTGTCGCGCCCGTTCAGCCTGTCCGTCCGACTGTTCGCCAACATGACGGTCGGCCACATCATGCTGAAGGTGCTGGCCGGGTTCGTGGTATCTCTGGGGCTCCTGGGTGGTATCGTGCCGCTGGCCGCCGTGGTCGGCATCACGGTGCTGGAGTTTTTCATCGCCGCCCTGCAGGCGTATGTGTTCGTCATCCTTACGTGCATCTACCTGAACGATGCCATCCACATGCACTAACGACCGGACCGGGCCGATCGTGGCCCGCGTGGTCCCGCGTGCCGGCGGGCGCCGCCGGTCTTCTTCCTCTCCGTCTTAACCAAGGGAACCTGGGAACATGGAAGCTGAAGCCGCGAAGATGATTGGTGCCGGTCTGGCCGCCATCGGCATGATCGGGTCGGGTATCGGTGTGGGCAACATCTGGGCCAACCTGATCGCCACCGTGGGCCGCAACCCGGCCGCCAAAGCCAACGTCGAGCTGTATGGCTGGATCGGCTTCGCGGTCACCGAGGCCATCGCGCTGTTCGCCCTGGTGGTCGCGCTGATCGTCCTGTTCAGCTAAGGTCCGCGTCGCGGCGACCGTCCGTCTCGGGGCGGGGCCGGCGCCGTTTGGGCGCCCGTCCCGCTCCGCCCGCTCCCCGTGGGGCGGCCGCGCGGGCGGCGCCGATGATCGCTTGCGTCCGCGCCGTCCGTCGCGCGCACGCCCGATGGACCGTCAGCACGATCGGGAGTCCTCCAGGATGCCGCAGTTCGATCCCTCCAGTTTCGCCTCGCAGCTGTTCTGGCTGGTGGTGTTCTTCGCGCTTTTGTACCAGGTGGTCATCAAGATGGTGATGCCCAGCCTCGGTGGCGTCATGGAGAACCGGCAGCGCACCATCGACGAGGATCTCGCCAAGGCCTCGGACCTGAAGGCGCGCACCGACGCCGCCATCGAAAGCTACGAGGCCGCCCTGGCCGAGGCGCGCGGCAAGGCCCAGGCCCTGTTGCGCGAGACCAGCGACGAGATCGCCCGCGAGACCGACGCGCGGATGCGTGAGGTCTCCGAGGGCCTTTCCCAGCGCGTCGATGAGGCCGAGGCGCGCATCGCCGCCGACTGCGCCCAGGAACTGGAGCGGGTGCGCGACGTGGCCGCCGATGTGACCGTCGCCCTGACCGCCAAGCTTCTCGGAGAATCGGTGGATGCATCGGCCGCCCGCGCGTCGGTGGACGCCGTGATGCAGGAGGCACGCTGATGTTTGAGGCCATTGCAGCACCGGCCGCCACGCAGGGCGCGGAGCACGCGGCGGACCACGCCGCCGGCGGCTTTTTCAGCCATGCCGAGACCTGGGTGCTGGTCGCCTTCGTCATCGTGGTCGGCTTCGTCATCGTCAAGTTCGGTGGCACCGTGGTGCGGGCGCTGGATTCCCGCGCCGAGCGCATCCGTGCCAAGCTCGACGAAGCCCGCACCCTGCGCGAAGAGGCGCAGGGAATGCTCGCCGAATACGAGCAGAAGCACAAAGAGGCGATGCAAACGGCCGACGAGATCGTCGAACACGCCCGCGTCGAGGCGGATCGCCTGCGCCGCCAGGCCAAGGACGACCTGGAAGAGTCCATCGGCCGCCGCGAGCGTCAGGCCGAGGAGCGTATCGCCCAGGCCGAGGCCCAGGCCGTGCGCGAGGTCCGCGCGCAGATGGTCACCGTGGCGGTGGCCGCCGCCGAACGCATCATCGCCGAGCGCATGGACGATCGCCACCAGGCGGCCCTGGTCGACGCCGCCATCGACGACCTGCCCCGCCGCCTGCACTGAGGCGGTTTCGGGATTGGCCATTCTACCCGGTGTCGAGCCGGGGGCCGTCGGCGGTATCGCCCCGCGCGGCGGGGGGCAATCCGCCGGGTTCGATCAGGCGGTGCACTGCCTGCCGCGTGGCGGCGGTCGAATGCGCCCTACGTCCGACGTCCTGCCTCATCCACGACACGGACACCGCGAGGGAGATCCTCGACCCTCGCACCCTGCGCGCGGCGTAGGACTCACACCAACCAGCCTCCGGCAAACCCGGGGCGGTTCACTCCGCCGCGCGGGCGCGGGTTTCGTCCAGCTTGGTCTCGATGCGCAGCAGGTGGGCGGTCAGGCGCGCCTCGACGTCCTTCAGCGTGGCCATGGACGCGTAGGTGCGCGCCACGTCCAGCTTGTGCGCGGCCAGCGCCTCCCGCGCCTGGGACAGGCCGATCTCGGCGCGCTGGCGGGCTTCGGCCAACTGCTGGTCGGCGTCGCGTCGGTTGCGCCAGACCAGCCAGAACAGGGCACCGAGGACGGGCATCTCGACCGCCGCGATCCACATGAAAAGGCTGTCCTCGATCGGCATAACGGACTCCTCCAAAAAAAAACGGGACCCAGAGGAGGGTCCCGCGTGATCGCAATGTGTACGTCGTCGTTGGTGTGCTTAAGGGCTTTTGCGCTTCATCTAGTCACTTTTTCTCTTTCTTCTTCGTCTTCACCTTTTGGCTTGCGCTCGACCCCTTCTGTGTCGGGCCGTCTGCCACATCACTCCGCAGAATGTCTTCGCGAATGGGGAACATCACGGCCGGCAACATCCAAGGGCCGGCCGCGCTCCGCCCGGTCAGCGTGAGAACCTGTTCACGGATCGCACCGAACAGCATCGACGGCGCGGTGTTGCTGATCAGCCGGCTGCGTTGGATTGGGTCGCCGTAGTCCTCGGCAATCCTGAACTGGCCCGTCATGACGACGAACAGGTGGTAGGGGCAGCGGGACGGCTCATCCTTGCTGTCGACGCGCAAGGACAGGCGAAAGAGATCCGGGTCTTCCGCGTGGAACGATATACTCATGTCGAAATCGAGTTCCAGGTCGTCAGGGCTTGCGGCGTCCGGAGCCCCATCCTCGACCGGACCGTCTTTGGCCTCGCCGTCCCCGCCTGTTTCAGAGCTGACCTCGCTCGCCGTCTCTGATGGGCAAAGAGTGATGGCATCCAACCAGGATGCCTCAAGCTGCAAGGGTGTACGCTTCATCGTCGCTCCCGATACCCACGGCCCGCTGCCCCGCGTTTCCAGCTTTCGAATGCGCCACCCACATCACCCGATCATCGCGCCCGCAGAGCCTCAGGTTGATCTCGCCGTCGACGGCCAGCGCCAGGGCGGCCATGGTTTCCAGGGTGAAGTTGGTGTCACCGTTGAGGATCTTGGAGACATAGGCCGGGCTCTTGCCGATGGCGCGGGCCAGATCGGCGCGGGTCATGCGCAACGCGTCCATCCGCGTGGCCAGCGATTCCGTGAAGTCCAGCGAAAGACGCGCGGCTTGATATGAGGGGCTGTCCTTGGCCGTTGCGGCATACGTTTCGAAAAAACCAGTGCTCATCGGATTATCCTTCCCAAACCTTGAGCCCGTCCCGCAGGTAGGCCTCGCGGTTTCGCGTGGCCTTCTCGATCTCGCGCGTTGGCGTGTCCTGACCCTTCTTCCAGAACGCATGAGAGACGATGATGCTCCTGTCGGGGCCATCAAAACAAAGGAGGCGCACATCGTTCCGTCGAAGCTCCCAAAGGCCTTTGGCGCTCATGATCTTGCGGCGGACCTGCGTCGAGAGGTGCTGCTGTGGTTCGCGCGCGTAGCGCTTAAGGACGGCCATGATGCCGTCAACCTGCTTGGTGTGGCCGCCCTCATGGGCCTTCGACAGAAACGCCTCCAGGTTGCATCGGCCGCGTTCCGTGCAGACGGCATAAACAGTGGCGACCTCACCAACGACACGTTTGACGAACATACGTTAACTCAGGAGTTAATAGGGTATCGGAAGCGAGTCAACCCCCAAGGGGCGATAGCGGCGACACGCCCCACAAACATACACTGTACCGTTCGTCATAGAAAACCCATGGCGTTGGCTGGGCGCCGCCCCCTACACCACGAACCCGCTGTGGACGTAGCCGACGCGGCTGGGGGTATCGGGTTGGCAGACCTTCCACCAGACGGCGCCGCGCTCCAGCACGCGCAGCACGGTGCCGTCGGGCAGCGGCCCCCACGAGAGCTTGTCGTACTCGACGCTCGGGCCGCCGCGCACGTTCAGGGTGCTGGCCGAGACGGTGGCCTGGTCGTCCGCCTCGTCGTCATCCTCGTACAGGGCGTTGAGATACTGGCACGCGGTGTCGATCTGTGCTTCGGCCAGGGCCTGCTTGCGGGCCTGGGCGGTGGCGCGGTCACTGGCGTTGGAGCCGAAGAACGGCTCGGTCAGGATCGAGGGCTTGGCGCCCATTTGCGACAGGTTGGCCGTGCCGCGTCCGCCGCTGGCCTCCTGCGGTGTCTTGAAGCCCCGATCGCGCAGGCCGAGGACGTCCAGTGTGGCGTCCTGGATGGCTTCGGCGAAGCCGGCCGAGACGGCCTTCAGGTAGAGCGTTTCCGTGCCGGTGGCGCGCGGGCCGGCGGCGTTGAAGTGCAGCTCCATGGCGGCGTCGGCGCCCCAGTCCCGAACCCGGCGGTAGGCACCGGCGACGCCGCCCTTGTCGCGGGTGAAGATCTCGACCGCCAGCGCCTCGGCGTGCGTCTGCGCGGCGTGCGCCTTCATGCGCTGGGCGAGGTCCGTGTTCCAGTCGTATTCGCTCTGATCGATCGGCGCGCCCGCATAGGCGCCCGCGCGGCGGCGGGTATGCCCCACCACGATGGCGAGTTTTTTCATGGGATCCCCCTTTGGTTCAGGGCGCGGCCGGCGTCCGCCCCGCACCGATCCGTGTGGAGCGCGCCGGCCCTTGGCCAGGATACACAATGGATGTGGGGGAGGGGCCGGGAATTGAAACGGCCTCGGAATTTTTGCGCTGTCAGTCGCGCCGCCCATGGACGGCCCGCCCATGGACGGCGCGATCGCGCATGATCGTCATGGCTTCGTCGATGCTTTTCGCCGACCTGCGGTTCAGGGGTTTCGCGTACGGGAAATAGGCGCCGTACTCCTCCTCCAGGTCCACCGACATGAAGAAGTGCTCGGGCGCGTTCTTCCGCCGCCACGCCCACCAGATTCCGTCGCCATCCTCAAGAAGAGCCACGGCACCGCCCCCGTCGGGATCCCGCAGGCGTTCGCCGATCTGGTCCGGGGTCGGGTTCTTGTGGACGATCATGTCACCGGCCATGGGTTTGACGGTCCGCCCTATCGCTATTCCATGGTTGCGCGGTCTTCCTCGTCCTCGGTGGACCGGCCGGCGCGCGGCCGTCAGTCGTCTAGGATGACGATGCTCTCGTCGTCGGCCAGGGAGCGAAGAAACGTCATGGCATTGTCCGTGGCATTGGCCTCGGAATTCCCATAAATCTCCCGGGTTTTCTCGGATCCTTCTGTTTGCACCGTTACCATGAACTCGTTCGGCCAACCCGACGAAACAGGTTGACCAATACGCGAAACACAGGTCTGACCACCAAACTCGTACCGCACTATCATAAAGGGCCTCAAAACGTTAGAGGCGGCTTCGCCTTGCCGGCCAAACAATTCGCGTACCGATTTGCCGCCTGTGCGTAACAAGCGGCACTCCCGTGTCTGCGGCATATTTCAATATCACGTTTATATTGTTCCTCACACGCCTTCTCGTCTTCCTCGCTCAGTTTGGACGATGTTGCAAGCGCCAAGGCGGCGGCGCCGACAACCAGGATGATTCCCACAAAGTCTCCCATCGGCAGGGGACCATCAATTGCGGCCGCGCCAGCCGCTCCTGGCAAAACCCTCGCTGCAGCTCCGCCGGCAATGGCCCAGCTGGAGCCAGGAACATGGAATCGGGAAGCAAACGAAATGGCGTTTGCGCGCGCCTCTTCAGCAGTCTTGCCGAATATTTGTTTCGGAAATAAAAAATCTCTGATTCAACAGTGCACGAGAAAATTCTGCCAGAGCGCGCGGCTTCTGATATTTTAAAATCTTTTGCCATGTCCCTGGTCCCGAAAAGTGATGGCTTTATTTGGGCTCTGACTTTGATGCGTGTGGTTTGGTGGCACCCATATTCGACTGCGTTCTCGCTAACCCAGCGCAGTTCACTTGTAACAGCCGACTCCGAAAAAAAGCAATCTCCGGGTTGTTTTTTTGCGTTTGTTAAACGCCCCGGGGTCGCGTCGTGCCTTTTGGGAGTTTCGCACGGTCCGTCGCTTACTGACTCTAGCACCTCCCCGGCGTTTTGCGCGCTCCTGAGGGCGCCGGGTCAATCCCATCCGGTCGTTTCCCCGCGACAGGCTTGGAGGCGCCGGCCTTGCGAGCGGCGTCGCCTATAAACCCCGCGCTCGCGCAGGATATGCACTCTTACGGGGTACGTTTGGCCGAGGGTTGTGGTATAGTAAAGGGTCTGGACAATGAGGCCCGCATGTCGCTTCATCCCCTCGCCCGCCGATGGGGCACCCCTTACAACGGCACCGGCATTTTGCGCTTTGGATTTGTCCGTGATCGTGCCGTGGCCGCCATTGTCGATGCGCGAACCATTGAGGAAGCCGCCGCGACCTTGCCGCCAGGAACCTACAGCGTTCGTGTCTTGCCCTTCGACTGGTCTACGGACACGAACCAGCCCGTCGAGGACATCGAATACTGGCCGGGGACTCGTGAACCGATCATCGTCCCCTTATGTATCGCATTCATGGGGCCGCCCGGCAGCGACGCCGCCCTGATCGTGTACCGGAACAGGCGTGGGGGCGCGTGCCTGACTAGCGGCGTCGCCTATAAACCCCGCGATCGCGCATGATCTGCATTGCCTCGTCGACACCGTGGGCGACGTGGCGGTTGAGAGGTTGGCCCTGAGGGAATACGGCTCCCGAGGCCTCCTCCAGGTCGTGTGACATGATGAGGTGGGGCGGGGCGTTCTCGCGGCGCCACGCCCACCAATCGCCATGGCCATCCTCAAGAAGAGCCACGGCACCGCCCCCGTCGGGATCCCGCAGGAGTTCGCCGATCTGGTCCGGGGTCGGGTTCTTGTGGACGATCATGTCACCGGCCATGGGTTCGACGGTCCGTCCTATCGCCAGTCCCAGCGTCGGGGTTCGTTGTCGTCCTCATCCTCGGAGGTGCGACCACGCAGGGCGTAGCCGGAAGCCCCAAGACCGACCACCCCGAGGGGCACACCGAACTCGTTGAACTGGATGATGTGGTTCAGTCTTGGGTTCGCGTTGACGTGTTCGCGGATGCGGCGCGCCGCGTTGGGGAAATGCTCCTTCATGTAGGCGGGGTTCTGCATGTACAGGCGGATGCCTTCGGCCACCTTCTCGGCACGGGCGTCGTCTCGCCGGTACCCCAGGTGCTCCGGGCGGGTCTGCCGATACGCGGGGTCCGCCACGGACGTCCAGGCCCCGGAGTCGTTTTGCACATGATAGAGGGCGTTGAATTGGCGGACGGATCCGGTCAGGGGAATTCCCGTGCGCTCCTGAGCGATGTCATCAATCGCATGACCGACCTCGTGGGCAATGACGTTGTCCCGATGGACCCCTTCAAGTCTGTCATGAACCTGAATGTAGCGTTCCGGGCCATCTATTCCCGGGCGCGTGATATACGCACCAAGAGCTCCCCGCGGGAGCGCGCGGCTCGGCACAGCCTCCGTTCTGCGGCCAATGAGTCCCTCTCCGACTGTGACCACGTCTTCGGGTTGCAGCGCTTGATCCAGTCCGGTTGCGCTTCTTCTTCCGGCGATAAACGGCGCCGTAAGAGGCGTGCCTTCAATGCTTTCTCTGAGAGTTCCTGAGCCATCCGCCGGCACTCCCTTCGGATAGTCCGCCTCGATCGGGCGGGCGGGGACATCATCGATCCGCCGCATATGACTTGTAACAGGAGACCGTGCTTCAAGCAAGTTTCCGGGGTCTCCGATGCCCGCATTCCGTATGGGTTGCGCAACCACGTCGTCGGCGCGGGTCAGTGCGTCGACCAGGGACTCGGCCGCCTGGCCGGCCTTTTTCGCCCCGCGCGCGACCGTTCCCAGCACGGGAATCGCGCCGATCAGCGCCGTGGCCGCGTGTGCGGAGTGCGGCACCTTGGCCCACCCGTCCGCCCGGTTCACCGCCGCCATGGAGTCGAAGTAGTCTTCAAGACTCATGGCTTCTCCGGACCCCGGGAGAATGGACAACGCTGTTTCCGCCGCACCCTTGATGACCCGTTCCATCGCGCCGTCCGGAATGGCCGGCTCGCGCGGGAAATGTGTCATCCTTGCCGCGTTCGCGGCGGCGTCCGGACTGGACCTCGGCTGGAGTGCCCGTTCGAGCAGGTCCGGATTCTGGAACCGCGCCGGCGGGGTCCACGCGGGCGTCGCAGCCGGGGTTCGGCCGGCCGGGATCGTTCCGGCCGGCGCCGTATTCTCGGATCCACCCATGGGTCATTCTCCTTGGCGTTGGGACTCAGCCCCTCACGGGCTCCACGTGTCATCGGCGGCATCGAACTGACCGGCCCCTGGGCGCCAGTCGCCGGCGCGCGACACGCCGCGCGGCCCCGTCCCGCGCCCCAGGCGCACCGGTTCGCTGGCCAGACACCCGGCGACCGCGTCCAGGCCGTCGTCGCGGCCGCCGCCCAGCGGGCGCCACTCGCGCATTTCGGCGATGAACGGCGACTCCCAGACCGAGCGGTGCGCCCACAGCGCGCGTTCGGCCAGCACGGGATCAAAGGCGTCAACGATGCGGCGTTCCTTGGCGCGGGTGGAGACGTGCTCGACCACCGCCGCCGCGACGCCCTGTTCGCGCAACACCTTGCGCAGCAGCCCGGGCAGGAAGCGGCCGATGCCGTTGGTCTCCACCGTCACGGCGGGCAGGTGGAGGTCCTCCAGGATCGCGGCGACCTGCCGGCACAGGGCGGACGCGGCGTCGTCCGGCGCGTTCTCCCCCGACGAGGCCGTCAGGTACGCCACCCGGTGCAGCCAGTAGGTGCCGTCCTCGGCGGTGAACAGGGCCGCCAGTACCGAGCCGTCGCCGCCCCGGGCCGGGTCGCCCAGCGCCGGGTCCCACCAGCACGCGGCGGAGACCAGGCGTCGGTCGCCCAGGCGCAGCACCGGCCGGCCGCGCACCTCTGCATAGCTGAGGTCATCGTCATAGACGCGCAGGCGGTCGGGATCGAGCCGGCTGTCGGCGATGTTCACCGGCCGCAGCTGCATCTGGCTGGCGAACTTGTTCGGCCCCTGGTGGCGGCGGACTTGGGCGATCGTCGCCGCCGTGAACTTGTCGGGCCAGGCGCTTTCGCCGTCCGCGTCGAGCAGGGGGATCTCCAGGCGCGGAAAGCCGTGCAGGAACGGCCGCGTCTCGCCCGCCTCCGGCCGCGCCTCGGCGGCGTAGATGGAGTGGTGCGCGTGCGGCGTGCCGACGTAGACCTGCACGCCGCCCGGGGTGAGCACATAATCCAACTCGGACAGGCGCGCCCGCAGGGTGGCGCGCTTGACGACGGTGTCGGCGGTGTTGGGCACCTCGACGTCGTCGCAGATGATCACGTCGGCGCGGCTGCCGGTGATGTTGCCGGTGACCCCGCGCGCGATCATGGAGGGATCGCGGCTCTCGGTCGGGCGGACGACGGTGAACTGATCGGCCGCCCACTGGTCGGCGCGCGGTGGCTTCAGGTCGGGGGTGGCCGGGTGGCGCTCCAGGATGCGCTTGACGTTGCGGACCATGCGCGTGGCCAGCGCGTGCTCGGCCGCCAGAACGAGAATGCGCGTGTCCGGCCAGCCGGCCAGCAGCCAGGCGCAGAACAGGCCGACCACGGTGGACTTGCCCGAGCCGCGAAAGGCCATCAGCAGGCAACCCCGGTCGCGCTCGTCCCAACGCCGCTCCAGCCAGCGGGCCATGCGCAGGTGATGGGCGGGGGTGTCGCGCTCCTGGACATGGTTCCAGATCCACAGGAACTCAGAGAACGACAGGCGCGGCTCAGTCATCCGGGGCGTCATCCTCGTCTTCGGCGCCCTCGCCGACGGCGGCGCGGGCGCGGGCCAGCAGGTCGGCCAGAGCATCCGGTTGGTCGTCGACCGCGCCGGACAGGTCGAGCCCGACCCGCCCGGCCAGCTTGAGAAGGAGGTCGATATGCGCCAGCACGGCCTTGCAGCCGCTTTGCCAGGCGCCGAACTCCTTTGCATCGTCCGGAACTGGGCGGGCGGCGAAGGCGTCGTAGGCGTCCAGCGCCCGGTGCAGGGTCTCCGGCAGCGAGGCGCGCAGGCGCTCGCGCGCGGCCGACAGGTCGGCTGCGGTGGTGGCGGTGGTGGTCATGCTGATCTCCAAAAGCCGGTTCAATTGGATCATACGAAGTCCGTTTGATCCGTTCCGGGCTGGTGGGCGCTGGCCGTCTCCTCCCCCCTTCGGCTATCAGATTCACACATCATTACTTTTTTTCGTCATTGCGAGGAGCGAAGCCCAAAAATCAACAATTGGGCAATCCAGAGCGGATATCTGCGCTTTACGCTCTGGATTGCTTCACCCTCGTCTTGCGACGAGGGTTCGCAATGACGAGTCACATCACCGCGCGAGCGAAGAGCCGCCGCTTCGGCGGAAACAAGTGTGAATATGATAGATGTAATGGGGAGGGTTGGGGTGGGGTCTTGTCCCGTCCAGCTCGTAGGGTGCGTCTGACCGCCGCGAACGCGGCGGACGACGCACCGCCTCGCGGCCGTCGCGGCCACCTGGTGCGTCGTCGGCGGCGTCGCCGCCTCCAGACGCACCCTACGACTGATCTCCAGACGGTGTTCGCGAGGCTCACACCGTGATCGTCTGCAGGTCCGCCTCGGACAGGCGGCGGGGGAACACGCCGACCTGCCGGATCCAACAGCGCGGACCGACCGTGCCGTCCGCCGTGCCGCCCAGGGTGAGCGTGGTCAGGCCTGACGGAACCGCGCCGCCGGTGTCGGTGACCTCGGCCGAGCCGTTCAGCACCAGGGCGAAGTCGTCGGCGGCGAACGCGGCGGCGCACCGGGCCTCGGCGCCGCCGGTCACGCCACTGTCGGTCAGGGAGGCCACCGTGGCGCCGCCCGCAACCACGGTGACGCTGGCGCTGCCGCCGCCGGCGGTATCCAGCGTCACGGACAGGCGGTTGTCCGATGTGCCATCGTGCAGGCTGGCCAGGGTGGCGCTCTGTCCGCCAGGCACGGCCCCGCGCACCAGGACCGTCCCTTCGAACGGATTGAACGGCCATGCGCCCAGGGACAGGTTCACCTGGTCGGCGGGCCTGTTGGCAGGGGCCGACGTGGTGGCGATGTAGCTGGTGGCGCCGCTGCCGGCTTCCAGTTGCGGTCCCCACAGGTGCACGCCGCTGCTGCCGTCGCCATCATAGGTCGAGAATCCCGTGGTGTCGCGCAGGCGGAAATGCACGGGCGCCAGCGGCGTGGTGCTGGCGGCGGTGGCGGTGATGGCACAGCGGTACCAGCCGTCGGCCAGGGCCTCCAGGACGGGGACGGCGCTGCCCTCGGTGGCGTCGATGGTGCCGGCGACGAGGTTGAACACGGCCGACTGCACCGCGCCGAAGGCGGTCGACGGCAGCACGATCTGCAGGCGCTCGCGCCCGTTGCTTTTCGCGAACACCGACAGGGCGTAGTCCTGGCTGGCGGTGAAGGACAGGTCTTCCTGGTACAGGGTGTGGATGGCGGTGGCCGCGTTCTCGGTCAGGGTGAAGGCGGTCCCTGTCTCCTCCGGGGCGGTCACGGCGCCGGCCGCGACGCTGGCGGCATCGGTCTTCCACAGGGCGTCCGTCAACGTTTCGGTGTAGAGAAAGAGATTGCTGCGGGCTTCTTCCACGAGCCAGCCCCGGTAGGCGCCCGTGTCGGGCGCGTAGTCGTGACGCAAGACATTCGCCGCGACGGTTTCGACCCGGCCGAGTGCATTGACGCGTCGGGCCGCTGACGTGCGGGTGACCGCCAGCGCGGACGGAGTCACCTCGGGGCGGGCCAGCAGGGGAAGGGTGGGGTAGATGATGGTCATGGGGGGCTCCGTCACGAACAGGCACAAGCGCCAGCCGCGCGCGTCGCGGCGCGCGGATCGATGCCGCGTTGGTCATGGGTGGGTGTGGGGCCTATCGATGGGGATGGCAGGACGCGGCCGCCATCACGCATCCTCCGCCCAAATCTCGGACCACAGCCCAGCCGGGCAGGTCCATTCGGTGGTTTGGTTCGCGTAGATCAGGGGCGCGCCGGCCGTGTACACGGTGCCATCGGCCGCCGTGCCGATCAGCTTGATGTCTTGGGCGGCGGGCGGGGTGTGGGTCAGGACATCCGCCGCGCGGGTGACGGCAGAACCGGCCGTCTCGATACACTCCAGGTCCATGTTGGCCTGCTGGCGTCGTAAGGACGCCCCGTGGATAATGATGTCTTCGCCGGCTGTTGTGCTGTTGGGTCCGAGAAATGCGCTCAGTGACGTATTCGTTAACGCGGTCGCTTGTATATCTAGTCTTCTAATTGCTCCCGACCAAATTTCATCTGTAAACGAGACCGAAAATGTGCCTCCCCAGTTACTAAACCCTAGTGACGATCCTATATCTCCAAGCACAGCAAAACTGCTTGCGTGATATCGGAGCTCCCCGGATGTTCCGGCTTCATAAAAAACGGTTTGAATCCAGACCTCGTCTGCTTGGATGCCGGATTTATCCGACAATTTGGCGCCTGACGTAGCGCTCCCACTCGAAGCAACGCGCGCGGAGGCCCCTGATCCAGGGATCAATACGCCGGTCGATCCCTCGGATGTTACAACACCACTCTGTTGAGAACTATATTGCGTTGGGTCTGTGCTGTATGCTTGGTGTTCTGTGGCCGCCGGCATAATGAGGATGTGGTCACTATTGTCGATCCGGGGGGCATCAACAGAAAACGAGGAAAAAGTACCATTCGCCGCTTTCAACGTAGCCGTCGAGGCTCGACTGAACGATGCCGCCGCCTGAACCGCGCCGGATTGGAACAGGTATGTTGTCCCTCCAGCCGGAGGTGGCGCAAACACAGGCACGCCCCGCAGGGCCGCTTGTCCCAGCATCAGCTTACCCCTCCGATGTGCGCGGCGATCAGGTCGGTGCCGTCGTGGGTCAACACCACCAGGTCAAAGGCACCGGTCGCCGTCTGCCATGCGGGCGCCGAGCCGCCCACCCACCGGGCCGCCGTCGTGTCGGCCTGCTCGAACGTGGGCGCACGGCCGCCGGTGGCGTCCTGGATCAGCTTGAGGGTGACCGAATACCCGCGCCCGGCCGGCGGATCGGGCAACGTGATCGCGGTGTCACCGCCCAGGGTCAGCGGCTGCAGCTCGCCGTCGGTTAGGTCCACGGTATGCGCGGCGCCGACGCTGGCGGCGGTCACCTTGAAGCGCCCCAGGGTGTAGTCGATCAGCGCAAGGGTGGCGTTGTCGCCGGGCTGGATGGCCGTGTCGGCCGTCTGCCCCTGCAACGCGGTGGCGAAGTCGCCCGCTTGCGACGTCGCGGCCGAACCCAGGCCCAGGGCCGCTCGCCCGGCGGCGGCGTCGCTCGTGAGGACCGCGCGGCCCGTCGCCGTGCTGTCGGTGATGTCGGTTGCGACGATGGCGCCGCCCGAGGCCGGCGCCACCCAGTCGACCCCACCGGTGCCGTCGCTCGTCAGCACATGGCCGCTGGCGCCGTTGGTGGAGGGCAGCGTCAGGCCGTTGATGGTGGCGCCCGCCACAGAGCCGCCGGTGATGGCCACGCTGTCGGCGTTCTGCGGCGCCAGGGTGCCGAGACCGAGCGCCCCCTGAAGCGTGGCCTCGGCGGTCGGGTCGGCGTCGATGGCGGCGGCGATCTCCTGTGCCGTCTGATCGGCCGTGGCGCCGTTCTCGATGTTCAGGTGTGCGCGCAATGTGCCGGCGTCGATGCCCAAGGCAATCGTTCCGCTGGTGGTGACGGGCGAGCCGCTGTCCACCTGGATGCCGTCGCT
>JGI12109J20283_12193292_pt1 | contig 22280 bp, 18 predicted proteins | sample ElkSlonscriptome_12_FD_20283 | JGI IMG/M metagenome (IMG submission 20283)
CCGGCCGTCGCTCGTGCGCAGACCAAACCGGCGCGCGTCGCGGTCAAACCGGGTGACATACCCGGCGATGGTATCGGAAAAGGTAAAGTGGAGGTTGGTCATCTCAGGCTCCTTCCGGGTCGGTATATCCCTGCGAAATCTCAACAATATTGCCCTCCGGGTCGGCCAGCCAGGCGGTGCGCCAGCCCGGAATGAAATCATCAAAGCTGAGCGGCCCCAGCGTGACGCGGGCGGCCGCGCCCATGGCGGCCAGGGTGGCGTCGACATCGTCCACCATGAAGGCGAGATGCCGCCAGCCGGGAAACCAGGGACCGTCCCTGGCGGGCGGTGGCACCGGGGCGGGCTCGGTCGCCTGGAAGAGTTCCAGGTAGCACGCACCCAGTTTGAGAAAGACAATCGCGCTGTCGCCGACCGGAATGGCGCGGGTGCGGCGGAAGCCGAAATGCTCGGTGTAGAACTGCTCGATCACCTGCGGGTCGGCGCAGGCGATGGCGATATGATGCACAGCAATGGATGCCATAGAGTTCTCCTCCTTTCATGCCAATTTTTTTATAGCCACAGAGGACACAGAGATGATAAACGGGAATATGCAGCCAGTGCGCCCAGTGCGCCCGTTCCCGTTGATTGCCGGCTTGCTGGCACATTGGTATTAGCGGGTTGCCAGCCGATCGAGGATCGTGCGGGCAAACAGATGACAATGCCCCCCCGTGCGCGCCGTGACCAGGTCGCCATCCACGACGACATCCGCATCGACGTAGGTCGCGCCCATGTTGCGGATATCGCCCAGCAGGTTGATATGCCCGACGACGGGCCGTCCGCGCACCAACTCAGGGACGGACGACACCAGCCACATACCGTGGCAGATAATGCCCTTGAGAATCTGCGGCTCGGCAAAGGCGCGCTGGAGGAACTGCGTGGCGGGGGGCAACTGGGTGATATCCTCGGTGTAGCGCAGGCGGTCGGCCACAAACGCCGAGGGGACAATGATCGCGGCATAACTGCGCAGGTCGGCGTCGCTCATGCCCTCAAAGCTCTCGTGACACACAAACGGCACCTGGTACTCGTGGCCGTGAAAGGTCAGCGCCGGCTGCCCCCAGAGGCGCGAGAGAAAGTGCAGGTCGATGCCCTCCTCGGCGAAGCGATGTTGATAGTAGAAAATCTCTTCCTCGTAGAAGTCACTTTCGATCAGAATCCCGATTTTTTTCCCGGCTAAAGCCATACTGGTTCCTCATCATGATTAGGATCGGGGGGCCGGGAAGCATGCACCGGCCCCGCTCGTTGATCCGTGCGTCGTCGGTGATCCCGCCGGCCATGTGCCGGCACAACCACCGTGCATTCCATCCCCTTCTGCATGATCCTTCGTGGTCGTCGTGTCCTTCGTGGTTGATGGATCCCCCCACTCAGGCCAGGGAGCCGTCGGGATGCTGGACCATGCCGGCAAAGTGAATGGCAATCTTGCCGTCGCGCAAGACCCAGCTATCGGCAAAGCGCATCCGGGCTTCGCCGTCCGGGGTCTGCATGGTAATCTGCTCGGTAATCATCAGCGTCTGGGGAGCATCGGTCTCGGCCCAGAAGACAATATCGGTTTCCAGGCCGTTGATCCCCAGAATGCCCTGCATATGCTCGCGCAGTTGGTCGCGGCCCTTGTAGTAGCGCGGCTCCTTCAGGAAGCTGCTGATGAGCAGCGCGTCGTCGGTATACTGGTCCAGCAGCGCGTCGATATTTTTGTCGAGGATATGCTGGATATGCTCGCGGTACATGCGCCCCAGCGGGGTGTCCGGTACGTTGTTCATGGTAGGCTCCTCCTATGTAACATACTTATCCCGACCAATCGGGTCACACAATCATTCCGACTGAACTGAGGTTCGGCAACGAGCTTAGGATTCCCGGGTCACGACCGGCATGCTCGTAGACAAATCATCATGAACACTGGCAGTTTCAACCATGTCATTCATTGCATACACTTTAAACAGGGATAAACGTTTGATATTCCAGATAATCATCACAACAGATGTTACTATCGCAACTGCATAATGTATCATTTCAGCAAAGAGCGCTTCCGGCCTGACTGCAACACCCAGATAGTAGATCAATCCCAGCAGTAGATAGGACAGAAATTGCAGCGTATGCTGGCAGGCATCACGCCAATGTTCCGCGCGCTGTTCAGTACTGGTCACAACTGAGCGCTGTTTACCATACCATCCTGCCATCATCAAATGGAAAAATGCCAGGGTGAAAATAAAGACATGGTAACTCTCAGCCGTATTGACCAGAAAGCAAAAGTTAATCAGCGCAAACATAATTGAGAAGCGTAGGATATCAAAGAAGAAACGACCAAACTCCAGGGTGTAGGGATAGCGCTCAATCAACAGGCTATACCCCATCCAGGCGGTGACAATCCAGAACAGCGTCACACTAAATGAAACGGCGGTCAGGAGTTGCGACGGATCGCTGATATCGAATACCGGTCGGGTAGACCAGTCAAATGTATCTGCCAGCAGCCGAAACCCATTGACCAGGGTTAGCGCAAAGAAAAATGTGACAAACTGTGGTAAATGTTGTAAAAACCGACTTGTTGGCGTTGTTGCCATCGTTTTCACCTGCCTGCAACTGCATACACCCGTATTAGAACCGGCGGCAGTATCGCAACCAAAGACCACCGCCGGTTCTATGACCCTGGTTAAGGAATTAACTACTCAAAATCATGTCGGCGGCTTTCTCGCCGAACATATAGCAGGCGGCCAGGGTATTCCCGCTGACGATGTTGGGCATAATCGAGGCATCGACAACGCGCAGCCCCTCAACACCATATACCTTAAGCTGCGGATCGACCACTGCCAGGGCATCGCGCCCCATCTTGCAGGTACCCACCGGATGCCAGAGCGTCGTAGACTGGGTGCGGATGTAGGGTTCGAGTTCGGTGTCCGGACCAGGAGCCAGTTCAAATTCACTCAGACCGGCTGTCGTGAGCGCCTGGGTGCCGGCGAGATCGCGGATCGTTTTGATCCCATTGATCAAAATCTGCACATCGATATCCCGTTGCAAGTAATTTGGATTAATGACCGGCGCATCCTGGGGATTCGCTGAGCGCAGCGTCACCTCACCGATGCTGTGGGGCTGCACCATCATTGCCAGGAAGATCGATGCCGGACCACCAAAGTCGAGGATCGGGCGAAACGCGGTCGGAATGCTCGGAGTAAAGTTAATCTGCATATCCGGAGCAGCCGCATCCATCCCGGGGCGCGTCCGCAGGAAGAGCGCATTGCCGGTCGCTAACCCGGGTGCCGGGAAATCCTCCCGGGTGCGATAGACCACAAACGCCTGCAGGTGATCGCGCAGATTCTGCCCAACACCGGGGAGATCAACGACCACCGGGATAGCGTGCTCACGCAACTGCACGGCGGGACCAATGCCCGAAAGCATGAGTAGCTTGGGTGACTGGAAGGCACCGGCACTGACAATGACCTCACGCTCCGCGCGCACCTGCTGCGTTGCGCCATCCTGGAGATACTCAACCCCCACCACACGCGTACCATCGAGCAGGAGCCGGGTGACTTCGGCCTGGGTGATCACCGTCAGGTTGGGACGATCCAGAATGGGGGACAGGAAGGCCGTGGCAGCGCCGGCACGGCTACCATCTTTATTGACCGTGAACTGGAGCAGTCCCGCGCCATCTTCCTGGCGCGCTCCGTTGTAATCCCAGTTTGGGCCGTCATAGCCCAGTTCACCAGCGGCGGCCATAAATGCCGGCGAACGCAACGGCTCATCGGGACAGTCCCGCACGCTGAGCGGGCCACCCACGCCGTGATACTCCGAGGCACCGCCTTCGTAATCTTCCGAGCGTTTGAAGTAGGGCAGCACATCCGCGTAACTCCAGCCATCATTGCCCAGCGCGTTCCACTGGTCATAGTTGAGGCGATGGCCCCGGACATACATCATATGGTTGATCGCGGTGCTCCCCCCCAGCACGCGGCCTTGCGTGAAGGGCAGTGGTCGTCCGGCCAGGCCCGGTTGCTCTTCAGTCGCAAACTTCCAGTCCAGTTCACTGCCATAGGTTTCCAGCGAGCGCGTGATCGTGGTGATACGCGGATCATTATCCGGACCACCGGCTTCGAGGAGCAGAACGCGCGTCCCGGGAGTGGCACTAAGGCGATGTGCCAGCACACTACCCGACGCACCGGCGCCAACAATAACATAGTCGTACGGCTGTTGTGTAGCCATCATTACCTCCAAAATGTAGTGCGACACGAACGTCGTTACGTGATAACATCAAGTTGCTGCATCAAACTGTAAAAGTCGCTCAGGATTTTGACACCGGCAATCTGACCATTCGCAAAGTAGAAGAAGGTCATGCCCGGAATAGATGCCTCATTGCCGGTCGCCTCGACGTTGTTCCAGGTCGCGCGATGCTTCGAGGTATGCATGCGCCAGCGGGCCGCCGCAGTATTGCCGTCAACGATGATCTCCTCCGGCCAGTAGATCAGGTTTTCAAAGGCAACGTGGTTGGTTTCCAGAATGCGCTTGAATGCTTCCCGATCACTGGTCTGGATAAAGGTCAGGACATAATCGAAGTTGGGAGCCAGCACCGCATCGACCGCCTGCATGTCCTTTTTCGTCCATATATCGTCAAACCAGCGTTTGACCGCAGTAACAGCCGCTTCGCGTGAAATGATCGTTTCCGTTGTCATCAGATAGACCTCCTTAATGCTTACAGGTTATGACGGATTGTCGCGGCAGGTGCGGCAGCATGGCTACCGCACGCCATACACCAAATGTTATGCGACCGGCTCCGCGGCTCCGGGCGGTGGCGGCACAACCCCCAGTTGCTGGAGAATACCCAACTCATCCACATTGGCCCAGCGCTCAACAATCCGGCCGTCCTTGATCCGCACGATAGTCATACCCGTGAAGCGCAGGTTTTTCCCACTCGGTGGCATGCCCATCACCCCACCGGTATCGGTGCCCGTCATAACCCAGCGATGCACAACCTTGTCATCGGTGTAGATTTCATCCTCAACCGACAGATGAATATCAGGCATTGCCCCCCGAAACATGGTGACAATCTGGCGAAAGCTGCCGGAGCCGCGTTCTTCCTTGGCATGCCCGCCGACGGTCGAATGATCAATCGCATCCGGGGCAATCAGTTCCTCGTGAAACTCACCCTTATTCCAGGCGGACTCGAAAAAGCGTACCGCAATCGCGTTGTTGTCCACTGGTGTGTTTGCCATGAGATAACTCCTTTGTGTACATCAAAAATCATACAGATACCGAATATCAGGGATGAACGCCGACGATCAGGCTTGAAGTTGCTGAAACAGGCCAAAGTCATTCTCGTTGACATGGACGGTCTTGATCTTACCCTGCTCAAAGGTGAAGATATCAATCCCGTAGTCCTCAACGACATTACCACTGGCGGGCATACCCAGGAACTCGCCCTTGTGCGTACCCTTGATGCGCCAGCGCGAGGCGACCTTGTTGTCGCCGGCAATCTCGCGCTCCACCGTAAAGGTGATGTCGGGGAAGGCAGTGCGCAGGTAGGTGACAAAGCCTTTCATATTGTCGTAGCCGGCAATCGGCGCGGGCTGCGTCGGGATGATAAACTGGAAGTCCGGCGTCATAATCTCTTCGATCAACTCCAGCTTGCCCTGGCTCATAATCTCGTTGAAGTAGATGTGCGTCGTCTTCAGGTTCTGATCGGGGTTCTCGGCCAGCAGCGGGCTGGTGGGCAGAATGCCCAGTTGGTTGAACATGCCGACGGTATCTTCATTGCCGTGGGTCTCGACGATCTGGCCGTTCGCCATCCGCTGCCAGGAGATGCCGTCAATCTCGAACGTGCGCCCACTGGCGGGGATATCCCCCGCAACGGTGTGGATGGCTGCGCCCAGGTGCGTGCCCCCGCCGAGCCAGCGCGTCACGACCGTGTCCCCAAAGGCAACCATATCCTGCGGGTGGATGTAGAAGTCCGGGAAGCAACTGTGCAGCATCGTCACCAGTTCTTTGAAGCCATCCGGTCCCCGGTAAGGTTCGGGATGGGTCGGCAGCGTAAAGACGAAGTCGGGTGCGATCAGTTCGTACAGGGTTGCCAGGTTACCGTCGGTCATGATCTCCTTGAAGTAACGCATGGCGATGTATTTGTTACGAATGGTTTCATCAGCCATTGGAATTCTTCCTCCTTTTCGTACAGCCAGTTTTTAGCCGGGTTACACTGAACCGACGTTACATCTCCTTGACCGGCAGCGCGCCGGTATCGCCCACCGGCTCAAATGAGTCGACAATGTAGGCGACAACCACGGGCTTGCCGCTGGTGGGTGAACGCCGCACGTTCCAGGTCTGTCCCGCCAGGAAAGCGATCCGCTCGCTGTTGGGGGCAGGTGGGTTCCAGACGCTGGCCTGCCAGTGGGTCATAATTTTGACTTCGGCCTGATCGCCGGCCGGGTTGACCGTGATGGCAAGTTCTTTCGTCTCGTGAACCTCATCAAAGAAGGTGTTGGTTACGCGGTTGTACCACTGGGCCACCCCCTCGCGGTCGGTGACGGTCACTTCGGGAAAGCGAAACTCCAGTTCGCCATCAGCTACCATCGCCATAAACTCGTCCAGTGTGACATGCACATCCAGCGCGCGATACCAGTCATCTACGAACTGCTTGACTTCCGCCTCGGTCAACGGTGCGGTTGTTGTGGTCATGGTTGTATCTCCTGTGTAGGCCAGTTACCTGGCACAGTATGCTGATTCCGAGATTTCTCGTGTATCCTTCTCGCCTGTCATACCAATGTGCCATCAAACCAGCAATCAACTGGAATGGGCTCAACGGACGCAACGGCGGCATATTCCTGTTTATCATCTCTGCGTCCTCGGTGTGCTCTGTGGCTATGACAACAGATCGGTATCAGAGCGGTTGAATTACTGGCCGCAGGTCGCGCCGATCCGCTCCGGATGCGTATCACTCTCGAGTACCAGGTCGATCAGGAAGGGACCGGGATGCGCCAGCGCCTGCTCAATCGCCGGGCTGATCTCCCAGGGTTGCTCCACCCGTACGCCCGGCACGCCCATTGAGCGGGCCATCTCAGCGAAGTGCAGCGGTGGATGCGACAGGTCAAAGCTCAACGGGAAATCATGTTTGGCAATGTCGCGCTCACGCCAGTACTGCTCGATATTGAGTTGCAGCAGCCGGTACGAGGCATTGTTGCAGACGACAAACTTGACATTGACATTGTGGCGGGCAGCACTCCAGAGCGCCTGGATGGTATACATCGCCCCACCATCACCCGTAAACCCGATGACGGTCTTGTCAGGGTTGGCAAGCTTCGCCCCGATTGCGCCGGGGATGCCGACCCCCAGCGAGCCGCCACGGGTGAGGAAGTAGTGCCCGGTCTGTTCGGGCGGCCAGTAGCGCACCAGATCGGGTGAACTGGTCAGCGCCTCATCGAAGATAATCACATCCGCTTGCGGCAGTTGCGCCACCAGTTCGGCGGCAAAGCGGGACATCTTCAGCGGCACCTGATCACGGACATCGGCATCTGCCTGCAACGCAGTCGCGCGCCGGGCTTCCTTCTCGCCGGACAGCGTCGCCATCCGCTGTTGCGCAACATCGCGCTGTGCGGACGACATGACACGCTCCAGCGCCTCGGACAGCATCCCTAGCGAGAGCTTCGGGTCGGCGACGACGCCCAGATCGACCGGGTGGTTTTTGGCGATCTCGTAGGCATTCAGGTCAATATGAATAACTTTCGCCCCCGGAGCAAAGATATCGCCCAGTTCCGGGAAGACCTCCGGCAGTACATAGGTGCCACAGATCAGAATGACATCGCCCTTCTGCATCACCGGCAGGCTGGCCGACCCGAACATATGCCCGGTCATGCCCTGGTAGAGCGGGTGGCTGTAGCTGATGTTAACCTCGCCCGCATCCGCTTCCCAGACCTCGGCCCCCACCTGTTCGGCCACGCGGGTCAGTTCTGCCTGCGCACCGGAGTAGGCCACACCATCGCCGATAAAGATCATTGGTCGCTCGGCCGCGGCCAGTAGTCCGGCGGCTTCGCGGATCATGCTCGCGGACGGCGCAACGCGGGTGGAGGGAATAGACGTTGGGCGAACCGGTTCCACCACCGGCGCATCCAGGATATCCTGCGGAATGCAGACATAGACCGGACCCATCGGCGGCGTTGCGGCAATTTTGATGGCCCGCCGCAGCACGCGTAGCAGCGAGGAGGGCTCCATCACCATCGTGGACCACTTGGTCACCGGGCGGGCAAAAGCGACCAGGTCGCCCGCCATCTGCGCATCCAGCGCCTGATATTTAATGCCCGCATCACCGCCGATCACAACCAGCGGCGCGTGCCCACGCATCGCCTGGTAGAGCGCGCCTATGCCATTGCCTACCCCCGGCGTGCTATGCAGTTGCACCAGCGCCGGCTTCTGCGTAGCGCGGGCATAGCCGTCGGCCATCATCACCGCCACCGACTCCTGCAGCGTCAGGATGTACTTCATCTCCGGGTAGTCCCACAGCGCATCCAGCAGACCCTGCTCAACCGTACCAGGGTTGCCGAACATATGCGTCATGCCATCGGCCAGGAACTGCTCAACTAGCGCAAAACGTCCAGTTTTCCGGCTCATCTTCTGCTCTTTCCGTTCACAGAACTGAGAACTGAGAACTTGACCAAGAACCAGGAACTGAAAACGAAGGACTGACTTCAGTTCTCATGGTTCTCGGTTCTCGGTTCTCCGACGACTACCACCCCCAGCGGCGCAGACCCTGCTCCAGCACTTCGATCATCTTCTCACCCACCAGGCGCGAGTCCTGGGTGGAGCGCCCCGTCAGGAAGGGGTAGTCCAGAATGGTGGAGGTAGTGCGCCCCACGCCACCGTGGTACTGCCCTTCGGGGCCGGTGGCATCGCGCAGGATAAACTCAAGCGGATAGAAGGGCGGGCCAAAGTTGGCATTGACATTGATAAAACCGGTGCCGTCCTTGTAGTCATACTCGATGGCATGGCCGGTCACATGCTTACCCCAGATGATACTCTTGCGGTCGGTGTAGTCCCGGGCGAAGGCCAGGACACCCACGGCGTAGCAGATCGGCGCGATCAGTTTGTCGTGGTGCCGGAACCCGAGGACCACATCATGCAGGCGCTGGTTGTTGGCAATATCGACCAGGGCACCACTGCCGCCCGGAATGAGCAGCGCGTCATACTCGGCCAGTTGCTGCCAGCACTCATCGCGCATGTTGTAATACTTCTCCAGTTCGTGACCGAACTCAGGATCGTTGAAGTAGGGCCGCTCCGGGAACCAGTCGTTCAGGCTGATCGGATTGTCAATTCGCTCCGACTGCTCCAGGTTGCGCGTCTTCTCGGCGTAATACTCGCTGGTGACGACCTTGCGCAGCGGCGGGTCAAAGTAGCCGGCATTCTTGCTGGGCGGCAGGGCGCGCGGCTTCTTGCCGGTCGCGGTCATAAACACCGTCTCGTAGCCATGCGCATCCAGAACTTCGAGCGGGCCGACCAACTCTTCACCCCAGTAGCCCCACTCCGATACGAACGCCAGGATCTTCTTCGTCATATGTGCCTCCTCCGAAACCGTTGCTATGTTTCCAGGTATCCCTCACCTGTCTGTCCTCACAATAGCAGAGCAGAATGGACAGTACCACGGGTGAATGCCGTAACTGGCCTAAGGGAATATCTTAGGCTTAAAGGCGGAAGCGGGAGAACGGCGGAAGCTCTCAAGTATAGGCTTTTTGGATGGATCGCGTTCCAAGGGGATCGGTAGGGGCAACTCCCAATGGTTGCCGACGACAACGTTTTCCGCATTAGCACGCCATAAGCAGGCATGAGAACCTGCCCCTACCAGAAAGCCCTACGCCTGAGAGAGTTCAGGGGCGGACAACACATACCGGCCGGCACGCAGCCGGCTCTATCTGGTAGCAGTGATCAATTGGTACAGCCGGTATATCGTGAACTGGACGCCAGATGACACGCCGGGCATGCCGTTCGTGCTAGATGTTTGACATAGGGTCCATTTTGTCTACGCAACTTTCACCTTTTTTCTACAGCCAACGGTGGGGGGGTATGGTAGCATAGAAACGACCTTGCATCGTACGATCAGCAAGCCTTTCGCGCGGTTACGGTCGTCAGAGTCGTTCGCCGCTTCTCTCATCCTGACGGAACGTATGTAGTACCAGGTGCAGATCCAGCCTACGCCTGCATACGTTCTGTCGTTCAGACACAAGGAGTTACCGTTATGCCTCCTGTAAAACGCTGGTTGTTGCGCCTCGCGGTTCTGCTGCTCATCTTCTTCATTCCGTTTAGCCGGCATCCCGACACAGCCGACGCTGTGCGGGCCGATGCGTATACCGCTACCCGTAACACAACCAAACTTATCGTAGACGCCCGCGATACACAGACCCTCAGCGCGCTGCCCCGGCAGGGGGGCATGCTGCTGGCCGACTATGGCGCGTTTTCGCTCTGGCGGGTTTCCCCGGCCAATGCCCGGTCGCTCCAAACACGCACCAGTGTGATCTACCAGGATGATTTCGATACGATCATGCTGCGCGGCAACTCCTTCGATACGGGCACCGGTTCACCTGCCGTAAGCGCGGAACTGCGCCAGCAGCGCATTGCGGGACCACAGTTCTGGATGGTGCAGTTCATCGGGCCGATCAAAGCGGAGTGGCTGGACACGCTGCGCGACCTCGGACTGCGGCCGGTCAGCTACATGCCGCACCATGCCTATGTGGTCTGGGGCACCGATGCCGAACTGCGGCAACTGGAACAGCTTGTGCCGACCAGTACCACCATCCAGTGGGCCGGTGCGTATCACCCCGCCTATCGCCTCGAGCCTTCACTCCAACAGACAGTCCAGCAGAGTCGTCCGGCGGAACTGCTTGATGTAACAATTCAACTCTATCGCACTCCCCGGTTACGGCAATCGCTGGCCCAGCTCCAGCAGATTAGTGACGCGGTCTATATGCAACCCCTGTCGGTGGGTGACTTCGTCGCAGTCGCCCTGTCACTACCGGCCGACCAACCGGCAGTGCTGGCGCACTGGGATGATGTCTTCAATGTTGAACCCTGGGAAACGCCCGAACTGTTTGATGAACGGCAGGGCCAGATTGTTGCCGGCAACCTGGAGGGCACGCAACCGGCGGGACCAGGATATCTCGACTGGCTGGCAGAGCATGACTTCCCAACCACGCCCACCAGCTACCCGCTCGTTGCCATCGTCGATAGTGGAATCGATGTCGGCAGTGCCGAAAATCCGCAGCATCCGGACCTCCGTGAACTGGGTGATGCGGCGCGCGCCTCCCGCCTGGGCGCAATTATCAACTGCACGCTCGACTCGGACGGTACCGATTTTGAAGGTCACGGCACACTCAATGCCGGAATCATCGGCGGCTATAACTCCCAGACGGAAGCGCCCTACGCTGATGCAGCCGGCTACCGGCATGGATTGGGCATCTCGCCCTATGGCCGGATGACCGGCACAAAGATCTTCGACAGCTCCGGCTGGTTCGACATCGATGGCTGTAGTGACTCGTTTACGGCGATGTTGGAGAAGACCTACGCGGCAGGTGCGGTGATCACCTCAAACAGTTGGGGAAGTCGTGCCTCCAGTCGCTATACGTTCCTGGGCCAGTTCTATGATGCCGCCACTCGTGACGGCTCCAACCGGGTGGCGGGAGCCCAGCCCATGCTGCATATATTCTCGGCCGGGAACTCAGGACCGGCGACCTTCAGCCTGGGGAGCCCGGCAACGGCGAAGAATGTAATCAGCGTTGGCGCGACCGAGCATGTGCGCGACGATGGCGTGATCGATGGTTGCAGAGTTGCCGCCGCGGACAGCGCCGACGACATCATCTTTTTCTCCTCGCGCGGCCCCACCCGCGACAAACGGTTTAAGCCGGATCTGGTGGCACCCGGCACACACATTCAAGGGCCGGCCTCGCAGTCCCCCAATTTCACCGGTTACGGTGTCTGTGGCGCGCAGGGCAACGCTGACGATGATCTGGACGGGCGCTACTATCCCGCCGGCCAGACCCTCTACACCTGGTCATCGGGTACCAGCCACTCGGCCCCCGCCGTGGCCGGAGCGGCCTCGCTACTACACGAATATTACGAGCGCGTCTGGAATCCGGGGAAGACCCCCAGCCCGGCCATGGTGAAGGCACTTCTGCTCAACCAACCGCGCTATCTGACCGGCGTCGATGCGAATGATCTGCTCCCCAGTTTTAACCAGGGCTGGGGCGGCCTCAACCTGGGAGCCATCCTGGATGAACCGTCGTTGTACCTGGTTGATCAGGATGTCCTGTTTGGCGCAACCGGCGAAACATTTCAGCTTGATGGAACGATTCAAGACACGGCCCGTCCGGTCGCCATTTCCCTGGTCTGGAGCGATGCACCGGGCACGACCACCGGGGCAACCCTGGTCAATGACCTGAACCTGGAAGTCACGGTCGGCGAAACGGTCTACCGGGGTAATGTCTTTACGGGAGATGTTTCGCGCGATGGAGGTGGCTTCGACTATCGCAACAATGTTGAGCGGGTTTATCTGCCCGCCGGCACCGGTGGCCCGATTAGTGTCCGGGTGAGCGCGGCCAATATCGCGGGGGATGGTGTGCCCGGCAATGCGACAATGCTTGATCAGGACTTCGCCCTGGTTGCAACCAATGTCGCCGAGGTGTTCAGCGTAGCCGCAACGGACACCACCTGGAGTGAGGTAACGGGCAATGGCGACACGATTATCGACCCGGGCGAAACGATTGCGGTCCAGGTGACACTTATGAACCGGGGCAGTCGGGCGCTTACCGACATCACCGGGGAAATGACGGCAGTTGACAGCATCGCCACCGTAACCGGCACAACCTCGGACTATCCTGACCTGAGTACACCTGGAGCTACCGCCACAAATAACACGGGCTATTTACTCAAGATTGGACCGTGGCATAGCTGTGGTAAGCCCCTTACCCTCGCGCAGACGATTACAACCGGCGATGGTTGGCAAGGGACCACACAGGTCAGCCTCCCCACGGGAATAATGGCGCCGGCGCAGAATTATGCCTATACCGGTCCCTCCCAGGATATCCCCGACAATGACTACATAGATGAGTTACGGAGTAGCATGTCTATTTCCGATACCGGCACTATCGCTGATGTCAATGTTCACCTGGAGATAACGCATCCCTGGGTGGGTGACGTGGGGGTGATCCTGGAGTCACCGGAGGGGACTTTCATCGACCTGGTTGATCGCCCAGGTGATGGTGCAGAGCGAGGGGCGAACTTCCGGGGGACCATCTTTGATGACGAGGGCGCGGATGGGTCTATTACTGCGGCTACGGCCCCCTTCACCGGATCATTTATTCCGCTGGACGCGCTCTCCCGGTTCGATGGCGAGTCGCTGGAAGGTGAGTGGACATTGTATGTGTATGACGAGGGACTCGACGACATCGGCACCCTCGATAGTTGGTCGCTGGATATTCAGACAACCCGGCGCGTCTGTACCGTCGATAGCCGGCCGATTTATCTGCCCCTGGTGAGTCAGGCGCAGTGACCGGCTTCTGGTGGAGTGCGCAAGCATGGCTTGCGCACTCCCTTTGGGTTCAGCCATAGGGGGTGCATTCGATGTACCGTTCTGCTGTCGCACAACATACCCACGCCAATCGAGCACAAACTGCCGCTGTGCAGCGGTTTCGGGTGACTCAAACTCACCATCGGGCAGTCCCCGCCGCAACCGCGCAATCTCGCGCAGGGCTGCCGCACCGTGCAGGCCGGAGCGAACCAGATAACAGCCAACCACCGTTCCCGTGTGTCCGATACCGGTAAGACCGGCTATAATGTCACACGACGTTTACGGTAGGTACACCAACAGCCCGTTTGACGGGACAAGGGCCGCGTTGCCTGCGGTCAACCTGGGATCACGTAACGCGGGGCAAGAGATTGTTCTATGGAATGTTCATGGATTGAGCCAGGCGTACTGGCGGCAAGTAGCACCCCGGCCAGTGCTGCGGATATATATGCGTTACACGCGCAGGGCATTCGGGCGATTCTCTCCCTGCCAAATCAACCGTTAACGCGCTATCGGACGATCAGTTCTGAGCTATTCGCCGAACTGGATATGACCTACTTCCACATCCCGGTGGTTGACCAGCATCCGCCAACCCTGGGACAGGCCCAGCAAATAGTACAAATTCTTATGAACATGCAGGCCCAACAGCGCCCCGTTTTGGTCCACTGTCAGGCAGGCGTGGGCCGCACCGGCACGGTGCTGCACCTCTACTACCTGGCGCAAGGAGTGTCCTTGTCGCAGGCACGCGCGACGATCCGGGAACGGCGGGTGCAGTGTATCCTGCTTTCCGCCGGCCAGACGGCATTCCTGGAGACATTCGCCCGGCAGATCGGCGCTCACAATCCATCTCCCCCAAAAGTATGAACCCTTACCCCTTGACACCCCGCGCCCCGGCATGCTATGCTCACAACAACCACTATTTTTCTACCGCTGTATGCTCTGGAAGGAGGGACGCGCAATGCTTGTGCTAACTACCCACAATACGCATCACCGTAGCGCTACTGCGTTTGCGGGCAGTTGCGTACCCACTTTCCTGCATCACTACGCCTGAAGTTTCATTCCTCGGCTCAATCGCAGATGGTGGGGGCAACTGCCCTCAGACCACCGAACGCAGTCGGCTGAGTGCCGGCAGGCTCCCTGACGCGCTGCGCTACACCGGTCTGTTTCGCTGTCTCCTGTCGGGTGTACCTCCGTGTACGCCCAGATTGATGCTGCACTCTTTCGGGGTGAATCTTCATGGACATTTTTGCTAAGACTGACGCACGCGTCACAACACACCCACATCGGCCTATGCGTCAGGTGTGGGCCGTCCGCTCTATGATCCGCGAAATTGCCTGGCTGGAGGGAGTGGTGCGCTGGCAGGCGGGGCGGGTAGTCTGGCTGCATCCGCAGCGCGGCGCATTTGCGCCCACATCGGCGGACCTGGCGCGCGCCCGGCGGCGGCTAGAGCAGATTGAGCGGCGGGCCACAGTTGCCCGCCTGGTAGTGGGTGATCTGTCGGCCTGGCTGGAGCAGCAGCATGCCCGTATGGCTGTGGCAACCCTGCTGGCCCCGCTGGTCGCGCCCGATCTGCCCGGGCTGGTGGCGCAGGTGCCCGATAACGACCCGGCGCTGATCCGGCGGCTGGCTGACCTGCTGCCGGCTGAGGCGCTCTGCAGCAACCCGCTCCCGGCGTCACCCGCCCACGCGCTGCGGACCTGCGGCCGCGCGGCCTACAGCGCGCTACGGCAGATGAGCCGCAACACCTGGCTGCCTCAGCCAGCGCGGGCCCTGGCAGCGCTGACACTGGGCGCAGTGTATCATACCGGACAACTGCCGGATCACGCCGACGGGGATGCGAATGCGCCGGCGCATCCCTGGTTGCAGCGCTGCCTTGCCTGGGGCCGGCAGCATGGCCTGCCGGATAATCCCTGGCTCCTGGTGCGGTTTCTGGCAGCGGCCGACGGCGCAGAACTGGCACAACAGTATGCCCAGGCATTGCAGCAGACCCGGCGCTTCCGGCCCACGCATGAACTGCTCTACAAACTGGTCACGGAGGGCGTGGCCCCCGCACAGATCATCGCCCTGCTGGAGGCACTTGCCGCCGCTGCACCACTGGGCCGGCGCATCCTGGTGGATAAAACCTGGCAAACCTACAAAGACCCCCAGCAGCAGGGCAAAAAGGCCGGGGTATTGCGTCCGGTAGATTTTTCGTTGGCCGCGCGGCGGCAGGCCGTTGCGCACCTGCGCGATATCCTGCATGGCTATGTGGCAGCAACGGCTGACCCGGAGGTAATCTACCTGATCCGGGACTTTGGGCTGGCACTGCTCAAGCTGCTCCCGTTCTGCCCTGCGCTGGTGGAGACAATCCGGCTGACCCTGCGGCAAGGGCTGGAACTGCCGGCGCACCAGCAGCAGCCCTACCTGGCCCTGCTGGTCGCACAGCACCGCCGGCTCTGGGATGTTAGCGCTATACCTGACACCAGCCGGGACGAGAAGATCGCCGCCTGGCTGAATGCCCGCCAGGAGTCCGTGGTGAGACCGATCTGGCTCATACTACGCGCGACCGGCGATATCGCCATCGTCCACACAGCGCAGGAACTGGGCATTATCAACCCGCTTGCGTACCAGCGATTGTCACCGGACTACTACCCGGTCGTGTTTGAAATTGTGCGCAGCCTGGGGATCACGGAACGCCAGGATTTGATCAATCTCTGTCACATCCTGAAGCGGTTTGCCACAGCCGGGGAAGCCCGCGCTGCGCTGCGTCCCCTGGTGGCGGCAATCCAGCATGCGCCTGAAGCATTTCAGGCATCGCTGCTGATAAATGTTTTGAGCGAGGCCAGGAATAACGGCAACAACCTGCCGGACACCCTGCGGCAGGTAACACCGTACGTGGCACAGTTGACGCGCTATTCCTCCATTCGCGCATCGCTCTACGCAAACTGGGAGCCGTGCGTACCGGGTCTGCTGGCGCTGGATCAGGCTCAGCCGGAGCAGGGCGTGGCCTGGTTTGCGCAGGTGCCGGCCTGTCTGCATGCGCTGCCGGAGGATCGGCTGGAGGATCATGCGACCTGGAATGCCGCCCGACTGGGGCTACGGCTGGGCACGATCCTGGCAGACGACATGCAGCAGTTTACGACACTGTTCCGTGCCGCGCTGCGCCACAGTTTTCAGCAGTCGCAGGCCGAACTGCTGGCCGGCGTCAATCTGTTGGAACGCTTCCCGGGGCTGCATCCGCCGCTGCGCCGGCTCTTTCCGCAGCAGCCGCAGCGTTGCGCCGATCTGCTGGCACGGCTGGGGCCGGCATCGCGTCTGGGAGTGCGGGCGCTTGACCCGCTGCGCGACCTGGAGTCCGACCCGGCGGCGTTTCTGGCGCAGCATGCGTTGCCCGCCGACTGGCAACTCCTCCTGGACGAGGCCCCCGATCTGCTGTTGCAGGCGGGCACTTACCTGGAGGCGCGGCATTTGAGCGGCGCACCGCCGGACCTGCCCGGCGGGGTGCGTAAGGCGCTGACGCAGCCGCGCAACCTGCTGCGGGAGGCGCAGCATCTGGAGCAACTGGTGGCCCAACAGCCGGAGCGCAGCGATCTGGTGGCCCGGCTGACCAGCCTGCGCGAGCGCCTGGCCGATGAGCCGCACCTCCGGGAGCAGGCCCGTCAGGAGGTCCGCGTACGCCTGCGCCAGGTGACGGCAGAGGCGCAACTGGCCGCCGCCGAGCAGCAACTGCTGGTCTGCTTCCGCGAACGGCTGGAAGAAGTGATCGGGCGGCGCGTCCCCGCTGATCTTCCGCTGAGCGACAATCTGCTGAATGCCCTCCTACTCTCGGTCGGTATCCGCGCGAACCGGCGGCTGCTGCGCGAGTTGCTGCGGGCGCATGTGCGGGGCGAGCATGCCTGGCGCGAACAGCATCCGGCCAATGCCGCCTTCCTGGACAAACTGGCGGCGCAGGGGGTGGATGTCGATACCTGGCTGAGTGACTTCCCGCAGAGCTACCGCTGCCCGAGCGCAACGGGTGGGCGGGTCCGGCTGGCGCTGGAGCGTGACCCACTGCATATCTTGCAGATGGGCAACTACTTCAACACCTGCCTGAGTACTGGCGGCTATAATGCCTTTTCCACGGTTGCCAACGCCTGCGACCTGAACAAGCGCGTGCTCTATGCGTATGACACGACCGGGCGCGTGGTGGGGCGCAAGCTGATCGCCATCACCGAGGTGGGCGAACTGGTACAGTTTCACGGCTACAGCGCGCTGAGTGAGCAACCGGGCAACGAGCACCTGCGCGCGATTATGCGGCAGTATGTCGTGCAGTTTGCCGCACAGTGCGGGCTGCGCCTGGGGGAGGAAGGCACGGTGCCGCTGCTCTGCGCCCAGGACTGGTACGACGATGGAACCGTATCCTGGAATGAGGATGCAGAAATTCCCGCCGAACCGGAGGCACAGTCCGCCCGGCGATAGGTACTGCCGTAGGGACGCGCTTCTACGCATCCCTACGGCAGATGAAGATGATACAATAGACGCAAAAGATGGCACCCACCAGAGGTGGTGATGAGCCATTTCTACGCTACAGTTTACATCAGGGCGTAAGCGGCAGTGGCACCGTTACGTCAGGTGGTATGGTAGGTGTGGGTTGCGGCTCTGGCCGGGATTGCGGCGGCTCCGGCGCAGGTTGCGGCGGTTGTGGCGTTGGTTGTGGTGGCTGCGGCGTAGGCTGCGGTGACTGCGGTGGTTCGGGCAGCAAGGGCGGTTCGGGTGGTTCGGCAGGGGGTTGTGGCAGCGGCAACTCCGCCTGTGTGCCCACCGTGAGTTGATAGCTCGCCGTAGGGCCGGCCGGCAGAAGCGCGGCTGACGCAGGTATCCCACCGGGAGCCAGCCCCGGATCGAGCCGCGCCTGGAAAGTAATAATCACCCGGCCTGGCCCTGGACGCGACTGCCGGGCCGCTACAGCATCATAGACCAGATGGCGATGGGTGGGCCAACCCTGAACCGACTGGCTGTCCGGGTAGACGAAGTTAAACATGTGGTAGGCCACCCGGCCCTGATCCGGATCACCCAGTTGCCACAGATTGACGCCACGCAGTTCGTTGCGCCAGGTGTTATAGTAGGTCTCGAAGATATCGGACATATACCGTGCCCGCAGATCTTCCGTAATCGGCGCAAACCCGAACTCCGTACCCCACCCCGGCCCGACACCATAGCCCACCTCGCCGATAATCGCCTGCGACGGTACAACCTGTGCCACGCCCTGACGTTGCAGATACGCCAGATAGTCCAGGTCGCCTCGATAGGCATCAATACTCACCTCGGTATGCCAGAACGGTTCGCCCAGCGGATAGCGCTCAAAATCCGCCGGGTTGGAATGATAGTTTTCCCACGGCGGCACGGAGTAGGGATAGTTATTCGTCGTCCAGACATCAACATGGGCCAGCGCATCCGGCACCGCCTGCAGCATGCGACGGATAAAATGGCGCTGATGGTAGGCATAGCGCCCATCCAGATCACCGCCACCGGAGGCGATCGCGCCCGCCGCCACCTGAAGCCGCGGATTATGCAACTCCTGAAGCATACCGCTGCCGGCACGGAGAAACCGGCCATACTCCACTGCGGCATCATAGCCCAGATAGTGCGTGTAGTCGTCAAGCCGCGAGTCGTACGTCGGCGGCGTACCTGCAGGACCGGGCATACCCCGCACAAATACCCGCCAGCCATCGGGACTATTGGCGGCGGCGGTCGGGTCCACCGGATCGGTCGTCAGCCAGCCGGTATCGAAAGAGCCATCCGGCCGGCGCACATAGCTGTAGTCAATAAACCAGTCGCGTTCCACCCACTCCAGATTGGGCTCATTGCCGATAATCACCGTCAACTCAGCGGATGGCGCAGTCGCGGCGACGCCGGCGCTCTCGGCCAGCAGATGCGCCACCACCCGGCGCATCGCTCCGGCAATATGCTGATAGCCCGCCGCGGCATCGGCGCGGTTCATCTGACCGACGGGATCATCACGGCGGCGGGTAAAACTGCTCTGATCGCCATTGGCAAAACCAATACGTACCACCGGACGCATGCCAAGCTGGTACGAACGCTGCACCGCGTAGATCAGCCACTCGGGCGCGGCAGTCCAGTGCTCGTTAATGCCGGGCAGGAACAGCTTGATCGTCCCGCCCGCCCCAACCAGATTGACGGCCCACGCCAGCCGTTGATCAATCTCGGCATACGACGGGTAGTCATTCGCAAAGAAAAGATGCACACCCGCCAGATTACCCGGCCCGGCTCCCCACGCGGCGGGCACAGTGACACCCGACCAGCGGACCTGGGCTCCAGCCGCGACCGGCGGGTTGACCGGCGACAGTCCATTGATCCGCAGCGTTTCCGGTAGATAGTGCAGGCCGGGCGGCAGCGTCATTGTGGCATCAACCACCTGGGGAAACGTCCCGGCATTCTCAATAATCAGCGAGTAGGTCGCCAATTCACCGGCCACTACCAGATCGGAATTACCGCGCGGCACCAGACTCTCGGTAGCGCGGCTGCCCGTCAGGACCAGGCGCATACCATCCTGGGCCACCGCCGGCGCAGAATATGTGGACAGACCAAACAGACCACCACAGAAGAGAAGCAGCAGCAGGAGTTGTCTCAGTTTCATGACACCTCGGTCAGATAGCATACCTGGCTTTACAAAGGATTTGATGCTATTGTATGCCCCTAAATGCTGTAGTTGTCAAGTGGCAGATCTGCCTCGTTAGCAATCCTGCGTGATTTACGTACCCTTCGTGGTAACAAACGGCTTACCCCGCTCCCGCCGCCGCTGCCGCCAGGTCGTGATACTCCGCCGCACCTGGGGCAGGCGCAGCAGCAGCAGCAGCAGAATCACCCCGCCATAGATCAGTGGCTCACGGATATCCGACTTGACCACCCAGACATAATGCAGCACCGCCAGCAGCGCCGCTGCATAGACCAGCCGGTGCAGACGCTTCCAGTTTTTACCCAGGCGGCGCATCCAGCCGCGCGTGGACGTAACCGCCAGCGGTAGCAGCAAGAGAAATGCCGCCACCCCCACCAGAATGTAGCGCTTCTCCACAATCTCCTGCCGGATCAGCCCCGGCGCAAAGCCATAATCTAGCCCGACAAAGGTCAGCAGATGCAGGCAGACATACAGGAAGGCATACAGCCCCAGCCAGCGCCGCAGCGGAAGCACGCGTTTGAAGCCGAAGACCGTATTGACCGGCGTGCAGGCCAGCGATAAGACCAGCAACACCAGCGCATACTTGCCGGTGCGAAAAGTCAGTTCCTGGATCGGATTTACCCCCAACTGATTGCTGAAATAGCCCCCGACCAGCAGCACCAGCGGCAGCAGCGCCCCAACATGCGTCACCAGCAGGAGCCAGTTCTTTTTCATGGATTGCATCATCGGCTGCATCAGAAAAACTTCTCCAGGTCCATGCCGGCATAGAGCGCGGCGACTTCTTCTGCATAGCCGTTGAAGGGCAGCGTCTCGCGGCGACCACTCTCGCCAATACGCCGCTCGGTCGCCTGTGACCAGCGCGGATGCGGCACATCCGGGTTGACATTGGCATAGAAGCCATACTCACTGGGCGCGGCAGCCATCCAGAGCGAGAGCGGCATCTCCTTCACCAGTTCAATCTTCACAATCGACTTGATACTCTTGAAGCCATACTTCCATGGTAGCGCCAGCCGGATCGGCGCGCCATTCTGGGGCGGCAGCGACTTGCCATAGAGCCCCGTCGCCAGCAACGTCAGGTCATGCATGGCCTCGTCCAGGCGCAACCCCTCAACATAGGGCCAGGTATACCACTGGTTATTCTGGCCGGGCATCTGCGCCGGATCGTAGAGCGTCTCAAAGCGCACATATTTCGCTTCCGCCGTTGGCTCCACCTCCTTAAGCAGCGCAGCCAGCGGAAAGCCATTCCAGGGAATCACCATCGACCAGCCCTCAACGCAACGCAAGCGATAGATCCGCTCCTCCTCGCCAAACGCACGGCGCAGATCGTCAAGGTCGTAGGTTTTGGGATTACGCACCAACCCGCTGACCTCTACCTCCCAGGGCGAGGTTTTGAAATCACGGGCCAGACGCGCTACCGCTTCTTTATCGGTCGTAAACTCATAAAAGTTGTTATAGTTGGTAATCTGCCAGTACGAGTTGAGCGAATTGCCCAACTCATCCGTCTCGGTGCTGACCTGCAAATCTTCAGGCACTTCGGCGGCACCCGGACGACTACACGCCCCCAGCACCAGCGTACTCGCCGCCAGCGCGCCGACCCCGCGCATAAACCTGCGCCGGGAGAGGTAGATATGTTCGGGGGTAATCTCAGAAGATCTCATCTTGATCATAGCTCATTCAATCCTTCTGTACATTCTGTACATCGGTATAACGTACACGACCCGGCTACCAGTATGCCCGGTCAACCTTATCAACTGGTAACGCAAATCTTACGAGTGTATAACTTTACACAAGTTACGCGCTGGGCGCACAAATCAGACACATACGCTCACAAAGGCCATCTTCGCCTGCGGCAGTGAGGGAACAGAGAACAAACCAAGGTGCTTGCATCTCCTTTTGCGGAACAACACTGGCTGCTCCTCATGATTCTACACCAGATCACCACGTATGTCCGGCACTTTTGGAGAAAAGTTGCTGAGAGCCTGTCTGAAAAGGGTTGGTCATGGGGCTACGGCCCCGGAGCGGGAGTCCCGGCTTCAGCCGGTTCCGGCCACACACCGGCTGAAGCCGGGACTCCTG